>ERZ1292625.82-Hain-H41-01um-R1-82-length-168149-cov-13_pt1 | contig 29941 bp, 23 predicted proteins | sample MGYA00564400_ERZ1292625 | MGnify/ENA primary metagenome ERZ1292625 (study PRJEB36523, sample SAMEA6512639) | groundwater metagenome | collected 2019-01-08 | study: AquaDiva: Metagenomics assemblies of 32 groundwater samples | reverse complement strand
AACATACACTCGGACTGGCTCCCAACGTGATCGTGGGATTGGCAACAACTGTGACTGTTACCGCACTTACTGTACTAACACAACCGGACGTGCTGTTGAGAACCGTAAGATTACCACTGTACACGGCCGCAGGTGCTGCTCCGGGTACTGTAATCACAATAGGACTTGCCGTCAGAACGGCATTAACAATATCCATGAACCCGGCCGTATTTGCTGCCAGATTAAAATCGATGCTGTACTGATCTGGACTATTTGTTGTTGCACTGTAGGTCAGGTTAGCACTCGTCACTCCACCGCATACCGTAGGGTTCACCCCCAACGTAATCGTAGGAGTAGGAATCGTAATGACAATTGGTCCCAATGTCTGAAAACAATTCGTTCCTGCATCGCTAACCGTAACGGTATAACTTCCTCCCTGTATCGATAACAGGTCCTCAGTACCTGGATCAACAAAACCACCAGGCCCAGACCATACATAGGCATATGTACCTGTACCTCCGGAAACCAAAATATCAATTGCTCCATCCGGAGAACTGCACGAAGAAACATTTGTGGTTAAAGTAATAGATGCTGAAACATTTGATATGAGAAATATTGTTGTGGTGTTGTTACTAAATCCATTATCATCTGAAACAACCACGAGGTATGCCCTGCCACCAACAGTGCCAATGAGACCAGTTATAGGATTTAATCCAGGAGAAAGTACTATTGGTCCTATGGAAGGGCCAACACTAAAAATAATTGCAGTTGTAGATCCAGTTGAACTAATTAAATTGATATCAAATGATCCATTGGGCAACGCATTACACGCATCTTTCTTATTATCAATGGTAAAATTTGGCAGTTGGGAAAAACCAGTTGTTGCACTTAAGAGAACTGCAGAGATAAGAGCGGCAATGAAAATGGCTTTTTGCATTCTTTACTTAACAGTGAATTCAAAATGTTTAGGACAAAAATTATCCCGTTCATTCTTTCCGACTAAAACCAAAGTATAAATACCTTTTTTCAACTCTGTCACCTCATCCGTTTGAATATCTTTTTTAAAATATTTTTTAGGACCAACTAAAGAAGTCACAAAAGAAGATGAGGATTGTCCTTTAAAGTCAATTTTAACAGAACCATTTTGCCCATCCTGTTTCGCATCAAAGACTTCGATGGAGGCATTTATCTCTTTACAGTCTGATTCCTCAAAAGCGCACAGTGAAAGGAAAAGAAAACCTAACGTTAAGTACTTGCCAAAGAAGGTCTTAGTCAGCATATTCTAAATTAATAATTCAAAAAATACGCAATTATAGATAACCTTCAAAACATTATCGTAACCCTATAAGCTTTTGTAAAGATGGCATTAAGTAAAAAAATAGGCCTTTTGAAAAGTCCCCTTAACCCATCCAGGTAATATTTAGTTTAAAAAATGTCGTTTTCTAGAATTTCCGCTTCAATATCTCACTCAGTATAAATGCCTTCTTAAATCCTACAGGGTCATTAAGATCCTTTAAGTAAGTCATGCCTAAAGTGTTCACTTTTTCTTGTTTATATCCTTTAAACTGGTCAAATCGCACAACGGTATCTTCCAACTTCATGGATTCTTCCAAAGAAGGCTTTACAAAAGCTTGCCTTTTAGCTTCTTCATAAACGTCATAAATCTTATCATCCGCTTTATAGTCGGGCCGTTTAATTTCCTGACCTTTTTCTTCCTCTTCTATATCATCATCGTAATCCTGATAGTCATAAGGTTTTGCCGGACGCTGGGTAGTAGTCTGTAATACAGGCTTTTGCAGTACATCTGGCTGAGGTTTTGGATTCTTAGCCTGTTGTATTTCCCTCAACAGTTCTTCAAAGGAAATGGGCTTTGATTCAGGCGCAGTTTCAGTTCTATCCTCAGTGGGTTCAACTTGCTTTTTCTGCCTGGCCCTGGCCTTCGATATGATATAAATCAACCCTACGATAATCCAGAAAATAATTTTGAAGTCGTCCATACATCCAAATATAGAAAAAATCTGTTTATAAGGCTAAAAACCATGTTTTGGTTGAGAATATTACGGTAAGCCAATACTTATGTAATGTGGATGATTTGAGAATAGCTAATTTTCCAAATGCCAAAGCTACCGTTATCTTTGCCTCCTTATTTTTTCAGCAACTACTAAATTCAATCAATATTCATGCAATTATCCAAGTTGGAGATCAAAGGCTTTAAAAGTTTTGCAGACAAGATAGTCATCAACTTTGACGAAGGGATTACGGGAATTGTTGGGCCTAATGGATGCGGGAAATCGAATGTAGTAGATTCCATTCGATGGGTACTTGGCGAACAAAAGACCAGTGCCTTGCGCTCTGAAAAAATGGAGAACGTTATCTTCAATGGCACCAGCCAACGGTCAGCACAGCAGATGGCCGAGGTATCGCTCACCATAAACAATACAAAGAATATTCTTCCAACTGAATATTCTCAGATCACTATTACCAGAAGACTGTATCGCTCTGGTGAAAGTGAATACCTTTTAAATGATGTGGCGTGCCGCTTAAAGGACATCACCAACCTATTTCTGGATACTGGCATTGCCTCCAACAGTTATGCCATCATTGAACTGGGCATGGTAGATGACCTTCTGAACGATCGTGATAACTCGCGAAGGATGTTATTCGAAGAGGCAGCAGGTATTACCAAGTTCAAGAAGAGAAAAAAAGAAACGCTGAAGAAACTTGAAGATACCGATGCGGATCTTGAACGTGTGGAAGATTTGCTCTTTGAAATTGAGAAAAATATGAAAAGCCTGGAGAAACAGGCTAAGCAAACGGAGCAGTACTATAAAATTAAAGAAGACTATAAAGACAAGAGCATCAGCCTGGCGAAGTTGGTGGTCACTAAACAAAAAGAAAAATTCAATACTATTAATAAGCAAATTGAAGGGGAGAATGATCGCAAGGCCAAATTAACCGCTGACATTGCAGAGAAAGAAGCGTTGATCGAAAAGTCAAAAACGGATTTAGTGATAAAAGAGAAAACTCTTTCATCACGGCAGAAAGCAATCAACGAGCACGTTTCGAATATTCGCCAGACGGAAAGTGATAAACAAATTAAGAATGAACGTCTGCGTTCTCTCAACGACCGCGCAGCGAGTTTAAAAGACCAAATCGACCAGGACCGAAAAAGTAACGAACGCGCCCGTTTTAGTGTTCAAAGTCTTGAAAGTGAGCATCAACTTGCCCGGGAAATTCATGCTGAGATAACTTCCAAAGTTGAATCTCTTAAGGCAGAATACGAAAACCAAAAAACAGTTACCTACACCTTGCAAGGCGAAGCGGATGCCTTGCGCCAAGTTCACCGCACACGCCAGGAAGAATCTTTTGAAGTAAATAAAGGAGTTGAAATCCGGGAAATTCAGGTTTCCTCTTTCAAACAAGAGTTGGAACGAACTGCAACCGATACGAATCAACAAAGTGCAAGCTTACAGGAGTTTGAAAAAAAACTGGTTGTACTTCAAGATGAGGTTAACGAGAAAAATATCTACCTCGACAAACTCAAGCATGAAGAGGATGACGTAATTCAACGAATCGGCTCGATGGAAAAGACCATCGAAATGATTCGTGATGAGATGACAGAAACAGGTCGCAAACTTGATTCGCGCCAAAATGAATATCAGCTTACCAAATCCCTGGTCGAAAATCTGGAAGGATTTCCAGAAGCAATCAAATTCTTGAAAAAGAATGTAGCCTGGACAAAAAATGCTCCGCTCTTGTCTGACATTCTTTCAACAAGCGAAGAATATCGGGTTGCTATTGAAAATTATCTGGAGCCTTATCTCAATTATTATATTGTTGATCACGAATCTGAAGCATACGATGCGATTAACATATTAAGTGACGCAGGGAAGGGCAAAGCAAACTTCTTCATATTAGATTCTTTCGAGAAGTTTGCATCGTCACCGGTAGAGATGTATCCGCAAAATTCATTTCCAGCCACTCAAATCATAGAGTTTGACCCAAAGTATACTAAGCTAATGTCTTTTATACTTGACAAAGTATATTTCTATGAAGGGGATATTAAAAACATTCCTGCAGAAGACAACAATACTTTTATTACAAAGAGTGGCAAGGTTACCAAAAGAAAATTCAGCTTATCTGGTGGTTCCGTTGGGTTATTTGAAGGAAAGAAAATTGGACGGGCCAAAAACCTTGAGAAACTCGAAAAGGAGATTAAGGAACTTAGTAAAAAAGTAGATGATATACGCTTCAGTTTAATCGACCGTCAACGGGAATTAGAACGATTGCGCAATAATACACTGAAACAACAAATTGAGGAGGCGCAGAACTCAATCAAGTATGTCAATGATGAATTTATTTCTGTAAAGACCAAGCAGGAACAATTTTCGCACATGCTTTCTCATGCCGATTTAAGAAGGGAAGATATCCTTGAAAAAATTGACAGCCTGCTAAAAGAGTTGGATGAGTTGAGACCTCAGGCGCAAAATGCTCAACACGAATTGCGTCAACAAGAAGAAAGGATGAAAGCAATTGTGAGTGATTTGACCTCACAGAATGAATTGCTTAGTCAAAAATCAGCTACTTATAATGAGCAGAATATTTTCTTCCATCAGCAGGAGAACCGCGTAAAAAGTGTTGAACAAGAGATTCGATTCAAGCAAGAGTCGATGGAACAGAGCGGCCTTCGAATTCAGGTCAACGGGGAAGAGCTGAAAAAAAGTGATGAGGAGGTTAAACTCATTATTGAGACAACACAGCTTAGTGATGAAGAACTGGTCAATCTTTATTCCCAAAAGGAGGAGATGGAAAAAGGTTTGACAGAAGCGGAGAAAGAATACTACTCAGGCCGCGGAGAGATTGATCAATTTGACAAAGACCTTCGGGAAATTTCCCATCAGCGCCAAAACATTGACACGGTGCTGATGGAATTGCAAAACCAATTAAATGAAAGCAAACTTCAACTTAACTCAGTTAAAGAGCGATTGTCCGTTGAATTCAATATTGATCTTGATTCTATTGTAGAAAATGCACTACCCGAAGAAGCCAAAGCCTTTTTGAAGCTCGATGAAGAGAAACTAAGAAATGATGTTTCGAGAATTCGCGAAAAGCTTGATACTATGGGGCCTATTAATCCCATGGCCATGGAGGCGTATAATGAAATCAAGGAACGAAATGATTTTATCAATGTTCAAAAGGATGATTTACTCAAAGCAAAGGAATCACTTTTCACCACCATTGGTGAGATCGAAGCCGTTGCCAGTGAAACATTTATGCTTGCTTTCAACCAAATCAAAGCTCATTTTGTAAAAGTGTTCCGTTCCCTCTTCAACGAAGGCGATGATTGCGATTTGAAATTGGTAGATCCCTCCAAGCCATTGGATTCTGAAATAGATATTATAGCGAAGCCAAAAGGTAAAAGGCCTTTGACCATCAATCAACTTTCGGGTGGTGAAAAAACACTGACGGCAACTGCACTTCTTTTTTCTATGTATTTATTGAAGCCTGCACCATTCTGTATTTTTGATGAGGTAGATGCTCCGCTGGATGACGCAAACATTGACAAATTCAACACCATCATCCGCAGCTTTAGTAAAGAAAGTCAGTTTGTAATTGTGACACATAATAAACGTACGATGACCACAACAGACGTTATTTATGGAATTACTATGATTGAGAAGGGAATCTCAAGGGTAGTGCCCGTTGACCTGAGAGAGTTAGCATAATAAAAGCTTGTTATAAGAAATGAAGGCCAACTTGACCGCCATTTTTTTTACTTTAATCTCAGAGGAGGCCATCCAGTTTTCTTATCAATAGCCCATAATTCATGTAATTCGAACTTTCATAAATTTATCATGATAAAAATATCACTAACAAAAAACATCCGTAATATCTTTTTCAATCCTCTTTGGCCTCATCGTAGTTGCCAATAACAAGCACCACATTGTTTTCGCCCGGGCAGAAAGTTTATTATTAGTTTGATTGAAAATCTCCACATGTCTAGTTGATCGCGCACCATCCGGTAAATCTACCCAAGTGGTGGCGATCAAGTTATCATTCAAAACTGACGGGCTTATATAATCAATTTCATGACGCAGCACTACCCAGGCATACTTAGACTGCAACTCTTCTGAAGCTGCCTGTTTCCAATGGGCCTCAGCAACCTCTAGTACCCATCGCAAATAAACCACATTATTCGTGTGGCCTAATTCATCAATATCAGACGGCAAGACAAGTATGGAATGATTAAATGTTTTTCGTTCATAAAGGTCATTTGTCATGGGAAAGAGTTTCAGTTCGCCTGTTTCGGGTTTTAGCGTTCAATCTCGATAAATTCTGATCATTTCCATACTATATAATTCATATCTTGTAAACTATTAACATCCAAGCAATGTCCCAGTTCAGACAGTCCTTCTCTCCTGCGTCTATTACCCTCCTGCAACACTGTGTTTCCCTCTTATTTTCGATTACTGTAATTCCAATGCTAGCCATATCATTGTTTTCATTGTGGCGATGTTGACTTTTGTTATTTTGATGTTTATTGCTTTTGTATTGTTTAAATTTTTTTTCAGATTGAAAGACGAATTGAGAAAAACTTGCTAGTACAAACTTAACAACGAGATTCTATGAGCATTGAAGAGACTGAAGAAATCCTAAGTTTTGTCCGTAGTCATCTTTCAGCTAAAGTGAAGGTGGCGGTCACGGACATTGATGGAATTTTACGGGGGAAATATATTTCCGTTGAAAAGTTTTTATCGGCCCTAGACGGTAATCTTGGTTTTTGTGATGTGATCTTTGGATGGGATTCATCGGATGTGGCGTATGATAACGGGAAAGTTACAGGGTGGCATTCCGGGTATCCGGATGCGAGCGCAAAATTAGATCTGAATACGTTCAGACAAATACCCTGGGAGGAAGATGTGCCATTCTTCCTTGCAGATTTTGTTGAAAAGGATAACAAACCAGCGTTCTATTGTCCTCGGCAGTTACTTAAAAAAATCAAATCTGAAGCGGAGAAAGAAGGTTTCAGTGCCACCTTTTCGCAGGAGTTTGAATGGTTCAACTTTAAAGAAACTCCGGAGAGTGTGCATGAAAAAGATTTTCGCGGCATGACGCCACTCACGCCTGGAATGTTTGGCTATTCAATCCTCAGAACTTCCTTACAAAATCCTTTCTTCACCGATCTCTTCGAGCTGATCACAAAATTTAAAGTGCCCATTGAAGGTCTTCACACGGAAACAGGCCCTGGTACCTATGAAGCTGCCATTGCGCACGGTGATATTCTGGAAGCTGCCGATCGCGCAGTACTTTTCAAAACATCGGTAAAAGAAATTGCCTATCGCCATGGCATACTGGCAACGTTTATGGCGAAGTGGAATGAAAGCCTTCCGGGGTGCAGTGGTCACGTACACCAAAGCTTATGGGATAGCAACCATCAACAAAATTTGTTCTTCGATGAAAATGCTACAAACAATATGAGTAGTATCATGAAGAGTTATATCGCAGGTCAACTACATTGCTTGCCTCATTTACTGCCCATGTATGCCCCTACTGTTAACAGCTACAAAAGACTAGTGGAAGGTGCTTGGGCACCTACAACAATTACATGGGCGATTGATAATCGTACGGTCGCCCTCAGGGCGCTACCTGGCAGCAAAAAATCCTCACGCCTTGAGACAAGGGTTGTAGGCTCAGACAGCAATCCATATCTCGCAATGTCTGCCTGCCTCGCCTCTGGTTTATACGGTATCAAAAATAAATTAAAATTGCAGGACGCTACGGTCGGAAATGGATATCGGGATGTATCTCATGGTACACTTCCAAAAGATCTTCCTGAAGCCACTGCAAAAATGAAAACATCACCCTTGGCTAAAGAACTTCTCGGAGAAAAGTTTGTAGAACATTTCTGCTTGACACGTGAATGGGAATGGAAACAATTTGCTAAAGTTGTAACGGACTGGGAATTGAAGAGGTATTTTGAAATCATCTGACACGAATAGTGGGCAGTAGGCAAGGATGCAGTAGGCAGTCTGCAAAAAAATATCACATGATAGGTTTAATATGGAATTGATTAAAATAACAAACATGACTTTCGATAAAATTTACCAATACAATTTTCCGACTACCATACGATTTGGTGCAAGCTCAAGTAAAGAACTTGGTGCTTACTTAAAAAGTAATAATCTATCACGACCCCTTGTAGTTACCGATCCCAACGTTGCTGAACTTTCTTTCTTTAAAAACATTATTAAGCAATTAATTTCAGAAGGATTTTCGATTGAAACCTTTAAGGGTATTCACAAGAATCCTGTGAAGTCTGATGTGTATTCCGGAACGGACCATTGGGACCAAACGGAACGGGATTGCGTTGTCGGAATTGGTGGAGGGGCTGCCTTAGACGTGGCCCGTGCCATTCTCTTACGGGTGAATCATCGCGAGGATTTATTTAAGTATGATGATTTGATTGGCGGAGATGTTTATGTGACGAATGATGTCCCTCATTTTATTACTCTGCCTACAACTTCTGGTACAGGAAGTGAAGTGGGACGAAGTGCCATTATTTCGGATGACAAGACCAAGCAAAAGAAGATTCTGTTTTCGCCAAAGCTACTGGCCAAAATAGTGTTTGCTGATCCATTGCTCACTGCGGAATTGCCACCCTTCATTACGGCTGCCACCGGCATGGATGCGCTTACCCATAACATGGAAGCTTTTATTGCAAAAACACCGCATCCGATTTGCGAAGGCATTGCCCTGGAAGGTATTCGATTGATAAACCAATCCCTGGAGAGAGCTGTTAATAATCCGGATTTGGAATCGCGAAGCATGATGATGATGGGATCGATGATGGGCGCCATTGCCTTTCAAAAAGGATTAGGTGTGGTCCATTCTCTGGCACATCCTCTGTCATCGTTATTAGATACACATCACGGTCTGGCAAATGCCATAAACATTCCTTATGGTATGGAATTTAATATTTCAGGATGTGAGGATAAATTCAGACGAATAGCGCGTACGCTGGAATTGAAAGATGAAAATGGCCAGGCTGTTGTAAACTATTTATTCAACCTCAACTCACAAATTGGTATTCCGCATAAGTTGCGTGAGATTGGCGTGAAGGCCGAGCACATTGAAGCATTAGCTGATTTGGCTATTGCCGACTTTGCTCACCCCAATAATCCAAAACCTGTTAGTCGCGAAGATTTTAAGCAACTTTATCTGAAGGCTCTATAATTATTTTTTCAATAATCAATCTACCAATAATCATTTGACGAGCGAGTCCTTAGCATGAAAGCGATTACAATTGGCGTTACTGACTGTCATAAGTATGAAAACTATTCGAGATGGATACAATCATACAGTTCGGATATTGAAATAATTAAACTTAGTGAGAAAACGCAAAATCTGAATGATGCAGCAAAATGCCAGGGAATTGTATTCACAGGTGGTGAAGATGTTCATCCACGCTTCTATAACAAGCCAGAATATCTTCCCTATTGCCATCAAGACGACATTAATGAGGCACGCGATGAATTTGAAATGAAGTTGATGAGATACGCAGAAGAAAAAACAGTACCTGTTCTTGGTATTTGCCGGGGTCTTCAACTATATAATGTGTTTCGAGGTGGAACGCTTATTCCTGATATCCCCAGTTGGTCTGCAGGAAATGCTATTCATGCAAAAAGCGAAGATGGATTGGATAGTTACCATTCCACCACGCTATCATCGGGCTCATGGCTTAGTAAACTTATCGGAGTATCACAAGGCGAAATAAACAGCAATCATCATCAATCAATAGACCGTATCGGGAAAGGGTTGGTGGTGAGTGCATGCTCGGAAGATGGCATCATTGAAGCCATCGACCAAAAAGATCCAAAAAATAACTTCATTTGTTTAGTGCAATGGCATCCCGAACGGATGAAAGATCAGCATAGTCCATTCGTTCGGAATATTCGGGACGCATTTATCAAGGCTACTAAAACTTAGTTTAATTATTCAACTCAATATGAATATTATAAATCCAGCAACGGAAGAAATAATAACAACCATATCTGAAGACACGTTTTCAATGCTTCAGGAAAAATTTAAAAAATTAAAGGAAGGACAACTATTTTGGTTTCAAAAAACTTTACCTGAACGAATTACCATTTTGAGAAAGTTCAAAGACCTTCTCTCAGAAAACATCACGTCCCTTTCTGCAGTTCTTACTTCAGAAGTAGGAAAACCCTTACAACAATCACGAAACGAAGTCAATGGCGCGATCGCTCGCATAGAATGGCTGACTCTTAACGGAGAAAAATACCTTGCCGATGAATGGATGACCCGTGAACAAGGATTAGGCGAACGCATTTCCTATGAACCACTCGGGGTTGTTTGTAATATCTCCGCATGGAATTATCCTTACCTTGTTGGTGTCAATGCCTTTGTTCCGGCACTGATGGCGGGTAACACCGTGATGTATAAACCCTCAGAATACGCCACCCTTACAGGAATAGAAATTGAGAAGCATTTAAAAAAAGCAGGAATACCTGATAACGCTTTCCAATTGGCTGTTGGATCAGGAAATGTTGGTGAACATTTGCTGGGGATGCCATTCAATGGGTTCTTTTTTACCGGCTCCAACCGTACCGGTAAATACATCTATACTACAGTCGCTCCAAAAATGGTTATTTGCCAACTGGAGTTGGGAGGCAAAGATCCACTATACGTGGCCGATGATGTTGAAGATTTAAAATCAGTTGTAGCGGGAACTGCTGATGGTGCATTTTATAACAACGGCCAAAGCTGTTGTTCGGTAGAGCGCATCTACGTTCATGAAAAAATCTATGATCAATATATAGATGGATTTGTCAAAGAAGTTTCAGACTATAAAATTGGTTTACCCACGGAAGAAGGAATTTATATTGGTCCGTTAACCAGGAAAAATCAACTGCAAGTGCTAGATGACCAGGTTGCTGATGCAAAATCAAAAGGCGCCAGGGTTTTACTTGGAGGAAAGAGAATGAATCGCAAAGGGTATTATTTCGAACCAACAGTATTAACAGATGTTACAAACAACATGAAAATCATGCGAGACGAATCGTTTGGTCCTGTAATTGGTATCCTGAAAGTGAAAGATGACCAGGAAGCTATTAAGTTAATGGCCGATACAGACTATGGCCTTACAGCATCCGTGTATTGCAAAAGTTTGGAAAGAGCTGAGACAATATTATCCCAGTTGAACACAGGCACATCCTACTGGAATTGCTGTGACAGAGTTAGTGCAGCATTACCATGGACAGGTCGTAAAGATTCAGGTATTGGAGCTACACTCTCTCATGCCGGTATTCGCGTATTCACTCATCCCAAGGCTTACCATTTAAAGGGGAAAAATTATTTAACCTCTCCAGGTGATAAGTTCGTTCTGCGTGTTTGGTGACGTCTTCTTTATAAAACCAAACATCTTTGAATTGTCCTTTGCTGTAAATCAAGGCCTGATCATTGAAATGCGGTGAAGATGGCTTGCTGTTTTCTCCACCGGCCAAAAGAGATTTTGCTCTTACCTTCTTTCCAAATTCTACAACAGCTACAAAACTATTGCCTGTATTGCCATACATCTTTTTAGTTCCCGGATATTTCGAGCTCTCGAAAGAAGCCAACGATCCCCAAAATGAGGAAGCAGAGGCAACAGGAATACTCATCTTACCATCATCAAAGGTCTCGGTAATATTTCCAGTCAGGCGCTGAAAACGATTAATTTCTCCCCATGCCACTTTCCAGGTTCCAAAGTCAAGTTGCAACTGATCTATGACAGATGAAAACACTTTTATTTTATCAGATGCCGAAGTCTTTATCATCAATTCAATTATATCCAATTCGCTTCGCTCCGGGATTTGATTCAAAATCTTTTTTAATTCATTTCCCCAAACAATGGCTAGCGTGGTTGGTATAGAAGTTTCCGAGTATCCTTTGTCCCATTGGCGAAGCAGATTGATTGGTTCATTCAATTTTGTTTTTAATTCTTCATCGGTCATCGCAGCTGATTCATAAGCAGAGATCAGTGACGGAATTAACTCTTCAAAGGATACTAAGTAAGGATCGTAAGCTGCGGCAATCAACTTTTCAAGGGTAAAAGCGGGTTCTCTAGTTAATACACGCACCGCATTTATTCCGCGAGGATTTTCCGGATCAGGCGCCATGTAGGCAGGATACTTTGTTTTATCCGGACTACTGCTTCCTGCCGCTGTGAAAGGTGTTGAATTACAATTCTGTATCCATCCGATAGCAGGATTATAAAGATGGATTGTTTCCTCCATTGTGTGAAGGCCTTTCCACTCCGTCTCCGGATTGCTTCCATCCACTGGTGAGGTCCAGTCAAAGGATGGATTTCTCCTTGGGATAAAGTTGCCATGCCAATACGCAATGTTTCCTTTATCGTCTGCATACACTGTATTGTTAGAGCTGTTGGTTCGTAAGTCCATGACTTTTTTAAAATCTTCAAAACCAGTTGATTTCGTTCGAATGAAGGATTGAGTTAGTGCTTGAAGTGGCTCTTGCATCAATCTGACACTGATCCATTGCTCACCCTGTTTGGTAATGACTGGCCCATGATGGGTGTGATAGACTGTAAACTCCCGGGATGAAATTTTGTTGCCCTTCTTGTATGCAAGTGTAATCTTTTCCGGAGGTAAAGACCTGAGTGTGGATCCATATTTATAAAACAATGAATCATTTCGTTTGACGATGGTCTCACTGTATTCATCAATTGCATCTGCCCCACTGGAAGGATGCATCCAGCCGCAATGAGAATTGAAACCCTGATAGATAAAAAATTGTCCCCACGTAACAGCACCATAGGCATTCAAACCGTCTTCACTCGTTACATGAACTTCAGGTCGAAAGTAGAAAGACGTGTGCGGGTTTATTAATAGTATAGCATTTCCTGTTGCGCTTCTGTAAGGAGCAATTGCAAAACCATTTGAACCACGTAAATCAGGTTTAAGTGAAGAACTGCCATCGATCTTGAGGTCATTGTGATGGGATATGTCCGTCCCATTACCATACATATTTTTAAGATCAGTTAGTGAAATACTTTCAATATCACTTCCAATGCTACCTTCACTAAACAACAAGGGCATCCAGGGTTGAAATCGGTTCAGAAGTTTAGGCTTTACGGTTGGATGTGCGTAAATAAAATAATTCACACCATCTGCGAAAGCATCCATCAACTTCTTTAAATCAGGCGGGCTGTCTTTATAAATGGCGATGGCTCTCAGAGTATCTTGAAAAAGCTGAGTGCGCAAATCATTAAAAAGCTTCGATTCTCCCTCCACTTCAGCCAATCTTCCTTCAGCATTTATATAATTCATCTCCACCCGTTCAAAGTCATCTTCACACTGTGCATACAGTAATCCAAACACCGCATCAGCATCAGTCTTTCCATACACATGAGGAATGCCCCAGGTATCCCGGATAATTGTAATCTGTTTGGCTTGGTTTTTCCACCGTGCGATTTCTTCACCCATAAATTTCTGGGCCATCAACGGAGTGGAAAGCAAGAGAAGGAAGACTAGTTTTCTCATTCTCAAATTAATCACGTTTCTCAGGCACTTTAATATTGATGAAAAGCATCTGACACAAAACTCAACACTGTAGGTAAAGCCGTACGCCAATACGTCCAGGAATGCCCTCCATCATAAATCCTAAACTCATGCGGAATTTCTTTTTTGCGCATGGCAATATGTGCCAACGAATTTCCTTCAAACAGGAAATCATCATCACCGATATCAATGTACCAACGCAATGCTTTCTTTTGATCATCCGGAATTGAGTTGATCAATTCCAGCACGCTGTAGCGTTTGAAATATGCTTCTATCTCAGCATCGGTTCCACTTTGCTTTCGTTGTTCCAGCCAAGCCTTCGTTGCCTCCAAAGTAAGCGGTCCTGTAGATGCACTTAAAGGACATGCAGAAGAAAACAATTCAGGGTGATGTAATGCATAAACAAAAGAGCCTCCGCCTCCCATCGAAAGGCCAGCCACCGCGCGGTAACGTTTGTCCTTTTTTATGCGATATGTTTTTTCCACAAATGGCATAAACTCATCGAAAAAGAAATCTTCATACCGCCATTCATTTTTCACATCATTAAAATAACCTCGCTGGCCTGTGTTGGCATCAGGCATTACAATGATCATGGGTGTCGCCTTTCCCTCTGCAATAGCTTTGTCAGTAATGTTTTGCACTTCCCCAAATTGTACCCACCCTGTCTGGTCGTCACCTCCACCATGCAACAAATACAACACCGGATAGCTGCGCTGTGACGTTTCGTAATCGGGCGGCAAATAAACCGCATACTTTCGCTCGCCCTTCAATAACTTACTGGGCAAAGAAAGATTGTCAAATACTTTTCCGCTTTGCGCGAAAAGTACATCTGATATCAGTAAAGCCACCAGGAATAGGAATTGTCTTATCATGATATTACAATGATTATTGAGGAATTAATTTTGAAATAAATCTATTGTCGCACTATTTTTCCAGTAACAAAGGCCCCATTGTTCAACCGTACTTTATAATAATATAGTCCAGATGCGCAATCATGCTGATCCATTTTGATAACATGAACTCCTGACATATTATGTTCTACTTGCACTTCGCTCACTTTCTTTCCCATTATATCCCATAACTCGAATGAAACGGTGGCCGGCTTTTCCAATGAGTATTCAAATTGAAAATCACTCTTGAAAGGATTTGGAAAGGCCTTGACCGAAAATCCAGTCGGTTCAATTTTAGAAACACCGGTAATAAGGTCTGAAAAATTAACATCAAGCCAGGCCATTCGTTGCTCTGTCCAGTGCTTCAGCCAGTCCACTTCTTGTTGAAAGGTTTGACCTACATAATAATTCGGCCACACATATTGGCCCAATACCGGCCATTTTTGAAAATTACGTTGTTGAGATTCCTCATTCAATACTGTTGCTATTGAGTCTATATAGGTTAAAACTGTTGAAGACTTATACTTGCTCTGCCTCAACGTTGTCCATCTTTCAGATAGCTTTTGCCTAAAAGATTCATCTTCCAGTAACCGGTCCCACCAAAATGGAATTAGCCAATAATCCTGATTGCAAATTGAATTGAATTCAATCACTAATCCTTCGGGGTTGCCTTTTGTGCAATAGTCTGCATTCCCAAAACCCAGATTAAAATCCCAGAGAGGTCCCATAAATAATTTGCCGCCATCCGAATTTTTTTTCTTGTGCAAATACGTGCTGAGTCGGTAACCGTCCACATTTTTACTGACTTCATTAGCAATGAAAAAATCAATAAACGAATCCACATCAATATAGCTGGCGTATCCTTGAACCGGGTCTTTGAAATTTGAGCCAATCAAAGCGGTTTCAAATTCGTCCACATATTGCTTGATGTATTGCTTTTGTTCGGTTGCAATCGTACTGGCTTTAGGGTAATCAAACTGAAAATAAATAACCTGATTATTGCTCCGACCACGCGGTGGGTAATTAGAAGTCCATCCTCCATTTCCAGTCCCGGTTTCTTTATCAATTTTAATAATATAACCTCCGGTTACATCTTCCCCAGCTATTTCAGTTGGTTCTAACTTGCTAATATCGACCCTGTTTTTATCTCTCTTTATCTTCTCAATTAAAACATATATCCCTTGGTATTCCCCATTCAATACTAGTTCACAAAATTTTGTTCGTGGAGCATAACGACCCAGGTCACGGCCCATTTTATATGCCAGGACATCACGCATTAAGCTCTTATCATTGTATGGGGCAAACAAAATCCAGTCGGACTGTTGTGGCAAACCTAACAATGTTGATTCTACACTATTGCCGGCTTCATCGTGCAATTCAATCCCAAACTGTTTCTTCGGAAACATTTGAGAAGAAGAGCCACGAATTTCAATTCCGATCTTGCCATTGTAATTATTAAATGTATCCGTCAAGTCATTTCGTTCACCGATGCCATTGTCAATAATACCCATATCCGCCTCAATTTTGGGTTCATCCCTAATTAACTGATTATTAGTGTTGATGACAATTAGTGGTAAGTTGGAAGAAGTGAATTGTGCTGTCGAGGACGCAGAGGGCGGAACAAACCAGGATGGCGTTGGAAAATAATGCCTTGCTGTTTCAGTTATGCCTACGGAGAGAAAAACAGAAGAAGATAAATCGGATGAATTTAAACTTTCATTGTGGACCTGCACGGCTAATAGATTTTCACCATTTGTAAGTAAGTTTTCAACAATTGCCTTGTCGATGAAAAAAGCCTCTGGGGAAGAGCCTTGGTACAGAGATGCTTCGTGGAGTCCGGCACTCGGCTGACTAAATGGTATCGTTACATTACTGCCCATATTAGCACGTGCGACTTCAACTCCATTTAAATAGGCTATGAATCCATCATCATAATCAACATGCAGTATCATGTCTTCTATCCTATCACGATCAACGATAGAAAATATCTTCCGAAGAAAAACAGAAATGGTTGTATTAATGACTGTGCGGTCATCATTATCGCCATATCCAATTCCACCAACGCCAGTTAGCCATGCATTGTCATTAAAATCGCTATTGTTCCAGGAATTGCCAGGGTCTGACGTTCCAGGAAAATATTTCCATAAAGTACTATCATAAACAACCGTCTCCCAGTGATCGATCATTTGGCCTTGAGCATGCCCGCAATTGATTTGCGCCATCCAGATTACTAGAAATAAGATATATTTTAGGGAACTTCTCATTTTTCTAAAATCCTATTTCTTCAAAATCAGTTGAAAAATAATTTACAATTGGACTTTGCTGAAGCCTGTCTGTTGAACCCAGAAATTCCACATAAGTAGCATTAATATTTTGCCTAAGTTTCAAAGCGATACCCTGTAATTTAAGGATATTGCCATTAAACTGAATAGCTGCAAGCGGATTGCTGCTTTTTATTTCAGTGAGTGTCTTGGCCAGAGTACTATTTTTAAGTTCATCTATTTTGGATTTTATGAGGCGATAGCGAACAATCTGATTTTTAAGGCTTCTATATTGCACGAACTTTTGTAATTGAACTTCACTTTTCTTTTCAACTAAATCGTATTGTGCTTCAATTACATCCAATTTTCGTTTTGTCATGTCTTCCTTATTTGGGTTAGTGATCGGGATTGTGACACCCAGTGAAATATTCCACGGCTTGCGGTCTTGCTCAATACGATAAGGCTCATATTGAGTTTGAAGAAATCCGACATTAATATTTGACTTCTCGAGTTCAAATTGCTTATTAGCTAAATTTACTTTTCCTTCCTGATAAGCCAATGTTGTGATACTTCCCTCTTCGTTAATAAGGCTATCCACAGCGTTTTCAATCATGTCAACCGTGATTATCCGCTGATAATCCCATTCTAAATTTTGGTCAAACGCAGCTGGATATTTTTGGGCTATCCGGCCTAACTGATTGTCCATTTCAAATGAGGCTTCCTCCCAAATTACTGTTTTGTTCATTTGCTCCAGGTTGAGTTTTACATAATCGTCCCCTTTAAATGAATCAAAAAACTGTTGCTTACCTAAAACGGTCAACGCAGCTTCCGAAAGATTCTTGTCTTCCTCTGCCAACATCTTAAATTCACGGTAATACATAAAATTATTTACGAGCTGATAACGGGCTGCAAGTACTTCTTTCAAAACAATAGATTTCTTTGACGCCAAAACGAGTTGGTATTCCTTGAAGTAACTATTGTTATTCCGAACCTGCCAAGGATTTGCTGGGTTTAACCGAATTGCATAATCCTGACGTGTAGGATCAAGTTGATTGCTGCGTGTACGAAATTCAAGCTTTTGTAAAGCCGATAGCTTGTAGGGCTTTTGTTGAAGATAATTTAACTGCTCCTCAAATAGTTTTATTTCAGGGTCATCCTTAGCCGAACGTAAAAATTCCAATACCGTGACCTGACCACTCACTTCAAAAAGAAATGCCAAAAAAAATAAAATTATACCAAGTAATTGAACGGTTAACCGCATGACTAATGGATCAAGACTTTTTCACCAGTTGCAAAAACATTATCGGCAGAGATTGCGATGAACACCTCACGACCAAACGCATTTACAGCTGTTGACTTCTGTAAAATCTCAGGAAGTTGAACAACTGAACCATAGCCAATCACGGTTCCAGACACCACCGTGTTCCTAAATTCGTATGAGGCAACCTCTACCACTTTACCAATCGGCAAGTTTGTTTCGTTTTTTCCAATCAGGTATCCCACAACCGTAGTTGGGTGTTTTGGATTAATGGAAAGCAAGGGTGAAAAGGCGTTTACCTGTTCACCGCTTTTAATTAATACACTTTCCACTACGCCATCTGAAGACGCTACCTTGGTTAGTGCGTTTCTTTCATTCATTGATAATTCAAGCTCACGTTCAAGCAATCCAATCTGATTTTTAAGAAGAGTTTGCTCAGTGGTATTTTCAAGAAGAACATCCTTAATTTTTATATCCCTTGCCTTTTCACGATTTTTCTTTTGTTCCAGTAAGGAGTTAACCTTTAATACCTGTGGACTCCCCATTTTATCGATCGTTGTATCCAACGTGGTAAACTCTTTTGTTAAGACTTGATTGAGACTCATTTGACTCTTTAATTGAGCGATATCTGAATCAATGTCTTCGACCTCAATACTGTTTTGTGCCTTAATCAATTCAATCTCATATTGGACTAGCTTTGATTTCTCTATTTGTTCAGATTTTAAGACCGCAATACGGTTTGTCATCTTTTCAATTTCGATTTCCAATCCATTGCTTTGTAATTCGACAAGCAAATCCCCTTCTTTAATCTGTTGCCCTGGCACCACTCGAATCGATTTTACCAACGCTGATTTTTCACTGGTTATTTTATACTCTTTCGCGTAAGTAATCCCAACGGTGGAATTGCTGCTGCCCTTAAAAAAAAAGGAACTGATGAACAACATCCCCACAAAAAGAAGTCCTATTAAAGCATAAAATCCATTTATTCTCATATCAAACGATTATAAATTAATGGGTTCATTATCGGTAATTCTTAACTGGGTAATAGCTTCTTGTCTCCGCAATATTTCCATCAATTGTTCCTTTGTAACTCCCTTTTTCATTGAAACTGCATATTGATAGCGCAACGCATTTTCCTTTGTCACTGTAATGCTTACTGAGCGTAACTCTTCACAATGCCCGGTTATGACACCTAAAACCTGATTTAATTCTCGTGCATCTTTTAAGGTGAAGAAAACCATCTTATACTGGTTAAAACTCCGAAAAGGTGAATAATGAAGCACAAAAGCAACAGAACAAAAAAGTACAGTCCCGACAAACGAAATTGTGAAACCATAAACACCTATAGCCAAGCCTGTACTAAGTGCAGCGAAAAGAAAAAGAACGTCCCTGGGATCATCAATGCGTGTGCGAAAACGGATAATTGCCATAGCTCCAAATACGCCAAGACCGCGGGCAAGACTGTCTCCGATTGCCATCATGACCATAGTGGTGACCACAGCTCCCAAAACAAGTGATTGAAAAAAATTCTTAGGGTAATGATCACCTGTAAACGTTATGCGGTGTGTGATCGCGATGAGCGAGGAAAATAAAAAAGCCCATAAAAAAGAATAGGTGATATTGACCAACTGAGGATATTCATATACCGGGCCATCTGGAAATAATTCGAACATTGTATATGTTTAATTGTAAATGTTGTTCAATTGTTTGATTTTTCTGGCGTTGGCAGTGTAAAAACCTTCCAGGCTAGAGCTCCATCTGTTGTTCTTCCATATGAGACGTTTTCATTCTGCGCACCGAAGGTAACAACATCAATTGTTCTTCCGTCAATATAAAAAAGTCCAATATCTTCTCCACCGTTCCCAAGCCTAAAGTCAAGATGGTCGATACCTTGATCTGGGCTACCATCAGCCCAAAGCAGCAGAAAGCCGCCCGGCTGAAGAGTTGTGCTGGCAGGATCAGTGTTTGGAATCTGGTAAGTAAAGGGTTTATTTTTATCATCAGAAATGTACATACCACCAACATCAACCACCACACTGGAAGCATTGTAAATCTCAATCCAATCATCAAACTCATCTACGCCACTGTCTTTGTCAGGGCAACATGAAGTATTGGCAGTCATAAACTCATTAATATAAAGAGTTGGTAAAATATCTGTATTCAGCAAATAGTGGTGCACGTTAGACGGTGCATCATATGGATCTCGGCTAGTTTTTGATAGGGTATTTTGTGATTCAATATAATACTCAATTTTACCAGTTTTATTTTGAGCGGGAATGATACCACTATAGGAAGTTTCACCTTTGACCATGATCACTTCAGTGTAGGTCTCGGAATCAAATCTGTAAAATAGTTTCACAAGAGAAATTGCATCAATTGAAACAACATCAGCCATTATAATAACCGGTGTGGAGAGTTCTGGTACAATTGGCTCGCGCGATACCTTGGAAATGGCAGGCGCCTGAGAGCCTTCATTTGCAAATCCCTGGCTGGAATTACCGGAGGTGGCAAATGTGGATGAACCGTCAGGGTATCTTCCGTAGGATTGCCCATCGCTTAAGGCAGGAAACTCAACCCGATCAATAACCTCCATTGATTTATTTTGAAGGTAAATAATCTCACCATTCTCGGTTAGCTTAAAATTAGTATGAAGGCCTGTGCCCTGATCATCACAAAATAATACAAGGAAACCCATTGCAGGAATTAACGTGCCCGAGGGAATTGTGTATTTATTTATCGGGTCATCATAAATAAAATAACCACTAATATCTTTTGCCTCCTGATTCGCGTTGTATAGTTCAATCCAATCAATACCCGAAGCGTATAATTCGTTAATGAAAATATTTTCATCCACGGATACTATAGGCTCTGGTTCTTCATTTTTGGCACAAGAACCAAGTAATACACATAGCAAAGCGATTCTTATAACGGTACTGCACGTTGAAATCACATTAACACTATATTAATCCAACGTTAAAGATATATAAAATTATCAGGCCGAACGATGGCTGATTCGATCTTGACAATGAACATTTGATCTATTGGGTACGAAACCCACCCGAAGTCCTCCTCCAGAAAAGAAGAATAGCAAGAATCAACAATATTTCTCCTGCGCTGAACAAATACCAATTATAATTCCCTGGAACATAAGTTGAAATGGCTTGAGTTACGGAGCCTATGACTCTGCTGTACGATAAATAATCACCCGTCCAGGAGGATACAACCACAAGACTTCCAGCTAAAAGAAAAAACCATTCCCTTGTAGATAATCGATGAGTAGGATTTTGAAGATCGCGGAAAACCAAAGCGGCAGCAAGACTTAACATGGTGATAGAAACAATAATTGGGGCCAGCACGGGTCCTATCCATGGAACGGGAATGAGGAAGAGTATATCCCAGGTGTAAAATGATTCCGGCCACCCGAGCAGGATTTTAAGAAAGACATAGTAGAAAATATCCCAAATGGCAAAAGCTCCCAGGAAAAAAGCAAAACGTTGATTGACGGACCTGCCCGTGAGAATACCAACGCCAGCCAGCATAACAACGGTAGCTGCTTCGCGAAGCAATTCAATGCTACCGATCTGTTGATCCATCACCGTAAGTGGAAATGCAAACCCATTTGGATAATAAAGCGCCCTCAGGTAAACAACAACGGCCGTCTCGAGAAAACCCATGGCAATGCTAAAAGCGATCAGCCAGATTATTCCTTTCTTAATTTCAGAAGGCACAGTGAATTGAGAATTTTAATTATTAATTGATGTTACACACTTCGTAATTTTATTGTGCCTTTGAGTCTTTGTGGCAATGAATTTGAGCCACAAAGGCACTAAGTCACTAAGGTTCACAAAGAAATAATAGAAGTACAATTCATGCGTACATCAGTTATTATTTGCTACTAATATTTTCTTCCTTGTTCTACCTTTCACACAACCGGACTGAATCAAAGCCGAGGTAGATCTCGTCCATTAATTATTTAACACTGTTGGTTTCCCGCCTACCATCACCTTTTCAACCTGAATGCTTCCATACATTGTTTTGAGCGATGGTTTGCCCGAGGCCAGGCTAACCGTTCCGAATCCTTTTTCTGTGGAAAGGAAACTCGTGAAATCCCCTATTTTAGAATCGACAAATAAAGTTTTGTCTACAGCATCGTAGCGCACTCCGGTAAGACTTTGAAGAAATCCATAACTCGAGAGCGCCCGCGCATACCAATGACCGCACTCATATTCATTAAATGGATTGCGTGTGCGGCCATCATAACGGTCGCGACAAGTGCGCACAATCTCAAGTCCTTCTTCAATTTTTCCCATCAGCATCAGGTGCGAGGCTACCTGATATTCAATTCCCGTCCACACTTCATCGCTGTACACAAATGGCAGTGAAAGCTTTCCTCCATTCGGCCAGGAGCACAACAACAAACCCCCTTCATCACCCATTGCAAAAGAAGGCCGTTGTGGATTGGCATGGTCACTCAAATTATCCTTTAGGTTGTATTTGTGAACCGCCAAAAGATGGCTTTTTGTTTTCTCTGCATCGAGGGGCTCCTCCAATCCGCACATGCGGGCAATCCACGCTCCTAAAACTCCATCAGAAAGACAACCAGTTCCGTATTGGTATTTAGGCCCTTCCTTTTCCAACAGCTCTTTGGCTTCAGCAGAATAATCTCCACCATAAGATTTCACAGACTGATCTGTCGGGCTTTTGGCATTTAAGCCTGCTGTTTGAATTTTCTGATAGAAGTATTCACCGTCATACAATTCAGCTTCCATAAACTTCCTGCCGGCATCATATAACTTTTTATAAGAGGAAACATCCTTCTTTAAAAATTTACCCATTTGCATCATCGCGCTAAGCGCACCAAGGTAAAAGCTGGTGCACATACCATCCGGGCCCCAGAATTCAATATCGTAGGTATTGTGATGTGGTTCTTCAATAACTCCTTTGCTGCGGGGGTCCCACGTACGGATGCAATAATCCATACTCACTTTTACCATCGGATACATTTTCTTCAGCCACTCATTATCACCACTAATACGCCAGTCGCGATACACTTTCATGATGCCTCCTAACTGGCCATCTGCTGCTGCATGGAAATCATGTTTCACCGGACGGATCGGCATGGCTGCCCTAAACGTCTGATGCCCTTCTGCATTCTGGTCTTCGCAGAATTCGGTATGGCGGAGCGTCCGCTCCAGTGAAGGAAAAAGGTGTGGAATAGCTTGTGCATAATTCCAAACGTGTGTGCATGAACCATGACAACAGCCGGAATTATCTCCGCAGCCCTCGTAACTCCACAAGCGTCCATCAAACTGGCGCATTACTGTGGGCGATTTTAGAATGGTAAGATTAGCCGCTACTGCTTCCATTACCTCAGGTGGCAATGTGCTGGCATAAAAGGCATCCCGAAAGAGTTGAGACTTCGCCTTCAGATCATCATAATTTTTTTGGAAGTAGGTGGCCACTTTAGAAACGTCCCAGAATTTATTAGAATACCAGGGTTTGTAATTCTTTCCGTCAAACGGTTTTTCAGGATCCACTCCAAGATCGGCAGTTGTATTGCAGCAACCTGAAGCCGGATCACATTTTTCTTCGATTGCTCCATCCTCACCAATGCGCACATTGGAAGAAGGAACATACCAGGACATCATCAATCGGATCTTTTTCTCTTCACCTGCTGCAAGTTTGAACGGCACAAAAAGTGACGCTCCTGGCGCGCCTGACTCCACTGGTTCAACGCTTTTCATATTTCCACTTCGAATCGCTTCCCATGCAATGGTGAGAGGGTCAAACCATCCACCGCGGAACCAGCAATGATCGACCACCGTTTCAGTTTGATCGGTGAAGATGGCGAAGTCTCCACGTAAGTAAGGCTTCTCAGGTGTTTCTTCGCATGAGAGTACAAACCCATTTGCGATTTTCTGAATGGAACCTTTAGCTTCATCTTTACGCATGAAGTTTCGCGAATTAAAAGAAAAGACAGCATCAATTACCTCTGTTCCCTTGTTCACAAACTTATATTCCAATGCACCAACCGGAAGGCTTGAGTTATCGGCATCGGTTGGAATGAAGGGACTCCATCCTTCAATTGTAACTGTTATCGGAAGATCATCATCCGCCAAATTAATGTTGGCAAACGGGAACCTCGTTATAAACTCTGCCTGATGAAATCGTGGAAGTCCATAAACAGCACCGCCTGAACCATTGCCGGAATCCGGTTGACCAAATTTTTTCCAGTCAGGCGAAGGTCCTTCAATTACTTTCGTTCCGTTCTTCAAGCCTTTTATACAAAGTGCGGCAAACATACCGGGTTCATGATATATCTCCGGTCTATTGCGAACAGACATATGCGAAATAGAGCCCGTCCCCTCGAGGCAAAACATGCCTGCACCCAAACCGCCAATGGGAAAAGCTACACGCTTAAGATACTCTCCGGTATAGGGCGCGTTGTACTTGCGACCTGTTGCTGTCTGAATGGAATTTTTAGTACGCCCGGTCTTTGATGATGCAGCTTGCAGTTCTGATGAATCAAGAAATGCTGAAGGGACTACTGTTGCAGTCACACTACCTATGCTCAATTTTTTCAAGAAAGAGCGTCTACCTGATTTTTCTTTCATAAATTACTTAGTTTTTATGTGTACCCATTCAAATGTCTTACTCGCCAGTTCGGGTATTAAGTTTTGCTTGCCTGCCTTAAAAGAGTGATCTGCTCCTTCAAATTTCTCAAGCGTGGCCTCAGGGAGTTCTGCGATTACTTTTTCAATCAACGCTAACTCTGCAAGTTTATCCTTTGTGCCTTGAAGGAAAAGTATCGGTATTGAAATATTTTTTAAATGAGCAGCTCTGTCTACAGCTGGTTGACCAATGGGATGCAATGGAAAGCCATAGAAAATTATTCCTTTAACAAATTCAGGGCACTCTTTTGAAAGTTTTTGTGATGACATTCGTCCACCGAAAGATTTTCCGGCAGCAAATACAGGAAGTTTTGGATATCGTTTATGCGCCTCCTCAATAACAGAGTTAACCGTTTTTTCAGCAATCGCGGGAGGATCAGGTCTGCCCTTTTTGTTTTCCATGTAGGGAAAATTATAGCGGATTACTACGATTGATTTACCAGCCAGCTCTATTGATAACTCTTCCATGAAACGATGTGTCATCCCCGCTCCAGCGCCATGCGCCAACACCATTAACGCTTTCGGTTTATCCGGGACCGCAATTAAAGCAGACACTTTTCCAATGCTTTCGGAGATTTGAATTGAAGTTTTTGTTGTGATGGGTTCCATCAATTATAATCAGGAAAGAAAATTAAGGATTATAAGTGTCAAAAGCGAGTATACCTCACCCATCTAAAAGTATGCGTCAGAACATCTTTCTAACCCCTCTCATTTTATCACCCCATCCCCAACCCTTCTCCTAAAGGAGAAGGGTTGGGGATGGGGTGATAAACGCATAAATGCTTCTTGTTCATGTTACCCCTTTTTAAAATCCCATTTTATACTATCCTCCAAAAGGAGAGGGGTTTGATGCTCTGCAAAAACGGACGAACTTAGATGGGGTGAGGTTTGGATTTACTATTTTTAAAGTACCAAAACAAAAAACCTATGCTCAACTCGAATCTACTGAAGGCCAACCCTTCTCTGTACGTCTTCCTCCCTATTTTTTATACTGTGTGGTCCGATGCCGTGCTTACGCCCAGTGAAATTTCAACCATTGAAGGACTTATTCACAGCCAGGCATGGCTTACCGAAACTGAAAAGAGTTTTCTCTTAGCGCAAATTGATCCGGCATCGCCTCCGTCTCCAGATGAGTTCATGAACTGGCGGGAGGAAATAAAAAAAGTAGCTGAGAATTCGGATACTAAGGATAGTCTTGTTGATTTGGGTATCAAGTTGGCTGCCAGGTATGGAGACGGCAAGGTCAATGAATCGTTGATGAATGCCAGGCTGTCTTTATCTAACATCGAAGAAACATTGGGCTTTATCAGCCACGAAGCTTCCTTCAATTTTCAATCGGGTGGCCGAAGCACCCTCACATCGCAGCAAAGCACACAACAAACATTTAACGTTGACACGCTTGCAAAATTACTGGATGGCCCTCATGCCGATATCATTAGAAAGGTGAAGACGATTATATCCGATCCGCAATTTCAGTATGTCGGGCCGGGCGACCTGACATTATACAGAGAGAAAGTTTTACAATGGTGCAGGCTCCTTGCCGACCAGGGATTTGGGTCTATGGCATTTCCAAAAGAATATGGCGGGCAGGGTGACATGGGCAAATATTTCGCCATCATGGAAGCGTTGAGCTATCATGACCTTAGCCTGGTGATAAAGTTCGGAGTGCAGTTTGGCCTCTGGGGGATGAGTGTCTATTTTCTGGGGACTGAAAAGCACCACAAAAAATATTTGAAAGACATTGGAACATTGGAATTGCCCGGATGCTTCGCCATGACGGAAACACATCACGGTTCAAATGTAAAAGGAATTGAAACCACCGCTACGTACGATCACGCTACTAAAACCATTGTCATTCAAACGCCCAATGACAATGCGAAAAAAGAATACATCGGCAATGCGGCCAGGCACGGTCAGGCGGCAACCGTTTTTGCAAAATTGATTTTGGATGGTAAGGATTATGGGGTGAGTGCGTTTGTGGTCCCATTGCGTGATAAAAAAGGAAAGACATTGCCCGGCATCACCATAGAAGATTGCGGACGGAAGATGGGATTAAATGGTGTTGACAACGGAAAAATCCATTTCAATAAAGTAGTGATACCCAAAGAAGATATGCTGGACAGGTATGCCGGCATCACCGATGATGGAAAGTTTGCCAGTCCGATTTCAAGTGACAATAGAAGATTTTTTACCATGCTTGGAACATTGGTGGGTGGACGTATTGGAATACCGCGCTCTGGCCTTAGTGCTGTCAAGTCGGGCTTGACTATTTCCATTCGGTATGGCGATCAGAGAAAGCAGTTTGGCCCTGAAGGCGGAACAGAAGTGCCTATTTTAAATTACCGCACCCATCAAAGAAGGTTAATGCCCTTGCTGGCAAATGCTTATGCCTTGCATTTCGCGCTCAACTATTTGACTGAGCGTTTTATAAACCGCAAGGAAGAAGACATGCAGGAGATTGAAGCGCTTGCTGCGGGACTAAAATCTTTTTCTACCTGGAACACAACGGCAACCTTGCAAGAATGCCGCGAATGTTGTGGTGGAAAAGGATATTTATCAGAAAACAGAATTGAAACTCTCAAAAATGATTCTGATATCTACACCACATTTGAAGGCGACAACACGGTGCTGATGCAATTGGTGGCCAAGAGCAGGCTCACCGAATTCAAACAGGAATTCAGCAACATGAATGTGTTTGGCATTTTAAATTATGTGGCCGATCAGGCCAAAACATCTTTATCGGAATTGAACCCCATCATTATTCGCAACACCGATGAAGACCATCTGCTTGATCCGGAATTTCAATTGAACGCCTTCAGGTACCGCGAGCGCGACATACTCACTTCGGCTGCCAAGCGCTTGAAGCGTCACATCAGCGAAGGCATGGATTCATTTGATGCCTTCAATGTGAGCCAGAATCATCTGGTGCAGGTGGGGTTGGCCTATGTTGAGCGGATTATCCTCGAGCAATTCATCCTTCAAATAGCCCAAACCAAAGATGCCGGATGCAAAACCGTATTGAAAAAACTATGTGATTTGTTTGCACTTTCACAAATTGAAAAAAACAAAGGATGGTATCTGGAATCGGGTTATATGGAAGGAGTGAAAACAAAAGCCATCCGCAAACTAATGAACCAACTTTGCTGGGATGTTCGGCAGGAGGCCGTGCCATTGGTGAATTCATTTAACATTCCTGATAGGTGTTTGGCTGCTCCGATTGTGGTGAAGGCGGGCTAGTTTAGAATGATGTAATTGAAATATATGCAATTGTATATATTCAAGTGTTAGCGGCAACCTTTTGGGACAAGGAAATATTTATAACTTTTAGACTATAAATGGCAATTAAAAGTATAATAAACTTTATTAAAACAATACAAGAATTTCCTCGTGACGAAGGATATGAATATTATTATCGAGGACATTCAAACTTTAATTTTAGTTTGCTCCCTAGCATATATAGAAAACCAAAAAAAAAGAAAGTTGCCCTTATAAATAATGAGGAGAAAATATTTCGTGAAATAATAATAAGGACGCCTGCCGACTTTTCAAGTGAAAAAACAACAATTGAAAAACTTGTAAAAATGCAACACTATGGACTACCTACAAGAATTTTGGACATTACCTCTAATCCCTTAGTTGCACTTTATTTTGCTTGCGCTCAAAATTCGGAGAACAAAGATGGAGAAGTTGTAGTTATCAAAATACCAAAAGAAGAGACAAAATTTTATGATAGTGACACGGTAAGTGTTCTTTCAAATCTTGCAAGAAGAACTATTGATTTTGACATTTCTGAAATCCTAGAGGAGTTTAAGGAACGAGAGAAGCACTCGCCAGACAACCCAGATAATATAATGTGGTTCAACAAGCAGGAACCTATTCCATATTTGCTACACGAAATTAAGGACGAAAAACCCCAATTTCTTCCGATAATATATCCAAGTGATTTTAACCGCGTATTGCTTGTGCGAGTAAAACTCAACAACAATAGAATTCTTAAACAGAGTGGAGCTTTTTTATTGTTTGGAATTAATAATAAAAAATCAGAACCAGCACAAGTCCCAAATTCTTGGATACTGAATAAATCTTTAAAAGATTTTGACTTTAAAATTTCTAATGACAGAAAAACCAGTATTCTTAAAGACCTAGACTCATTGGGGATAAATGATAGCACTCTTTATCCAGAGCTGGAGCAACAAGCAAAATACATTAAACAGATTTATGAGGGGTGAAAACAAAAAGGCAGCCGCTAACAAAAATGTATGTGCCATTGTGGGCCTCGGTTTAAGTTTTTAGTTTTATCTTTCAAATAACGTTTGGTGTCGTGGGACAATTTACTAATCTTAAACCCACAACGTCACATACATAAACGTTGGCGGCAAGCAATTTAATAAAGTGATGACCCAAATAGACGACATAAAGGACAACACGAATCTTATTCCATTCTTAGGAGCGTATTTTATACTGTACGGTTCAGTTGACTTGATTACATTTTACAAGGAGTTTAATATTAGCATCATTCACTTTATCAACTTTTCGGAAATAATTTTCTACTTCATTCGAGACTTATACATCATTATAGCACATGTTGTTCTTTTATTTCTTGGAATCATTGGATTCAATTATTTTAAATTAAAAACTGTCGGTAATCTTGAGACACAAATCCCCCAATGGAAAGAAAATCAAAAAAAAGTCAAGGACATTTTGACTACAATTGATAAGGACAACCTTAAACCAGAAGATGAACGAAAAATAGAGGAGGCTAAAAACCTATCTGACAAAATTTCGGAAGAAGTTAGTAAGGCGACAAAAGCGAAATAATAGAATTAACATTTTATTATTGTTTGGGGGACTTCTTATTGTTGGACAGCTTATTTGGCTCATATACGAATTTGGTTGGTTGAGTGGTTTAAGATTTGTTACACCAATATTTATAAGTTTTGGAATTGGTTACTTTGTAAGAGACTTCAGACTATTCATGCTCATTTATGGCCTTGTCTCATTACTGACATCAGCATATTTCAATGCAATGTCTAATGCAGATAAAGTTAAGAATGGCAAAAATTATGGGGTGAATATTGACATAGACGGTCGACTTATTAAATCCGACAGTTCAAATTTTGTAATTGGAAAAACTGAAAACTATTTATTCTACTATGAATCAAAACTGAAAAGGACAACAGTTTATCCTACCGACAAAATGAACTATATGACTATTCCAGACAAGTAAAATTGCCAGCCGCCAACAAAAAGGTTTGTGCTATTGCGGGGTCATTTTTTCTCAGCAGTGTCTCCCGTCTCGGTG
>ERZ1292625.1337-Hain-H41-01um-R1-1337-length-29988-cov-7_pt1 | contig 29988 bp, 70 predicted proteins | sample MGYA00564400_ERZ1292625 | MGnify/ENA primary metagenome ERZ1292625 (study PRJEB36523, sample SAMEA6512639) | groundwater metagenome | collected 2019-01-08 | study: AquaDiva: Metagenomics assemblies of 32 groundwater samples | reverse complement strand
TTCAGTCTTTCTTTCCCAACAACCTATGCACTTTCAGTGCATAGAGGTTTAGTTTGGTCTATCATTTCGTCTATCCTTTAATTCAGTTAATTCGTTTAATAGTTTCTCATCGCCATTGTAATCAAATTTAATTTCTTTTTTTAGTTTGATTATTTTTTTCATAATATCGATGGAGTCTTTTATGGTATCTTTTGTTTTTTGCTCACCATAACCTGTTGTTCTGTCGACCATAGCAGTTATTGGGTCAACAGGTTTATTGTAATCGATAGCCATTTGTTTAAAACAAAAATACAGGAAATCAATTTGTCCTACTTTATCAAAGTATTCGGATTGATTCATCACTGACGAGTTAACGATTTCATTAATTCATACATTTCTTCGTTACTATTGTTTTCCAACATTATAGAGAGTCTTTCCCAGTTATCAACTAATTTCTTCCATACAGGAGAAACAGGAGACAATCTATTAAGCAATGATTTCCATTCGGGAATTGTTTTAATGAGCATGTAGCAATGTCTGAAATCATCAACATTGTGTGGGTGTTCGTACATTTTATTTAATCCGATGTCTTTTCCTGATAAAAACTGAAACATTGTATTAGAACTCGCTCCACGCTCTCCGTTTATTAACCACCAATCAGCTTTTTCATGTGGACTCAGTAGAGGATTGACTGTTGGTTGTTTACATACGGGCTTACAATTAGAATGTAATTTTGAAAATTCATCTGATAATTTAATTAATTTATCAGCATCCATAGGAAGCACAAGAGTGTGTTCGCCTCCGCAATTTTTACAGAATATATTTTCATTCCCAAAAACTACATGAGATGAATTATTTTTAACCGACTCCTTCTCTGATTCTATTTGACTTTCATCTTTAGCAGTCAATTCATTCATCACATTATTTAATCGACCGATATTTATTTCAATAGAACTATCGATGTATGATTTCAAAGTTTGTGCATCACACTTCCCTTCTTCAAAATGTTTGATGTTGTTGGTCAAGACATCGCCCATATTCACGACAATCTTTTTTAAAATATCGATTTGTTCTTTCATAATGTTTTTAAAATATGTCCAATGATTTTGTTGATTCATAACTTAGAACAAATGCTGTTCCGTATCCGTTGCCTGAAAAGTTTCCAATAAACTCTTTTTCTTTTAATGCTCTAAAAATTTCTTTCAATGATTTGTAAGTGTCGAAATCATTATACAGGACTTGAAAATCATTGTGTCCAAATTTGTAGCCTGTGATTTTAATTTCAACCTCTCTGTTTTCTTCTTCTAATAAATGTTTCGTCCCATTAAAATCAAATATCCTATTGAACATAAAGATAGAGTTTTCTTTCATTCTTTTCACATGGGTATATCCATAACAGGTGTTGTCGAAAGCGTCATCAATATTTTTTATAATTGTTTCTCTATGCTTTTCCTTCATATTGAATGTTTGTTTCTTCGGCATAATTCATAATAAGTGTGCTCCATGAATAAAAAGTACTACCATGACTCCATGTATCGCCACCATGATGATGATATAAAGCCTTGCACCACTCAATAAATTTATAGAATTCGTGAGGCTCTTTAATTGCACAATAAATACGGATTACTTTTCCTACCTCAGTAGATAAGGAATGGCTTTCTTTCATCTTATCGTATGAAGATAAATTGGCTTTAAGCGACTCATGTAATCCATCAAGTTCTCCTTGAGGAATAGTTCTTCTATCGGGATTAAGAATTAATTTATCGTTTTCGTCAATACACCAACAGTCATCACAGTAGTGTCGGTGTGGAGTAAAGTTTCGGTCAATATGCCACGCTTCGCCATCTTCATCGCCCAAAACAGTCTCCATGCTTAATTTATCTGTGAATGCAACTAATCCATTATGCTCATCTTTCCAAGTGTTACCACAGTTATCGCATTTGCAACCGAACATTTTAACTTCTGTAATCATGTTATTTTAGTTTTTTGCAAGTGTTTAAAATGTATTGTTTTTCTTCTTCACTCATCATGTCATTAACATTAACGTTTTTGATAAACAATTCTAGTCGTCCCCAAAATGTTTTATCGGGAGTTATCTTATTTCCGTATTCTTCCATAGCCTCTAAAAATGGAATTAAAATACCTTCTAATTTACCTTGATTATATTCCTCTCCTGTCATCTTTTTACAGCCAAGAGGTTTAAAATTAAGTAATTTTTCTTTCAGTATTTTTTCTTTTAAATCCATAACATTATTTGTAAAATATAAATGGGTGGTTATCATCTCTCATATATCCGCAGTCCTCTAAATCTTTTTCGTAATTATCTGTTCTTGGAATTGTGAAATTATAAGGCATTGAACAACTATTGCCTTGTTTATCCACATATCCATACTCTACCGTAAATCCCCATTGATTATGAACGATTCCGTCTTTAAAATCAAAATCCCCTTTGCTAGTTGATTTTGATTCGTCCCCTTCCATGAACTTAACCATGCTTCTGAGGTAATCAACGAATTCTGTCTCGCAAATTTCTGAAACACGAAATATTGTAAACTCTCCTCCTTTTTTATTGGCAACATTTGTTCCAACAAGGGCTGTTAGTTTTTTATGAATAGTATTAAACCTATCTTCTGATTCCCAATATACTTTTACCGTTTCCATATAATTTACATTTTAGATTGCTCTGTACACCAATACACCAAGTATTAAAAGCAACACCCATTTTAACCACTTCCAATTATTCACTACTAGGTACACTAAGTAGGTTTTAAAATCTCCTCTAGCCATTTTGCTTATATTTAGGTTGTTTGTTTCTCCATTGAATATATTTCACCACACAGTTCCATACATTCATTATCATTGGCTCAAAGCCACCAAAATCTGCAATACTATCTTTGTAGTCAGAATCAGAACGAGTGATATAACAAGCCCACATTCCTACTGATGAAATGGAAATATCGTGCTCTAAAGATATTTTTTCTACTACAGGCATTATCCACTCCCAACGCTGATGATAAGAAAGCTCAGATGTCTGTTTTTTAGTTCCTACATCGGTGTGCGGATTTGGATTATTTCCTGCTTCAAATTGAGCGTATTCCCTTTTTATTTCTGTAAAAAAAATATCAGATTCATAGAAGACACTCGCTCCCATAAATTCAGAAATCGATACGTTGCCTTTAATTATTTCTTGTTCTTCCATTGTATAAAATCTAGTACTGCTTCATAAACTGCTGTTAACTTATCCTCATGTCTACCACCGTTAGCAACTTCTTCCCATGTGTTAATACTATTGAAAAATACTCGATGTTCAACGAATGGTTGTCTTAACCTTTCAATGATAGAAATATATCCTAAACTTTCTATTCTCTCTACCACGAGCATTAGCCAATCCCAAGATTCATCGTATTTCAAGTTTCCTATTGATGGAACACCACAAAAGAAGTTTGGTGATTTAATTCCATACACTTCAACTCTCTCACTTACACAGTCTTCTCCACGAACACTAAATTCCTCTCTGACCTCTTTGAAGGTCGCTCCCATGAATTCAGCTATTAGCCTATTTGAATCATATTTATTTCCCATTCTGTCCTCTGTTATAATATTCTATAAATCCAACGATAGCCTCCCAAAGTAATTCTATTGGTTCTTTTGTTGTGCTAGATTCCCTTACTATTTTAGAATCTTTTCCGCCTTCTTTTAATTTAAAAATCTCCACAGAATTTTGTATGTGGCTATGATAAATATAGATAGGATATTTTAATATTTTAATTTTTTTGACAACAGGCATTAACTCATCCCAAGAAGTATTGTATTTAAGGTCTTCTACACTGTGTATACCAACAGGGAGACATTTTGCATCCATCATGAAATGAGCGATTAGCCTATTCCCTTCTGTTATTCTTTCTTGTGTCATTTTGTTTTTTCTTGATTATACCAATCAATGAACTTTACAATGTGCCTGAATACATTTGTAATATTATCTCCGAAAATGTCATATTCAGGAATTCGGTGTTGTATTCTGTTGATTTTACTCCACCCTTCATTATTATTTGGTGGTGGAAGAGTATAGCATTTGCTGATTACGGGCATTAGTGAGTTCCAATTTGAATCGTAATCTAAATCTGTTAAGTAGTTGCCACCATTAACTGTGCTCCAACATAATTTTTCTCTATCGTTTCTCCATTTAGGATTATTGTTGTTTCCAAAATCAGGATTCGGAATTTCTGAAAAATAATATTGGTCATCTTCGGGATATTCATTCACTAGGATTGGAACTTTCGAAAATACTTCCTTCCTCTCATATAACCCTCCAATATCAGACCAATCAATATCTACGCCCTTATGGTAAAAAGTGTAACCCATGAACTCAGCAATTAATCGGTTGCCTATATATGTTATTTTATTTTCCATTATAGTTTTATTCAACACCACTTTCGTCTTCTTTGTTTTCTTTTTCTTCTTTAGCTTTTTTTAATTGAGCTTCCATTTCAAATCTAGGAGTCACAATTGTTTCCTTTTTATTAACAGTTTTTAAATCATATTCAAGGATTCTGTGAATAACAACAGAGTAGCACATTGATTTTAATTTCGCCTTTGCTTCCTCCAATGTTTTATCCTCAATGATTAGATTGCCGTATCCTTCTGAATCAGTAAGGTCATTGACAAATGTTTTTTCGCCAATCATATTGAAAGCAGTGAACTCAATTTTTATTAATTTAAAATCTGATTTTTCGGTTTCCATAATTATTTTATTATTATTTCTTTTCCTTTTAATTGACTAACGATGTCACATAAAGACGCTTGTTTGGCACAACCTTCTTCGCCATTAATTATGATGTCCAACTCTTTTACTAACTTTCTGTGACTATCGAACGACTCTTCATAATCAGCAATAGTTAATCCTGATTCTTGCTCAATCGAGTCGTCTTTAAATTTTGCTCTTTGCTCTGTTAGCCATTTGTTTAATGATTCGGGAGTTTCTTTTGCTAACATTTCATCAATCTGCTCAGACATCTTTTTTAAATCAAGTTTACTCCGATTCGGATTATTCTCTTGAATTTTTGTTAGAATTAAATCATCAACTCTTTTTGACATTGATTTAATGTGTTGTCTAATCAACGCATGAACATCATCGTAAGACAAATTAGTAACACCCAAACCTCTTCTTGCTCCAATCATTAGAATTGCTTCTACTAATTCTTCCGTTTTAGTTTTTATTCTGTTGGGGTCTAATTCTAAATCATCTTCCGTTATGGGAGTTGGAGTGCAGAAGTCTGCTAGTTCTTCAAACGTGTATTCAATCATGCCATTTTCTCTTTGAAATTTACCACGTTTGTTAATGTTGAAAACAAAACCTGTTTCCTTGCTAACGTATGCTATTATTTTTGAATTCTTTTTCATAAATTATTTATTGTTAATTATTTATTGTTAATTTCCTTTTCTAGGAAATCGGGTTTTTCCATTTTTAACTTATAAAATCTTTAATTTCTTCGTGATGATGTTTCATTAAATATTCTTCACCTTTTTTGGATAATCCATAACGTTCAATATCCATAGCAGGAGTGTTCTTGTGCTCAATATATTGAAGTGATAACAAAATTCTAAACGTATCATTTCTTAAATAGTATGAATTGTTGTCGCCATCTTCCAAAGATAATGATTGGTCTCTGTGATTATAAACTATATCTCCTTCACAAAGAATAACTAATACATTCGATTGTTTTTTAGAAAGTTTTGTTTCCATATTATAAATCTCTAATTAATTCAATAGAGTGATTGCCATCTTTCCATTCGATATATTTTTGTAATGCTTCTTTTGCTAATTCTAGGCTTTCGTATTCGTGGAAATGTAATTCCCACCATTGAGTCTGTATCGTCTGAGTAGATTTACTGTAGTGTACAGAATGCCAAATTGGGATAAAGAATAACATTTTCTTTTTCACCAACGGGATGTACGTTTTCGCTCCTAACGGATTTGTTTTTTTTACAATTTTATAATCCATTTCTGTTATGGTTTACTTTTTTGGTTAAATAAGTATATAGTTACCTTAATTATTCGATTTTAATCACAGTCTCTTCATCGGCACTTAAAGTTCCCCCACCAAGATAGCCCCCAATAGCACTATATTTATCCTCTATGAGGCAGAGGTCTCCAAAAGCATCAAAATCATTATCAACTTCATCTTTTACTTTTTCATAGAATTGATAAAAAAAGTTTTTAAGTTCATCTAGTGTAGGAAATGCTTGACCTGTCTTACTAAAATGCGAATTCTCTGCTTTTTTAATTTCTCTTAATTTTTTGATTGCTTCAACTACTTGTTCTCTAACATTCGGAGTTAAATGATTTGGATTCATCGTTTTTTTTAGTTTTTAATATTTCTGATATTTTCTCCCCATTCTTTTGCGAGTCTCAAAAATTCTCCCTTCTGTGTTGCTAATTCTATTGCTACCGACATGCCTTTTAGTAAAAGGGTCATCCTATCATGAAGGAATTTGTCTACCTCATTAAATTCGGAATAAGATTCCTTAGATAGCAGATATTCCTCATCTTCGGGTGTTAATAATACTTCTTCAAAACCTTTTTTTAGTGTATCATTAGTACTTGTAATATATTTCATGACAGTGATGTTATCTTCCGTTATTATCGTATCTAATGGAATTAACTCGCTAACAGCATTCGTATCGAATAGTAATGTGTCTATTATTTTTTTCAACGACTCGTTATAACTCCTGAGCACATCTATCAATGGTTGTTTATCAAAAGCCATGTTTTTTAGTTTTTAATATAAATCTGAACTGTCCAATAATTTTCCACCAAAATAATTCATCTTTTTAATCTGACCACAAGCCAAAGCTATTTTACCTGCTTCTTCCCTTCCAACAAATCTATTTCTAGAGGTTAAAAATCCTTGCTCTTTTTCGTATATTCCTAATTCCTGACGAGAACCAACAGTTCCTCCAATTATGGGAAATACACAAGCGTGTTTCCACGCACATATTACAATTCCGTTCTCAATATTAGTCGGCTGATAATTATATTTTTTGCCGTCATCAAAATGCACAGCAGAGCATAAAATATATTCAACGCCATCAAATAATCGTCCTTCTGTATCAATCATATTCTCTTTTTATTTAATAGCTCTTGTATCTGCTCGTCTCTTGATAAGAAGTACATGATTTCCGATTCGTTGTCATTCAAATTACCTTTCTTTAACAACAACGAATACAAACTTTTTTTAGCCTCCAATAACATTGCTTCCTGCATATTTAATTCTCTCATGTTTTTAGTGAATTATTGATTATGTTATTCTAATCGAGTCCTACTATTTTTTTTAATTTACCTACAGTAATCCACATTAATCCACGATTTTCTCTTTCAATTACTTCCCATTCATTACTTCCGTCCCATTTAAACATGCCGTCTTTAACGTAAGCAAATCCCCAAGTGGCATTATCTGTAATAATTACTCTAGATTCGTTTGGTGGTGGTTGGTCAACCATGTCTGTCATTTCCATTTCTAATAATATTCTTCGGGGTTCTTAATGCAATCATCAATGCTTGTTTGTATTCGAGTTTCAATATCTTGTTCGCTCATAAAATGAATATCAACATCAATATCAGATATTTTTTGTTTTGTCATGTCCATAATTCTGAAATCCCATTGCATATCACTTCTTCTGATTGTTATAAAGGCAATAAAATTCTTGTAGTGTAGTTCGTATTTTATGACAATAATTCTTTCCTCGTTATGCTTTTCCATTACTCAACGAATATTTTAATTTTACCATCGTAGATAACACTTGCTTTATATTGAGAAGAGAGTGTTCCGTCTCCCCAATAAAGGCGTATCTTTTCAGTGTCGTTGATTATTTCGCCATTCGGTGTTTGTATGCAACCAATTTCAAAACTACGAAGGTTGCGTTCTTTGATACTCCACGACTCAAGCAATGCATCATAAATTAATTTGCTTTCACTCGTAGTTATTGTTTCTATTCCTTTTGAGTAAACAGCATCAGGAGATGGCTTTTGGGTTGGATTAATTTCTTTTGCATGTTTACCATTTTCTTTTATCGTAACAATTAAATTTTCTTTGTGGAAATGCATTAGGAATTTACGCAGGTCAATCATGTCATGGCAACGATATAGAGAGTTAGCGTATGTGTAAGGTTTGTGTAGGTTGTGCTTGTTTTGGATGATATATAATTGTGCTCCTTCGTCAGTTAAATGAGCATTGACTACATAAGGCATTTCAGCAACAGTTAGTTTTTCTAATTCATCAGGAGCAACGTTGTTCTCTTTGCAATATTCATCGAGGTCTTCTTCTTCGATTCCGCCATCATCAGGATTGCGTAAATTTTTATAGACACATCTTGTTTCAATATCGTGACCCATTCCACTAGGGCTGTAGTCTTCATTAATGATAACATCATATACGTCACAAACAAGATAAATCGGGTCGGCAGTTGCTCGGTTGTCTTGGGATTGAAGTTTTTTTGAATATTCAGTTAAGAAATCAAATTGAGACTTAGGAATCATGACTGACACCATTTCGTCTTGAGGGTTTGTTACAGATAATTGATGTTCCATGAATTTTGTATTTGACCGTTAAAGAATACAAATATAGTAAAAATACACTAATGTACAATAATAAGTTATCAACAATTACAAGTTTTTAATTTCGTCCCATGAAAGATTTTGTTTCCTGAATAATTCTGCCCATTCTCTTGCGTGTTTCGTGAACCCGAAAGGCAAAACGCCAAATCCGTTAAACTCGCAATCATCCATCGCCTCAAGTAATATGCGTTTGTGGGTATCAATTGCATAAGTTCCTTGCAGTTCATTTATCTGTTGTCCATTTGCATCGCAAACAGCCAACATTCCATTAGGAAATAGATAAACTGTTTTTGCTCTTTTAATTAGTGCCATTCTGTGTTATTTTTTGTTATTACCAAATATCAGTAAAAAGGTTTGGGTCGCATTGAATGGTAGAGCGAGATAGCCTTTGCGTAAATTCCATTTGACTTATTTTTTCTAAAAAGAAAGAATATTGAAAATTTTTTCTATCCCACCCATCAGGGTCTAAAATCATAAGTCGGTATTTTTGTAAAACAAGGCGTTTCCATTCAGATGATGTTTTCTTTTCTTCCATTTTTTTAGTTTTTGTTATTTTTCCCACCACTCTCCGAAATCATAATAAAATTTATGCTCAGGGTGGTCTTTAAAGAATTTATCTAAAAATAATTCGCACATACAGCAGTCAATAAATTTTTCATCTCCATCCCATCCATATTTCTTAGCATCCACTTTAAATGTTTCTTGAAATTGTCGGATAGTGCCAACTTCTATTCCGTTACTGAATATTATTCTATCGCACATTTTTTAGTTATAAAAATATTTGTATTTTCTTTTTTCTCTCAATTCATTCACAGTTTTTTGGTAAAAGGATATTATTGTTATTTTTCCTTTTGGCATTGATTTTAATCCTTCGATAGCATTGTTATAATCGGTTGCGTATCTTTCGCATCTACATCCATATTCACCAAATTCAACGCTAACAAAATATTTCCAATATAAATCTTCTTCGGCATTAAATTCCCTACCGATTTCCATTGGGAATTTAATATTCAATTCCATTTGGAATGGAGTTATCCTTCTACAGGAAAATTTAGCTCCCATCTTTTCTAGCCCATCAAAAAAATCTTCCATCGTTTTTTTTAGTTTAATAAATTCATCATATCAGTTGATATTGAAAATCTTATTTCTTTTATATTCAACTCTCCATCGTCTATCGCTTTTACAAGTAGCTTGGCGATATAATAATTTGAGCCACCGTTCCCAATGCAAGTCTCCTCTTTGGTCTTCGTGTTTGTAAAATGTAATTCGTATCCACCAATATATAATTTTTCAATGATTCTATCAGTCACGCCAAGTTGTTTTCTTCTTATCTCGAATGCTTCGTAATTGGCTACATTTTGTTTATATCGTTCAGTTTCTTTTATATCGGTTATCCTATTCTTTATTTCACAAGATTCATTTTTTGTGAGTTCGTATTTTTCTACTCCGTCTTTTCTAAACACGCATATAAAGTCATCGCAAAACCTGATACGAGAACAATCAATTATACTTATATTATCCCAATTAGGAATATTAATTGAATCGTAGAGTTTCCCAACGAATTTTTCAATTAGCTTTTGTTTTGAGTTCTTTGTCATCACCTTTTATTTTTAAATTTTTTTTCCAACGACTACCACATCTTTTAGTCTATCAATAGTCCTAACTCTTTTTGTTGCATTGAATACAATCTCAAATAATTGATTCGGTTCAATCTTTAAATCAATTATCTCTCTTCCATCAGCGATAAAATCTTCTTGGGTGTCAGCGATATTCCAAACTTTCGGTTTCCATGCAGTCTTATATTCATAGCTCCAACTGAATCCATCCCAAACTTTATGTTCGGGGCGAGGCTTCTTTTTTATCGTCAATGATGGCTCAAGCATTTGAATTCGACCCCAATTATCTCCAATAGAAAAGTCAAGTTGTCTGTTATTTGTTGATTTAACTACGCTTATTAATATTGGGTCGACACTCATTTGATTTAACAGGTCTCTGTATTTTAATCCTGTTATCCCGCTTTCATCATGAAAGAATCCTTCAATAGTAATTCCTTTAGGTAGACCACAATTGTCAGCCATTGGGGCTCTCATTGCTCCAAGTAGATTCATCATCAATGATTTTTTATTCGAGTTTTTTATTTTTAAAATTATTTGCATCATGTTATTGTTTTTCTAAAGTTTCAAAATAAAATACAATAGGTTTCTCTGTTTCTGTTATAAGCCCGAACCTCAAAGCCTTTTTGTAGTCTGCATGTTCTTTCATAAAAGCAAAAGACATACGTAGTGATTTTTTAAATCTTTCAATTGTCATTGTTTCTTTTCCATACGATAATTGTATTCTGCTCAAACTACATGCACTACAAGACGGCAATTTGTTTTCAACTTCTTCGTTTATTCTTTCAAGCCCACCCTCAGTTGTCACAACCGTTTTAGGTTGCATTATCGGACTGATGTGCCAACCTTTTTCCAAAGGTGTCCCACAAAATGCACATCTACCATTGCATTTATTGAAAACTTCTTCTCGCTCTTTTTCTTTTTTACTTGCCATTGTTTTACAATACTTTTTCTTTTATTTTTTTAACTTCATCGGGTTTTATATTATTAAGATGAACTAATTTTTTAATGCCAAATTCAGCCACATCTTTTTTTGAAAAATTTAAGTATGGAATCCATTTGCTAAAAAAAGATTTTGGTTTAAAGTCTATTCTGTATACAATAGATTCGTCACTGTGAATTTCTTCAACAAGTCTGTAAAAATTTGTTTTCGCTTCATATATCATGGTTAACTAATTTTAAATTTGGTCAGAACATTTTCCTTCGCATTCTTCACAACAGTTACATAGTGTTTCGTGGTCATTACCAACCTCTTCGCTATAAGGGCAAGTGTGGTCTTCTTGTTCATTATTCTTTCCGCAAGTTCCGCACATCGGAGCATTCAGGTCTACAATACGAACAGGTCTCTTTGCTTCGTCTGAATTATATTTTTCTAATGCCTTGTTCCAAATTATATCGTATTCAAGAAATCCTTTTGGCACAAATACACTGTAATCATTATCACTTTGTTTAATTATATTTTTAGGACGGTAGGTAATTCCGTTATCGTGTTTTATAATAACCATTGGCTCTGATGGAAAATACCAATCCTTGTAAACGTGATTTAATTTTTCCCTGTACGCTCTAACTTCGGGAGCGTCCCTTTCATTGAGTTGCTCTTTAGTTAAAACTAAAAACGATTCGGTCAATATAACTTCTCTTGGCTCTTCCATATTATTTCATTTTTTCACATTTTCCACAAATAGAAAAATCGTCCGACACAAGATTATTACACCCAAATACGATGCATTTGTTTTCTCTGTTAGCATTTAATTTTGAAACAATAATCCCATCATCGTGATATAGAGTTTGAGAAGACCATTTCAAAACATCAATGATATGTTTTTTCTCTAGTGAATGTTCGGGCATGTACTTCTCTAATTCTTCAATGTCCTCTTGAATTAGTTTTTCGTATGCTCGTTTGTTTAGCGTCCCCATTTTTAGCCTTTTTTATTGGAAAAATCAACGATAGTTGGTTTGATTAGCGAATCTCCTACACTAGCAAATATGGATGATTTTTGGCTAACTCGCCCGTCTTCAACGATGAATGCTAACGAGCCACAGCAAGGTGTAGAGCCTGTCCAATTTTTTAATTGTTGTTTGCAAACATTGCACTCAACCCAAAAGTCTTTTTCTTGTTCCATTATTTTTTAGTTTTCTTTAATTGTGTTTATATCAATAGCCAATCCATTTTTAATAAGTTCAAACAAATCAAATTTCCATTCAAAAAGTTTTTGAAACATTTCTAATTGATGAGCTACGCCCAAAGGTTTTTCGTGCGTTTCGTTTCTTACAGCAAATCTATGCAATCCATCATCATAAGTGAATGAATATACAAGAGTGCCCATGTTTGTAGTATCAAAAGCATATTTTAAAATAAAATCTTCTTTGTTGGAATATTTATATTTCATGTGTTTACAAGAAATAATATCAACACCTATATTCTTTATATCACGCTGAATATGCTTTTCACTTGAAAATTGATTGGTCTCATATAATTCAAATAGATGTTTTAGTGGAATAAATTTTTTACCATCGAATTCTATTTCTTCTACTAGGTCGGATAATGGTCTTAAAACAGGCTTGAATAAATCGTTAGCCAACAACACGGTCGTGATTCCAATATGTTTCTTAGTGAGACTTTTTGTTGATAAGTCTAATATCCATATCCTAGATTCTCGAACATTATAAATATTCAAATTGTATGGTAAATATGGGGCAATATGATTTAAGGTTAATTTCATTGTTTGGTTGATTGAAGTTTTTCATCACAGGCACGGATGATATATGCGTCCCAACGGGAATTGTGCTTACCGCTTTCGGGAGTCTGTTTTAAAATAGAACAAATTTCATTTAATTTTTCTGCTCCAATAAATTCTTCACGATTAATGTCGGGATTGATTCCTTTATCCTTGAATGAAGTACAAATATCAAATGGTATGTAATAAATATTTTTAGGGATTTTGAAAGCATGTCCCCAAATATCACAAAATAAAACCCAATCATAAGCCAAGCAATCGCTATACATTTCAATATGTTCGAATTGTGCTAACCACTTCTCTAATCGGTTTCTAATCATTGGCGTAGCTCCAATGCATTCGAAGTCTGACATATCAGCATCTTTATCTATTATTCTTTCAAAAGGATTTTCGTACATTTTTTTGTTGCTATTCCAAGCCTCCCACGAGCCAATTGCAACATTGATTTTATCAGTGTGTAATAATCGGTCAATAACATTTTTTTGTAACCAATCATCAATTTGAGATTTGTCGTAGTCTGTGAATTCCGCATAAAATGATTTACCACAACTAGAAACTAATCCTATGCTTATAGGATTAGTATTTTTATGCAATCCCGTCATTTCAAAATCTATAAATATTTTTGTCATTTTTTTAGGTCTTTTATGAATTTACGATACTCTCCATTTCTATTCATGTGACTTTGTGTCATAAACGAAAATGAATATCCATTTTTTACACAGTAATCTTCAACTGCTTTTTTCTTTATTAATTCCTGCTCAGTTATCCTACCTTTTACTTCTTCTATAATAATCCCCGATTTGGTTTCTATAAAAAAATCGGGAGTGGTATTCTTAGCAACTCCCATATATTCGTATGGAATTCGAAGGCGATGATGTTTAGTCCATTTTAATACATCTTCGTCATCATCAAGCTGTTTCATCCTAAGCAATTCTAATCCTGAGTCGGCATGGAATATGATGTTACTCTTTTTTGACAGATACCAATGTTTTTTACCCCTGTTATTTGATTTTATGTTAAATGTCCCATTCCCAATTTTTTCTATCTTGCTGTCTGACATTAATTTTTTAGTTTCAGGACTATGGTGTTTATCCTTCATTGGGTTTTGTTTGTTAAACGTTCTTGCATAAATACATATAGATTTTCTATCCTTCCCGTATTGAGAATTTCTACTCCCTGAATGGGCACAAGATTTGCAAAAATCGTATTCTCTCCCTTCTTTTATTCTTTTTTTTCTATTAGTAAAAGTCATTTCATATTCGCATCCACAATCATCACACTTAACTTTTATTGTGTAATCAGCACTTACCAATTCAGATACATCTTTATACATTATGTCACCTGATTTAGAATACCGATATGCTTGATTTGAAATTATCATCTTCTTAATTTAATCATTGCTTCTAAAATATTGTCTTGTAGACTATCCATTTATTTAGCTAAAGATTTTATTGTATTAATTATATTTTCTCTTTCATCTTGTGTTATCTTAAATCTTCTCCCATTTGAATCACCTCCGAGCCAACCTATCCATTCGTAATGAAGAACTACTCCTGATTGCCCATGTTGAAAAATATGACCTGAATTTAAAAAACTCATTGACAATCCTGTAAATTTTTTAATAAAATGTCTAATTGTCTTCTCTTTTGTTTTTATTTGCACTTGAATTTTAGATTTAATAGGGTGTAATTATATATTTTCATTATTTTGCCTGTTTTGATAAATATTTCCGATTACCTCAAATGATTGAAACCAAAAACTTTCTCGACACTCACCATCAACATTTGGAGACATTGTAAATCCGCTCCCCTGCCATCGTATGAAAAACGTTCCATTTGGAACATAGGTAGTCGGACACAAACATATATCTCCATCGTATGAGTCTTTCCCGTTTTTATCTTTCTTTCCTGTGAATAGCATTATGACAGCACCTTCGTAATCTCTATTAATCCCTGCTTCAAAATCTAGGACTAGCGGTCTTCCTCCATCAAAGGATAAAACTATAGGAAAATCAGCAGTGTCCCAATCGTTTTCAGGAGCATGTAAATAAACCATCTTGTTTAATTTCGGAAACCAAACTCTAATCTTTATTTCCATTATGCTATAAAGTTTTTTCTAAAATTTTGTAATTCCGAACCATCATCTCTAATTGATAGATAACACTTAATCGAAGAATTCTTTAGCTTATACATTTCATTCAAACACTCCATAACAACAGTTCCAATCAATAATTCTTTAGAGAAAAAATGGTGATTACTTTCTTCGGTGATTATCTTTTTTTCACACAATTCATCATGAATTCTCAAAACGAATTGTTGGTATCCGTTTTCGTGTGTATGGAACTCCACACACAAATAGCCTTTCTGATTATATCGTATTTGATAGTAAGGAACTACACTTATTTCTTCAATCGTAAACCACTTGAGGTCTTTCCCCACATAAGACTCGCCTAGCTCCTGTATGTATTTAAGAAGCCGACCAAATGCTTGTTCTTGTTCAGGCGTTAATTCTCTTTCCATTATTGATTAAAATTTAATTTATGTTATAATTTGGGAATCCTCTTCGTTTATAATATTCAAAATCTAACAAATCCTCTTCGTTTAATTCAATACTAACACGATTAATAATTATCCATTTAAAATCTTTCAGCCCTACGATAATTTTTATTATCTCATCTTTTATAGGGCGTATTGTTTCTATTCCTTTTAATTTATAATATTCTCCAATACTATATCCATCCAAATTTTTATTGCTATTAAGTATATTAATGATGTCCTCTTTTGATTTTCCAATAAGTGTACTATCGAATTGAATGGCTAACCCCATATTTCTGTCATCATCAAAAGTTTCTATAAAAATTTGCTGTGTTACAGCTATTCTTTGCTTTGGAGTATATTCAAATTTATTTTGGAATGGTTTTTTATATGATGAATTATTCTCTTTTTTATCTAATAAAAACGGATGTGTGTTTTCTCTATAAAATTGAGATAAAGATACTCCTTGTTCTTTTGCTTCTTCTGCATCTTTTATTCTTTGGTATCCATCGGGATTCCATGATTTGAATAAATCTAAATTAAATTGCCTATTCCAACTTGGAATTATCATAATACCTATAAATAAAAAAGCTCCAATCAGCAATAGTGGAATTAAAAGGCATCCAAATTCAAAAACGCATAAACTAAGATAGTTTTCAATGAATGACACTTGACCATGACAATCATTCCAATTATTAGGGCTATGCACTCTCCCATAATAAACAACGAAAACATTGATTATTAATATTATTGGAATTAACCAATATAGCATTTCTATTTTTGGTGTTTTCTTCATTTCGTATAATCAATAATTTTATATTTAATGTTATTAGCAATGTCGTGTTATAAATAGACAATCCGATTTGTGTATACCATTTGATATTCCACAATATTCACATTTATTATTAGAAAAAGAATCCATGATGGCATTTGCAATAAGTTTTTGTCTAAATTCTATCTCAGTATCAATTGCCTTGATTTTATCTTGTAGCTTCTTAGTTCTCATCGTCCGTTTCAATAGGTTCTAATTCAATGTCTAATAATTTAACTAACATTTGCTCTTCTTCCTTAGATGCAGGAACAATATCGGTATCATCCCATTTATCAGATAAAACTTCATTCTCTGTGGGGAACATTCTTTGTGGAGCACATAGTTTATGTTCCACATTATTTGTGTCAACAGCAGTTATAATAGTTGTTCCACCGTCTCTAAATCTTTGGAAACTCTTTATTTCTAACTCTTCGATTCGGTATCCTTCTAATTCTCTTGTCACTAATCTAAATCTTTGATTATTGTATCTAAAATTATAAGTAGGTGAATCAACAACGATAAATGTTGGGATAGAATCCATTGTTTTAAAGCAATAGTGAATCGTTCGGATGTGCTCAGGAATCTTTAAGTATTTCATCCTTAGTGCAAATTCAATCCCTGAAAAATTCAAGAATGTCTCATTAGGATATGGGTGACAGAACGGATTTCCTTTGTCATAGGAAGCAACTTTGGTCATGAAATTAAATTTAGGTGTCCAATCCATTCGACCAAAGAAAACAATCAAATTATCTTCATGGTCAAATATTGTGAGTGGAGATTCGTCCTTATCAAGCCAAATATTTTTGTATTGATGTTTTTGCATATTGCCTATTCCTCCTCCGCTTCCTCCACTATCTATAATTTCTACAAAATAATCGGTATAGGGGAATCGGACATAAATCTGATGGTCTCCACCTTTTAATCCGAATCGCAGAAGTTCAAAATATGCGGAAGCGTTTTTTCTCTGTTCTTGGTTCATTCCATCTACTTCTGTAAAGTAGATTGCGGTATTATGTAAATCGGAACTTCTATAAAGCTCTACTTCTCTACCGTTGAATTCTGATAGCTCACCAAATTCTTTCTTGTTTTCCATGATTTTTATTTGTGAGAATAAGTATTGTCTTTATTTTTTGCCCAATCTCTATTTTTATTTATTTCCAATTTCCTCTTAAAAAACATATTCAATTCTTCGATAGTGAATCCTGCTCTTGATATGCTATCAATTAAATAAGCAAAGCAATCAGCATATTCTATTCCTAATTTTTCTCTATTTTCATGACAGTCAATAACATAATAATCAGATTTAGCCAATTCAACTTCTTTTATCTCACGTTCTAGTCCACGCAAAGAAGATTCCCACGTACTTTCGGGAAATTGAGTTTTTGCAAACTCTTGATGCTCTTTAAACAATTCGTCTAAATTTTTATTCATTATTAGTTTTTTTCGTGTAGTTTTCTTTAAATTCAATTTCTTTGCACGGATATAATTTTCTTCTTTCTGTTGGGTTGGGATTTTTAATCAAATAGTCACCAATACGACAAACATAATCTCCAATTAATGTTGGAATCATTAAAATAGGTTGTTTATTCTCGTCCCAATCGTGCCACACATTCATCTGTATGCTTGTTGCCCAATTAAAAACTTGGTTTTTGTTTTTGTCTGTAAATTGAATAGCTTCAACTTCAATAAGTTTATTGTCTTTTAGGACGCTGAATTTATCTGTCATTTCTCAATTGAATTAAAAATAGAACAAAACGAATTTTTGTCCGTCATGAACAATAAACATCGTATCACAGATGCTAACTTTATTAGTTTTTTCATCATTTATGAATTTAGTTAACTCATCATGAGTGTAAAATCCTCTTGACTTCATTTGTTTTGTATGTGTCATTTTTCTAGTGATTTAAGATATTCTTCTGCCGATTGATTACTTCTTGTCATACCTTGAGAATATGCCTCATCATAACATTCAATCATTTCTTTCTTAGTGTATTTGCGAGACTCCTTCTTATTGATTGGTGTTTTAGGTTGATTAGCAGTTAGATATACTATTAAGTCCTTACCGTATTCTGTGAACTGCAAGTTTTTGTGAACATCTATAAAGACAATGCCTTTATGTGTTATTTCTTCTAGAACTTGCTTCAAATAACAATTAGGATTAGTATTATCTACTTTCCAAAATATTAATTGCCGTACAGCGTCTTTAGATAAATTATGTTGCATAAAATGTTTTTTATGAGAGAAAAATAAAAATATACAATAACACACTAGTGAACTATCCTTTGCCTAAAGGCGAGGGAGCTTCGTAAGTCAGCACTCCAACTAATGTTGGCAGTTCGTTACGATTTTTAAGTCTATGTTCCGTAGACAAATATTTTTTTAAAGCAAAATTTTTAATATTTATGGAAGCATTTATATCACGATTATGTATTGACCCACAAACACAAGCCCAATATCGGTCTTGGAGTGTCAACTCATTATTTATCGCTCCACAATCTGAACAAGTTTTTGAGCTTGGTTCAAATCGACCAATTCGTAAAATGTTCTTTCCATACCACTCTGCTTTGTACTCAAGCATTGTGACAAACATTCCCCAACCTACATCAGCTATCGCTCCTGCTAGTTTGTGGTTCGCCATCATACCCTTAATATTTAAGTCCTCAATCCCAATGCTGTCGTGGTTCTTGACTAGCATCGTTGAAGTCTTGTGTAAAAAATCTAATCGTTTGTTCGCTACTTTTTCATGTAATACAGATAGTCTTTGTTTTGTTCGTTTGCCTTTATTTTTAGAGTATTTGCGTTGTATGAATTTCAGTCTTGATTGTGCTTTGCGTAGATATTTTAGATTCTCAAATTCTAATCCGTTCGATGATACAACGAATGATTTAATGCCCAAGTCAATGCCAATTGTCGTGTCTTGGGTGATAGGTTTTTTACTCGGATTATCGGTGTTGTTTTCGCATAATATAGATACAAAATACTTTCCTGTTGAGCTTTTACTTATCGTTGCTTGTCTTATATCTCCTTTGATTTCACGATGGACAACCACAGTTATTCCTTCCTTAAATTTTGGAATAATTAATTTACCATTTTTAATTGTTACATTTTGTGGAGCATTAAAAGATTGTCTTGCAGATTTCTTTTTAAATCTAGGAAAATCAGTTTTACCTTTGAAAAAATTAGTGAACGCAACATCCATATTAGCAATTGATTGTTGCAATGATTGGCTGTTTACTTCATTCATCCATACAAATTCTTTTTTCAACTCAGGTAGTTGTTTTATCAAATCGAATTTACTTAAATTAACTTTTTTATTAGAGTATGCAATTTGCTTAGTTTCGAGTGCTAAATTATATACGAGCCGACAACAGCCAATGTGTTTATTTATTAACACTTCTTGCTCGGAAGTAGGATATATACGATATTTATACGCCTTTAACATATTAACAAATATACAAAAATTAAACCAAAGTTACGTAAAAAAGTTGTTAACAATAAATATTTATACTTAGTCTGATTATTCATTATTTTTATCAAATAAATCAAAAACTTAATTAAACTAAAAAAATGAAGAAAATATTATTAGTCATATTCTCTGTTGTGATAAGTGTGATAGCAGGATGTAATGTAAGTGTAGAAGATAATGCTACCGAAAACATATTGAATAATAACACAGTTTTGTTTATTCAAAATTCAACTTCTGATAGCGTATTGGTGTTTTTAACATTAGGTAATGGTGGCGATACCAATTATGTACAAGATGTTAATGGTATATTCGGTATAACAACAACAGGTTCACAAGGTAGTTTTATGCTACATTCAAATGACACCTTTTCTTATTGCTCTCCTAGTGGAAAAGGGTTAAACGGAAACTTGTGTTTTACTACTGCTCCTATTAACTGTGCTGACACTACATTCTTCCCAAGTGGAATAAACATTTTCGAATTTACATTAAATAATAATTTCAATACTGATGCACAAGAGACAATCGAGATTAGCTGTGTTTCAGGGGTCAATAGCTACATAATTGGAATGATGAATGGTGGAGGTGTTTGGAATGCAGGTGTTACTCAACCAAGTGTAGATTCCATTTATAATTTAAACTTATATAATAATACAGGATTAGTTGGTGTTTATCCTTACGGATGTGATGATTGCGATTCAATTGCAAGTCCTCCGTTTTGTGCGGGACACAAACCTTATGCTACTCCCCAATCAAATAAGATATGTAATGTGCAAAGACCATCTACTACTAATGGTGGAAGTGTTGTTGTAACATTTAATGGATTAGTAATCAACGAAATATGCTCTATAAAGGAAAAATAACAGATTCTAATGGTGAAGCATTAACAGGAGCAAACGTCTACGTGTCGGATGCTAATGGGAATGTTTTGAATCCACCAAAAGGAGCTAGTGCTGATGCTAGTGGGAATTATAAGTTTAATAGCGACTCGGCTGAATACATAACAGCGTCTTTTGTTGGGATGAAAAAACAGACAGTTAAAGGGAATAAGGCATATAATAACTTTGTACTAAAGCCTGATGAGTTAGCAACATTAGCTACTGTTGAGATAGTTACAAAAAAATATGTTCCGCCTAAAAAATTTCCTGTTGCATTAGTTGTGATAGTTGGATTTGGATTATTAGCATTAGTAGTTGGTGTTGGAATAAGTAAAGCAAACGCATAGAATGGATATATCGGAAACAAGGATAGAAACCATTGAAGAATATCAAAAAAGTCAAAATATAAGATTAGTTGATGTTTTTGTTATCGCACCAATTTTGATTTATAGTGGGGTGAAATACAGAAAAGTTTTGCCAACATGGGTTAGCGTTAGCCTCGTTACCATAGGAGTTTGCACAGCAGTATATAATGGGAAAAATTATTTGATTAATAAAACTAAAAATAATAAAGCAAATGAAAAATAACACTGCATTATCAGAAATATCCAACACGGAAAATCTAGATGATTGTTTCGGATGTGACCAATATTCTAACATACATGGTGGCGGTGGGCATGGTGGTAGACACCACAGAGGCGGAGGAGGGAGAGGTCGAGGATGGGGATGGGGCGGATGGGGATACCCATACGGATACTATAATCCATACGTAGGATATGCTCCTCCAATTGTATACACACAACAAGCTCGTCAAATAAAAATCACTCCGAACGGATTAAAATATCTTAAATCATTAGGGGCTGATACTGTATCACCTGATTACGTAAAATATTTCTTGTCTATAATAAAAGATGGTCGTGTGTATGATGAAGTGGATTTGAAACAACGATTACAATTATCGAATTGGGATGAAATTTTGCAATTACTTAGAGGTAAAGGTTATATAAACGTTTCCTAATTTAAAAATATTTAATATGAGCCACATGAAAAACAAACACCACAATCATACCCATGACATATCATGCCTAAGTAATGTATGCCACATGGATGAGCACTTCTCCAATGTAGGCGGAGGGAAATCACATAAAACTCCTCCCGTTACAAGTGGAAAATATGGGACTAGAAGATTCGCTCGAGAAGGAGCAATGGCAAGAATGTATCCTTACGGATATGGTTATGGTTATGATTATTATCCCGTACAAGATGAACTACAGCTTCCTTATTCTAGCTCTCCTAGAATGTTGAGAATAACGAATATGGGAAGAAAATTCCTGTCAACTTCGAAGCCTGAAACTTTGACACCTGACTATGAAACATTAATTTTAACTGCTCTTGCAGACGGACGAACTGTTACAGATATAGCATTAGCAAACTACACAATGTTGCCTAATTTCAACAGCTATTTGGCGAGATTGGTTGGTAAAGGATACATTTCTGTTATTGGATAATTAAAGGTCGGTCAAGCCTCTTAATGCAAGTTAACGTAACCGAACTATAGATTCTTTAAAATATATAATCCGTATCTTCAAAATAAGTTTGTAGCTTATTTTGAAGATACGGATTATCGTTTAAAATATATAGTTGACACAACTTCTCACCTTGTTTTTGTCGAGACTGAATCTTTCCATTAAATCACCGATGTCGATAGTCAATTGTTTCTTTTTTGCTTCTTTTAGATAGGCAATTAGCTCCTGAGTTTTTTGATTTTCGTTTTTCATTTTTTATAGATTAGTTGTTTGTTTATTATTCAATATCGAGTAAGTCAATCCATTTTTCTCTTTCGATTTCGTGAGAACAATCTGAGAAAAACTTAATTTTACCTTTTGTAATCCAAGAATGACATCTAAAAGGTACGCTGTTATGGTTTTCATCAAATCTGTGACCGTATGTTAGTATTGATGGACTAACAGATGGTAAATCATAGTCTCCATTAAATTCCCATGTTGAATTAAATGAGTGTCGCATTTTACACGCAGGACACATAAACTGCAACTGAAATGTTGATTCTGATTCAGGAATTTTTACAATTTTAGCCATTAGTCGATTTTTTTGTCTCCTAGCTGAGAGATATTAGGAAATATTCCCATCATTTTTTCAATATTACAAGTTAGATTTTGTCCGATTGCGAGAGGGTCAATATTTTCAAAATCTACTTTATAAACATCTTGAGGTCTCCAATTATTAATTTCAGGGTCAGCTTTGCATGTTATGAAATCGGGTTCGTCCAACCTGTCTAATAAATATTGTGTTGGTTTTGCGGGTTCGGTAGAATAGTCCCAACATTTAGTAAAAACATCTGCTTTAAGATATTCATTGCATGGTGCAGATTGTAGTATTGCTTTGATAAGGCAATCTTTAATATCTCTCATTGTTAAACCTACAACCAATGTTTTTCCTCGTTCACCATCATCAGTATGTTCTTGTCCATTATAAGGGCGTTCTCGGTCATTGCGATAATCGGAACTTGAGTCAGTTGACCACAAGGCAAAATCTAGGTCTTGCTTAAAATTCTCATCGGTAATATCAAGCATTGGAATATCATCTCCCAATCCTAGTTTCTTTTTTGATTCTTCGTGTTCGTCCATTATCTTAGTTGTTATTTATTTCTGCATAATCCTATGCAATCGCAGATTGTTACTCCATCACCGTAACAAAACTCTTCTCCATCTTGATAAACGTGTTGAACCTTTTCGACACTCAGTAAAATATCTTCGCCAATTGAATACAAAGTGAACTCGCCTCTTTCAATCTTTTCTACTTTGCCTATGAATGTTCCATTGTTGTCAATGAACATTACCCGAAACCAAGTGTTGTGATGCCTTTGTCTCCCTTCTTGGTGAGGGAAATTCTTCAATCGAAGCATAACTAAATCTTGTTCTTTTATTTCCATTGCTTATGAGTTATTGTATGTTTAGTTTGGAACACCTGTTTTATTCCATTCTTCTTCGGAAATGTTTTTAGGCTTGTCTTTATCTGTATATTCTGACGACCGAATAAAGTCATTCAATTCTTCGGATGTTGAGGTGAATGTACTTCCTGCGTTGTTTGTTAAAATCATTTTCCCGTGTTCAGGAAATGTAACTGTTAAATTTTGTGTTTTCATTTTTTTAGTTTTTAGATTTAGTTATTATTTGTGAGTCTCCTTGTGAATCATGGTTAACAAATTTACTATTTCCTTTGATAATTCAATATTTATTGGAGGTAATCCCGATTCGTATAAAGAGAGCTCATCCGAAAATTCTTTCTCTGAAACCTCTAAAAATATAGAGGTATCCTTTATAAAGGCAGGTCTAATTCTCTCACTTAATTTTATTACTGAAATTGATTGTTCTTTCAGCTTATATATTATTTTAGTCGCCTTTATCAGTTTCAATATTTCAACATCTGAAAGACTCTCCATAGTTGAATCATTGTTCCGTTTCAAGTCTGCGTGATTAGCCCCAAGACTGTATGCTGTCATCTCAATTGGATAATCAGATTCAACAGTGGAGCTCCCGTGTAATTCATCACGAAATCCTTTTCTATACCATTGAAGTAAACTTTCGTCTGTGACCATGTGTTTATTTATTTAATTCTAATTTAATGTGAATGTCTATATGCTGTATCGCTGATTCAATACTGTCGTGATAAAATTTAGATAAAAATACAGGATGAGTATACGTTTCCCCTGCCCAATTCTTGTAGTATTCTTTCCACAATTTAATTTTACCCCTACTTTTAACTATCGTACAATATTCAGCCCTCCCATCATATAATGTGTGCTCCATTATTTGATAATCTTTTTCTATGCTCTGAATTAATTTTACTTTTTTGTATCCGAGCCTATCTTCTGACTCCTGTACATATTTAATAGCGGGGAGGTATCTTAAATAAGCAAAGAAATGTTTTATCTTTTCCATTTTACATCTCATTTAAGATTTCTTTCATTCCGCTAAGTTTCCCTGTAGCAATTAATAATGCAACATTCTTTCCTGCCCTCACAGCATGTTTCACACGCCAATCAGGAAATAAATCAAGGTTGATGCCTTCAACTGATTTCTTTTGTGCCTCTAGTTCAGAAATTTTTTCTTTCAATCTTTTCTTTGTCATCATTTTATGTGTTTTTAATTAATTTATCACACTCAGAAATAATCCACGATTCATTTTGAGACATTTCGTAATCATTTGTTTCAAGTCCGTTGAATAGGTATTGTTTGTCAACACATTCTTCGATACAATCAACATTCAATGGATTGTAATGAGTAAAGAGGACTGCTGTTCTCTTCTGCATACCAAGTGTCTGTAGCTGACCTCTGTTTTCTACACTACATAGAAATGATACAAATTTTTCTTTTTTATTCAGAACAAAAACTTTTCCATTTTCAATAAATCCCGTGTACAGCGAAATAAATTTAGCGTATTCGTTTAGTTTAGACACTCGACTCCTCCATATACATTCATCAATGCTATCGCTTCCTGAATAACCCCAAGTTCCTTTCATGTATTCAATGTAAGGGACTTCCTGTTCTTTATGTGAACCTGTTTTAACATTAAATGTGTGCAGTTTGTTGTTAGCAATTCTTTCTCTATCTAACATCATCTCAGCATATTGAATAGCTGTATATTTGGTGATGGTGTCTATTATATATTTTAATGTATCCATTGTTATGCTATTTTATTTTGATTTAGATGAGTGCTGTTTTTTTAATTTTTTGATTTGTTTATCAGCTAGATTAGATTCTATGCTTTGGATTTCGTTCACACAAACACGCATAGTTAATAATAAATCTTCTTTTTTATCCAATAATTTACCTTCCTTCTTTTTTATTCCAACTGCTTTCTCGTATTTTTGCTCTAGAACTAATTCATGTTTTTCTATTCTTAATATATTGATTTTATATTCCAAAGAAGTTAATTCCATTGCGATAGAAACTATTTTCTCTTTATATTCTGCGATTTGTTTTGATTTATTTACTGTCATGATTATGGTTATTGATTTTATATTAAATGGGTTAATTGCATTTGTTTTTACTCCGTTGTCTCCTCCTCCGAATATTTGTGCTGTGAGATTTTTACTGCCCTTGTTTGTTATTTTGACTTCCATATTATCCTACGTTTATAAATTCAACAATTATTATATTTTCTCCTGATTTTTGTAGTTCGTATTCGTATTCATAGAGGTAGGGGTCTAGCAAGTTGTCCGAAGTTGTCAACGTCTTATATTCAATCGGGTTACTTCCTTTTATTTTATATTTTAAGGGTTTTCCATTCAATGAAATAACCCTAAAGTCATAGTGGATTAAATCCATTAAAAGAGAGTGAAATCCTCTCCATGCTAATTCGGGATTGGCGAAATTTGTATCATCTAGTCCTATTTCCTCTTCGTACCATTCGTCAAATTCAACTTTTACAAGTTCTATGCACGACAGGTTTCCATAGTTAGATAACAGAAGGTTGTGTCTTGCACCAAATAAAATTAATTTAGTACCGATTTGTCCTTTATTATTTACGGTTATTGTTGCATTCATAATTATTTTTTTAGTTTTAATTTATGCTTTTCTAGAAATATTTTTAATTCACGCAATCCTTTTGCTCCCACTCTTCTAATGTGAAGATATTCGGACTCGGAGTGCATCAACATATCTCCGATAGTGTCAATATCGTTCTGTATCAAACTTCCTCGTATTACAGCCGATATTTCGGTGCAATCACGAACGAGGGAGTTATAATTTATGACATCTATTTTATTATTTTTAATGTTTTTGGCAATAGCTCTCGACTTGTCAGTTTCAACTATATGGCGAATCCTTCTTATGCCACCCAAAATAAAAGATTTCAATCCGAGCAATTTAAGTTCTTCACCTCTCTTCTCGGAAGCCTTATCAAATCTTTGTTGGTTTGATAGAGCATTCTTTTTGTTGCGAACTTCCTCTATTTGTATTTCTAAATCTGCCAATCGGAGCAACATATCTAGCAATTCATCTTTTAGTTTTTGTCCTTTAGATAGTGTTTTCATAATTATTTTTTTGATTTTACTGTTTTGTTATACCACTCAATAAATTTAACACATGCTATGAATGTAGCTTCTTTTTTATTAGTAGCTTTTATTTTCTCAGCAGAAGTTAGCGGATAACTAACATATATTCTGTGAGGTTTTCCACCCATAGAATCGAAAGGAGACTTTCTTAGTTCCTTCCATTTATTCCAAAGGTTTTGACCTCCTTGAAAGTGTTGGTATTTTTTCGTGCTATATGACCAATAGATGTAGCACCCGCCTTTTATTTCAACAGGATGACAGATTATGCTTTCAATTTTATCCACCACTGCCATTAATTGATTCCAATTGTCAAGTGGATGCCAAAAATTAAACGTTGCTCCTTTAGTTTTAGTAGCAGGTTTAAATTCAATGCCTCCATCCTTGTATTTGAATCCTAGAAAATTAGCCGTTAATTTCCGACCTTTTTCAATTTCTCTTTTTGTCATTTTATTTTGTTGGCTTAAATTCTTCAACTGACCGATATAATTTTTCAATATCCACTTTACACAAAGTTAAATTTTCTGTGTGCCGTAGAATATATGCTTTGTTATAGCAATATTCTAATTTATAGGTTAGACGTTTTATTGTGACATCTTTCTCTTCGGATAGTTTTTGAAATATTTCTTCACATTCTCTTGCTTCATTTCTTTCAGCCAAAGCACTATATCGTTCTTCAACATAAACAAGTGATTGTTTTTCACACTCTCTTAAATCATTGTATGCCTTATCACGCTCCCATTTTAAATCATCAATTTGAGAATTCTGTTTTACTACTTTTTCTTCTAACTCATTAATTTTAAGGGTTAGTGTTAGTGTGTCGTCTACCATTTTAGTGATTCTTTATTTAAAACTGTTACTTTAACCTTAACATCCACATCGAAAAAGAATTTACCTATAACCTCATCGCTGTCTTTTGTAGGGAAACAATATATTTCATCAAAAAACTTTTCGAGTCCTCTATCAAGAACTTGCTGAATTGTTTGGCAAACGATGATTATATTTTTTTTCTGTGCAAAATCCATAAGCCAACTACTTTCTAATTCGCTTTTGTTTAATGGTTTGATTAACAGGTCTGCGTTATCTAAAATATGATAAATGTCATCCTTTGTATTTAATATTTCTTTCCTAACATTAGCATACAATTCTCTCCCAACTAATCCTTGCTCAAATTTAATGATTCGCTCAGGATTTTCTAGCAATCGTGAATACTCATCACAATAGTCAAGTATTTGATAGTTATTGAGTGTCGGAATGATTTTCTTAACAATGAACATTGTTTTGCCTGTTCCCTGACTTCCTAATATTAATGTTTTCATATTCTTATTTTCCAAAGTGAATAGTTCGTTGTGCATAAGATGGATATTCTATTTCTGTTAGTTCAACAGGAAATCCTATGTGAGATGTGTCAAGAGCTTTCTTTTTACCGTCTCCAAAAAAAGAAGGGAAAATTACACAATGCCACACAGCCCAAACTCTCGGCATTAGAGCTCTCAAATGTTTTGGTGGTTTTCCTGTTTCGTGGATAATAGAACACAATTCTTTTGCTTCTTTTACAGAGTCTAATTTGAAGCACACGCCTTTGTAAGTTATCCATGTCTCTCCTTTGTATCTATTATTTATAGGTCGAGCATAGTTTCGGTTGTAAAACGAATTAATACTGTAGACGTGTTCTTTTCCAACGTAACCGTTTATTTCAATTACATGTTCTTGCTTCCAAACAATTTCTTTTTTCATATTATTTAATTATTACCTTCCTTTTATTTCGAATAAAGTATCTTCAATAGTCAAACTGCTCTTTTGGCTAATCAAATGAGTTTTTGCCTTTTCATGAGTTTCTTCAAATTTGTCAGGATTATCCTCTGTAAGTATCTTTACTTTGTCAGTAAGAGTTTGCCAAAATAAATCTTCGGATATTTTGTTCTTGTCTCCAATCATAAAGAAGTCTCCAACTTTACTTGATACTGCTATTTTAAATGTTTTTGCCATAATATTTTTCTTGATAGATGTTTTCTAATTCGTTTTTATCCTTTAAGTTATTGTCAATTATATGTTTTGCGAAATCTATCGAATTTGATTTTGCTGTTATTTCACAACTCTTTTGTGTAAATTCAGAAACAATATTTTCGACTGTCTTACCTATATTTATATTTATTTTGACATCAGGCTTTCCAATCGAGATTAACACTTCGTTAAATGCTTTTTCCATTGTTCTTTGAACGAATTCTCCTACGTCCTTTGCCGAACCGATAGGCGATGTATCTCTTACTGTAATATCTATATTTTTATCCTTCATTATCTTTTTATTTGTGATTTTTTTAATAATTTTTCAGCATGAAGACGACTCGCATCTAACACGCATATTAAATATGTTTTAATAGCTTCTTCGATATTAGGTTGGCATAATGCACTTGGATAGTCCTTATCACATTTTTCGCACCATAGGAAGCCATTGTATTCACTCCAATGTAATCGTTCATCAGATTCACCTTTTACCACACGCTTGTATTTGCATACGGGACAATGGTATCCTTCTTCGGCAGGACTAAATAGGATAACACCTTTTACGGGAATTCTTTTCCCAACTATTTTTTCAGCCATTTCGTTGGTGCTGTATTCTTTTTCTTTCTTTTTCATAATGATATTATTCTTTATGTCCGACACACACGATATAAGCCCAAAACATATCATTAGGGTCTCGGCAATATTCGGCATGTAGAACTAAGTATTTCCCAATTTTATTACTTTCTGTTTTAAGCAAAAGATAATCTCCTACTGAAACCTTTTTTGACCCAAGTATACAGCCATGAAATCCACTTCCGTACTGTATTAGAGTTCCAAATCTTCTGCTGTTAGTCCAAGAGCTCCCATAGCCCGATGATGTTAGGTTAACTTCTTGACCGCCATCATCTAGTGTCTTGACATAAGCATTGAGCTCTTCTTCTCCTGCTGATTCTAAATATTTTTTGATGTCGATTTCCCAAAGCGGTTTCTTAATCACATCAATTGTTTTCTTTTTTAAAAAGCTAAAAAATCCCATATTGTTGTTTTATTTATTAATTGATAAATGAAATAGATCGAGTTGCTCGTGGACCGGGTTTGTTTTTGTTTTTGTTTTGACTTTGATTGTTAAAAACATTGAAATAGCATATGATGATGCGATTGATGAATGGTTTAAGCATGCTGAAGCGAAAGGTGGATTTTATGATACAATGAAAGAACTCGTTGGTCTTAATGCTGCAAACTGGTATAATGATTATGATGTTTTGATTATGATGGTTTTTT
>ERZ1292625.1333-Hain-H41-01um-R1-1333-length-30039-cov-6_pt1 | contig 30039 bp, 57 predicted proteins | sample MGYA00564400_ERZ1292625 | MGnify/ENA primary metagenome ERZ1292625 (study PRJEB36523, sample SAMEA6512639) | groundwater metagenome | collected 2019-01-08 | study: AquaDiva: Metagenomics assemblies of 32 groundwater samples | reverse complement strand
AACAGAGATGCGGGCAGCCAAGTCTCAGAAATTTTAATGTAGGGGGCAATATGGAGAACTTATTTAATACAACAATGGGAGTTTTAATAGCCATCGGGTCTTTACTTCTAGGCCTCGGCGTTATGTGGGGAGCATACTGGTGGGGCTCAAAACATCGGGTGCGCCTCATGCGCAGGCTGGTAAAGCGTAAAGAGGGGGCACCAACGGCTGAGCAATTTGTAATGAAGCAGGCTGATGACGGGGCTATGGAGATCATACTTTCAAAGAGGGCGTACAAGGCTCTAAAGCAAGCCCCCCTCCAAGGCCTTGTAGAGGGTAGCCGCAATAAAATGGTTTTAAGGATTCGAGTTAAGTAATGAGAAAGGTCACTGGCGGGGAGCAGGCGCTCAGGGGCATCTTAGGAATTGACCCAGGACTTGACGGCGCTCTTGTGCTTCTCAGCCCCGCAGGAGAGTTCATTGAGCGCCATGTGATGCCAGTCATTGAGACCGTCAAGATTACAACCAAGCGCAAGACGGGTAAAAAGAGCCGAGAAGTAAAAAGGCGGCTTGATGTGCCAGCCTTAAATCTAATCTTTCACGACCTCCGAGAACGAGTGGAGGTGGTTGTACTCGAGCAAGTTGCCTCACGGCCTGAGCAAGGCGTAGCCTCTACTTTTAAGTTTGGTTTTGTAGCGGGGGCGACAGAAGCCCTCGTAATCGCTCATAATTTGCGGCTCCATAAGGTCGTCCCCGTGGTCTGGTCTAAGGCGATGGCCGAGGGCATCATTACGGCCGATGAGATATTTGCGGGGCTTGAGCCTAAAGATAAAACAAAAAAGATAGTAAAACACCTATTCCCAAGCCTCGATCTGCGTGAGACTATGAGATGTAAGAACCCTCATGGCGGCATTGTTGACGCCCTAGCGCTGGCCGAGTACGGTAGGCGCTTGCTAAACAAGGGAGAGATATGACGACAAAACAAGCGCAAGTAGTTGGCCGAGCAGCGGGTTTTCTTTCGGCATGGATAGTCCTCTGCTTCATCCTATTGGTCTTATTTTTGAGCTTTGCCAATTTTATAATCACCAATCAATCTTTTTTTACTGGTGCGTTAGGGATAAACTGATTCAGGCCTTTACAAGCCGAACCAACTGGTGCAGCCTGAATCAATGAACTTAGTAATTCGCCCCGAAGAAAAGATGTTTAAGCTCACCCTGACAAAAGAGAGCGCCCTCCAACTCCTCTTTATTTTCAACGAGCACGGCGACTCGGCTCAAGAAGACGGCCTACTCATAGTGCAAGAGGCAACCAAAGGTCTCAAAGCCATCATCCTCCATAAGCTAGATAAAGAGCATGAGCTTAGCTACTCAAAAGAGGCTACGCTCGATCTTGTTTTATTTCTCAGAGAATTCCATGCCATAAACCAATCCCCAGCGCCGAGTGTGCTTGTGGCGATGACGTTAATGGAGGAGTTCTTAGTTGGGGGTAATGGTGTCCAAAAATGAAGTAGAGCGCTTTTCGACTTCTTGGAAGTCAGCCGAGGTTAAAGAACTTCAAACCTACATAGAGGCAACTGGCGTTGACCGCAATGAGCTAATCCGTCGGGCAACTCTCGCCCATGTTCGCATTGAATCGGGCAAAGCTAAAGATCATAAAAAAGCATATAAAGAGGTCGGTCCTCTCTACGATAAAGGCGGCAAATGAAACAAACTATAACACGCAAGGGCTCTTTTGATTCTGGGCATAGAGTAATGAATGAGCGGTTTAAGTGCTTCAATTTTCATGGGCATACCTACCTCTATGAGCTTACATTCTCATGGGTTGAGGCGGGCTCACTTGGCTACGCCGTTGACTTTAAAGAAATTAAGAGAATCGCTTGCCAATGGATTGATGATATTTTAGATCACGGCTTCATAGCCAACCCGCAAGATGAGGGGAGTATTACCATATGTAAAAACGCGGGCACCAAGCTCTACTTAATGAATTTAGCGGGAGAGGGTAAATACTGCAATCCATCGGCTGAAAATATCGCAAAAGAAATCTTCTATGCGGTCTCAGTCTTAATGGATAAGAAAGATGATACTCAATTCAAACTTGATAAAATTGTGCTACACGAAACTCCAAACTGCTACGTTGAATGCTCTGGGTTATCTGAGCAAGAGCGCACTACCCTCTTTCACTCTAAACTTACGGCTGACCTTTTAATTTATAAATCAGGTAAGGGAGAGGTTGAGTATGATAGCCGTAGAGTTTGAAGCAAAGAAATTAACTCTCACTGATGACGGGGTATTCCATACCGTGCAGGGCGAGGGGAAGTATGTAGGGGTGCCGAGCATTTTTGTGCGCCTCTCAGCCTGCAACTTAAGATGCGAATGGTCTAACGGCGACGGCACGACAACCAAATGCGATACGCCCTACTCGAGCCATGAGCCCGAGAAGAACCTGCGCACGATTAAAGATATTTTTGATGAGGTCATGGCCATCGACTGCAAGCATGTTGTTATTACAGGCGGGGAGCCAATGCTGCAAGTCAACGTGACTCTACTCATTAACGCCCTCGCTGAGGCTGGGCGCTTCGTGACAGTCGAAACCAACGGCACCATTTACAGGGAGTGCAAGGCCTCATTCTGGTCTATAAGCCCAAAGCTCGCTACGAGCTGCCCGCATACCTCTGAGCACTTTGAGATGCATCATACAAAGCGCCTCAATGTAAATGCGTTGGCAGATATGATTAAGCACCCGCACCAGCTTAAGTTTGTAGTGAGTAGAAAGAGCGATGAGGTTGATGTGCGGCTGCTACTTGACATGCTCAAGTATGCAAATAAAAGCTACGATGAGTCGAATGTTTACCTCATGCCTCAGGGCATTTCGGTTGAGCAGTTTGACTCAAAAATGAATTGGATAATTGATTTAGCAAAAAGAAATAAATGGAACATAACAGACAGGCTCCACATTCGGTTGTGGGGGCATAAAAGGGGAGTGTAATGCAAAAGAGTAAAGTAATCGGCGAAAAGCGAGCCGCTAATAAAATTCTTAAAGACGTTTTGCCGACCCCCATGAAAGTAAATAGGTTGAGCGATGAACAAAAAGTTAATAAAATTACAAAGCATGTTGAGGGTATTATGGATGCTCTCGGTCTTGATCGTGCCGATGATTCTCTAGCCGATACGCCCCGCCGAGTGGCAGAGATGTATGTGTTTGAGACCTTTATGGGGCTCAAGCCAGAGAACTTCCCGCGCATTACGGTTGTTGAGAATAAGCTAAGGTACGACCAGATGATTGTAGAGAAAGATATTAAGGTCATGTCGGTCTGCGAGCATCACTTAGTCACTATTGATGGGCTGGCTCAGGTCGCCTACATACCAAACGACAAAGTTATTGGGCTTTCAAAAATGAACCGCATTGTGGATTATTTCTCTCGTAGGCCGCAAATACAGGAGCGTCTCACTATGCAAATAGCTGACGCCCTCTGCGCCATCTTGGGGACTAAAAACGTGGCCGTTAAAATTACGGCAAAGCATTACTGCGTAATCTCTAGGGGGGTTGAGGATGTTAATAGTTCCACGACCACAAGCGAGCTTCGGGGCAAGTTTAAAACTGACCCGACCGTGCGCCAAGAGTTCTTACAGTTACAAAAGTAAATTGACCATAAAAAAGGAGTGTCAAATGTCAGAAGTATTAGTAGTAACCTCGAAGGTTAAAAAAGTGGTAAAAGAAAAAGGCATGAATACCTCAGGGGAGACTATCGCAGTCCTCTCAAAGCACGTGGCATCGTTGCTTGATAAGGCAGTAGCCAATGCGCAGGCCGATGGACGTAAAACAGTCATGGCTCGAGACTTCCAAGGGTTAGTCTCAGAGTGAAAGATGTAATTTATATTTTTTTAATTGGGGCGATACTCGGGGCTGGCTGCGGCTGGCTTCGGGTTCCCGTCCCAGCTCCACCTACCGTAACTGGAGTCATGGGGATTCTGGGTGTGACATTGGGGTTTATTTTATCGCAGAGATTGCGAGGAGGATAAGGCAATGAAAAAAGCACTGGTCGTATTATCAGGGGGCCAAGACTCAGCTACATGCATGGCATGGGCTGCAATGAACTTTGACGAGGTACATGCTATCTCATTCAACTACAACCAACGGCACAGCAAAGAGCTTGAGGCTGCAAAAAAGATCGCGGCAATGTTCGGCGCCTCGCATGAGGTTTTAGATATGCCTGTATTGATGGGCAACAAAGCCAGCGCACTCACTGACGCCTCCTTGGCAGTCAATGACGCCGACAAGGTAACGGGGCTGCCTAAGTCCTTTGTGCCAGGACGCAATTTGTTATTTTTAAATGCAGCCGCATCGGTTGCAATTACAAAGGGTATCTTTGATTTAGTCACGGGTGTTTGCCAGACGGATTACTCAGGCTACCCAGACTGCCGCCGTAAAACCATTGATGCCGTTGAGCATTCGGTTTACTTAGGCAACCAAGAGCTTTGCGATAAGCAGGGCAGCGGGCACTTTCACATTCATACGCCTCTCATGTATTTGACTAAGGCTGAGACCGTGAGCTTAGCGGCTAGGCTGCCAAAGTGGCTTGAAGCCGTAGCGCACTCATGGACATGCTATGAGGGCGGTGAGGTGCCGTGCGGAGTTTGCGGGGCATGTGCTCTGCGGATAAAAGGCTTTGCAGAAGCGGGAATAGAAGACCCAGCTTTGAGTTAACATTTAATTTAGTAGGGGTTTATCAATGACAACATCATATTTAGAGCGAGCGCATACGCAGGCCAACGGCGTCGTACCCTTTAGGCCCGAGCGTATGAAGCTACTTCTAAGTTACCATTACTTTAAAAAAAGCAACTTGACAGAGTTAATGGCTAAGTATTTCGGCGACAAAACCCCTACCATTTTTATCGACTCAGGCGCTTTCTCTGCGGCCACTCAGGGCGTTGAGATTAACATGAATGAGTATTGCGATTTCCTAAAGCAGTTTGAGTCTATGCTCACGCTCTACGCCAATCTCGATGTCATCGGCGACCCAGTAAAGACCTACGAGAATCAAAAGACAATGGAGGCGGCGGGCTTAAAGCCTTTGCCAGTATTCCATACGGGCGAGTCTCTTGACTGGCTCAAGCGCTATATAGCTGAGGGCTACGACTACATTGCCTTAGGCGGCATGGTCGGCTACGCCAGAGATAGAAAAAGCCTTATTACATGGATGAGTGCCTGCTTTAATGAGGCCGCCAAATCAAAGCACAAAATCAACTTTCACGGCTTCGGCATGACCAACTGGGACTTAATGCGGGCTTACCCTTGGAAGTCGGTCGATAGCAGCTCATGGTGCTCGGGCTTTCGCTACGGCCAAGTCTATTTGTTTGATGATAAAATTGGGCGCTTCTACCAAGTGGGGCTCAGAGATATTAAGAATTCGTTTAAGTATAAGCGCATACTCGAGGGCATTGGCTTTAGTCCAAATGACATTGCCGTGAACTCTGAGTTTGACCGAGTAAAGGTAGCCACTATTTCGGCCTTGGCCTTTATGAAAGCCGAGCAGTTCTTAAATGCCAAGAACAGGGGGTCGCTTCGACTCAGCTCTCAGGCTTTACCTAGTGTTCACGGGCATGGAGAACACCAATCACCCAGAGAGGACGGCATTGGGCAACCTCAATCGGTAGCTCTCAATGATCGGGGGTCGCTTCGGCAACCCACCTCTGGACTTATTCTTAGTGCCGACGAACGCAATGGGCAGCAAGGGGGCAGACCCCGAGGTGCATGCGATGGTAGATGCTGGCGTGAGGATGACTCAGTGGGAGTCTTTATAGTGAGCTTGCCGCCAAAGGTCTCAGAAGAAACCTCTGAGTCTAAATTTGTCGGCGGGCACCAAATGTTTGAATCGTTTTCTAATATAATTGGAGGAAAAAGTGAGTAAAGAAAAAAAGCCAAAGGCCGCAGCAGAAGAAAAGGTCATTAAAATTCAATGTACCTCAGACCAGTATATGTCATTTGCCGACATGATACCTTTTGCAGATAACCCTCGAGATATTACGCCGCTCGGATTGCAGAAATTAAAAAAGTCTATTCTCGAGCTGGGTATTTTTAAGCCGTTCTTAATTTGGAAGCAAGGCAACCAGATTATCGGGGGAAACCAGCGATACGCATGCCTACTTTATTTGGTTGAGAATGAGGGTTATACCTGCCCTAAGCTGCCCGTGACAATTCTTGATGTACCTGAGGGCATCGCCCGCACAATCGTATTGCGAGATAATCAGTCCGACGGTGACTGGGCCTATGAGCAACTCTCGACTTATCTCTCAGAGCTTGAGGGCTTTGGTATTGATAAGGAGTTATCAGGCTTTAGCGATAGGGAGATGACTGACTTGCAGAAGCTCAGCCAAAACTCAGAGCAGCTCAGAGCCTCCCTCGAGCGAGAAGCCGAGGGGCAAGATATAAACCAAATGCTGCAAAAGAAATTCGGCGTGAGCTTTAAGGTACCTGAAGCTGACTGGCCTTTCTTTCAGCAAGCTATGAAAGAGATTCAGGTCGAAACAAAAACCGATGACGTATGGGTAAATTTCTCTTTCGCTTTAGAAAAGCTCTATCCTGCGGCCAAGCTCGCAGAGCAGGATAATTCAGTCGAGGGCTTTGAGGATGAGCCAGAAGATGCAGGCGACTTCGGCGATGATTTACCCCCCATGCAAGATGATTTAGGAGTAATATAATCCAATGGCCGAAGACCAGCACCTTAACCTCAGCTTAACTCAAGAAGCCGACCTCAACTCTAAAGCAGCGGCGGGGGAGAGCTTTGAGCAAAAGATGGGCTTTGAAACCTACTATAAGCTAGGAGCTAAGCGCTCGCTCTTACAAACGGCCAAGCAACTCGGGAGAGGGGCAAGGACAGTTGAGGAGTGGGCGGCAAAGGGGCGCTGGAGTGCGAGAGTAAAAGAGCGGGAGCGGGCTGCGGCTGAGTATTTGCTCATGCAACGGTCGGCAGAAGAAGAAGCTAAGACCAAAACTAATCACCTGACTCTTGTCGATGCCACAATCTCCCAATGGTCTAAAAAATTATTGAGTGGTGAGATTAAGATTTCAAAGGTCGAAGACCTTGAGAAGCTCATTAAGCTTCGCTGGGAGCTGGCTGGCATGCCTGATAAGCGCGTTAATGGGGCGGGCCTTGCTGCTAACGGCGGGGGCGGGGGCATGATTGACCTACGCCTAAGAGGCATGGAGCGTGAGGAGCTGCAAAAGTTTCTACATAGTACGCTCAGCTCAATCTCTCGCATCACTAACCGCAAGGGTGCAAATGCCGAACCAAATGGCAATCAAAAAGATGGAGAAAAATTTAACCTTAATATCCAGCTTACAAAAAAAGCATCTGACGCCCAGCCTGCAAAAATTGCAAACAATGACCTCATAGATGTCACGCCCATTGCCGATGTGCCTTTAGAGTTTGACGACTTGCCGCTAGATTTTGAGCTGCCTGAGATTGAAGATTTAAAGTAACATTTTGGTTGCCATAAAACCCTCGTATAGTTAATTTGAGTATCAAAGCAATTTGAACTTATGTTATGGAGGGGATAACAAAAATGACAACGCCGACTTCTACACCAACTCGTAAAACCACAGCCAGAAAACTCGCAGCTCAAGGGGCAGCAAAGCCCGAGCAAAAGCCAGAGGCCAAGCCCGCAGCGGTGCCAAAGCCTAAACCCAGAGCCGAAAGCCCGCTCATAGATGCACCCCCAGTTTACGGGCAGAAGACGCTTGTGCTGGCCTTTAAGGGACAACATACGGCCACAATTAAGGCCTATGTAAATAAAAACTTTGAATCTATTGAGCCCGCAGATATGACGGGCATTATAAATGAGGTAGCCGAGTGCCATGTGCAGAAACGCTCCCCTAAAAAGGGCGGCATCTGGGGGGACTCAGTTGAGGTTATTGAGGATATATTAAAAGAGGTTGCCGCAGCCGAGGAGGCAGCGCCGAGCGAAGAAGACCACGGCCTACCTCCCGAGGGAGACCCAGAGAGTCACCACGGCGATGCCCCAGAAGATGAGGGCTTGGCTGAGGCCATAGCAGTAGAGGCCAGCGAGACCCCTACAATGTTTAAAAAACCAAAGCATATAAAAGGCGAGGTACGCAAAGGGCAACCGCTACGTTCCGTAAAAAAAACGGAAGCACCCGCAATGGCCAAGCCTGCTCCTAAAAAAGGCGCCGCTGATATTGAGAGCCTTAAGAAATTAAAGGGGCGTGAGCGCTGGTTTGCGGCCGTCGAGATGCTGCGCAAGAGCAGCGACATACGCATTCAGGCGCAAGACATAGAAGAAGTCATGGGGCACCTCTATGAAGTCAGCATAGGCAAGGCTAAGCTCAAAGAAGACGGTTTCGAGGGTAAGGGCGAAAAGTCATACCGCCGAGCCCGCATCTTGGGCTTTAAAGTTAAAGTAGAAGCGCTACTTGCGAAGGTAAAGTAATGGATAACCCGATTGATTTTAATAAGCACAAGAAAAACCGTGACCTCTCAAGAGACCAGCAGAATAAAAGGCGCCGTACGCCTGAGGAGTTCTATGAGCTTTGCAAAAAAGACGGCGACCCCTGCATGATGGTTAAGATTTATAGCCATAAAGAGAAAACAGTCCTCGAGGCTTTAAAGAACCAACGCACAAAGCGCCTGCATGCAATGAAGCTCAGGCGGCCAACCTCAGCCGAGGAAGATGAGTATGGCAAAATGATTCGGCAAAATAATCTACTGAGCGGTAAGCAAGTCAGGGAACAGATTGAAATTATAACAGGGGAATACAACCCCACAACAGTAATTGAAATACCATAGGGGGCAAGACATGGGAGTATTAACTTTAAATAAACTAGCAAAGGCCGCATACGAGGCCTCAGTATCAAAGGGCTGGTATGAAAGCCCAAAGCGCAGCGACGAAGAAATCGCTCAGCTCATTATCTCAGAAATTGTTGAGGCGACAGAGGAAGTGAGAAATAAGCGGCCCCCAGTGTACATCATCAATAAAGGAGACGGCGCTATCTGCCCGCTCGAGGCTCAAGACTTTGTTAGTTGCGAGTACCGAGATGGGGATAAGCCAGTTTTTTACATGAAGCCTGAGGGCGAAAGCGTTGAGCTAGGGGACGGCCTAATTCGCATCGGAGATTATTTCGGCGCCCACGGCTGGGATTTAGCTCAGGCCATGCAGCAAGTAGGCGTAGTGGATAAGTTGCTTGATCTCTCTTTAGCTCAGGTTTGCAAAGCCTGCTCAGACTTTATGGAAGCGCAGTTTGCGGGCTTGAGCCCTTTGGCTTGCCACTTAAAAATAGAGCGCATGCTTACTAACGTCGATGCGGGTATGAGTGCCCGTAGGGCATTTGGGGAAGCGGGCGTTGCGATTGCGGCCTATGCCCACTTGAGGGGCTATGACCTCGAGGCCTCTATTAAACTTAAAATGGAGTACAACTCGAAACGCGAATATCGTCACGGCGGCAAGGCTCTTTAAGTCCAGAACTTAACATTAAGGGCTCCTCAGATTAAGCGGGCATGGGTACAATAAAAAATCTGAGGAGTAAACCATGAGAGTATTCGCCCGCCATGACATTCTGACACTACTCACCACTGCTATTAACGGCCTTGTTGATTTACCAAATCTAGCAAGCGTTGAGATGGAAGTTGAGAGCCATATTACCTTTTACAAGATTTCAGTACACAAAGACGACATTCAAAACATTACAGGCAAGGGCGAAGTCCTGCACCTAGCGCTGGAAGTGCTGGCTAATAAGATGGCTGAAAAGGCTGGGATAAGTATAATGCTTAAGCTCGAGCGGTAACAATTTGGTTGAGTCTCTTTTGGTTCATGGCTAATAATAGCTAAGAACCAAAGGGGCAAGCATGGATTCCGTTACCAGTCTATCACTCAAGGCAAGAAATAATTTACGCAGCGTCATACCTTACATTGACAATGAGCCCGCCCGCAAAGACTTAGCAGAGGCCTACCTTAAAGACTGGGACGCATGGGCTGGGGCTTGCGAGCATCAGCGCAGCATTTCGCAATGGTGTCAGAGTTTTATTTTCTTAATTATCCCGCCACTCATCGGCGCCCTTTATTTAGTTTTCATTTCATCTAAGAAGCTCGATAGACTATTCGCAAAACTGCAAACCTCACAAAAAGATTATTATGCCTATGTCGAGAAGCACGGTGGCTCAGCCGTTGAGAGAGAGCTTTTGCGCCGAGTGCTTGAGGGGCGGCAACCATGAGCGGCAATTTAGATTATGTCAGGAGCAAGCTCGACTATGAAGCGGGTAAAAACCCGAGCGTCATCGGCGCCAAAAACTTACGGCTACGCTGGCGTGAGTGCCTAAACTATTTAGTAAATAATAATCTCATGTTCACAAAAGTAGCCGTGAGCGATGCCTATGACCTTACAGTCAAGGAGCTTACCGCTGCTAATATCCAAATACCAGACGCCGCATTTCGAGAGGCCTTTCTCGAGAACTTAGGGCGCAAATGAAACAGTGGTCGGTCTTTCGCTATAATCAAAAGAACTGGGAGAATGAATTTTTTGTCGCTACAACTCTCAGTAAAGGCGTTATGGTGCATGACTGTTCAGACTTCATCGGCATAGGCGCTGAGGCTCTCAATGATGATTTTAGCCCAAAGAGCATACGGCTAGGGTGCCGAGATAAAGACGTGACAGTGCTGCTCGAGCCTAAAAAAGAGCTAGGCAGTTGGGCTATTGAAAATTCAATTAAAGAGAACCTGCAATACCTCTACGGAGACTCTCTGGCTGCGGCCATTAAGGCGGCCAATGAATCGAAATAAGAAGCAGATACCTGATTTTATAACTGAGGCCGATAAGGCTCGGCACAAAGACTCCCTACAATGCATGATTGACGGCCTTAAGGCAGAGCTTGGGGACGGCGCCGCTGAGATGTATGCGATTGCTCTGGGCGATATAGATGAGAAAGCAAAAGAGGACTACATTCGCACGGCCGTCGAGAGCGCATACGATGCGGGGCATGTGTATTTAGTTTTGCCTGAGCGGCCAAAAATAACATTCAGTAAAGAAAAAGATAAAGTCATTGCGACCCCAGCCAATGAATCAGCTCTGCGTATGATGCAGACGCTTAATCAGGCCTACTTTTTAGAGTTCGCAAAGATGGGGAAGAATAAAGGGGCGAAACACTAATGGGCAAGACTAGAGTTAAAAGAGTAGAGCTGATTGAGTTCTGCAATGAGGCAAACCAATTTTCGCATAATCAAATTCTCGAAACAGAGCTTGAGCGCTATGAAGTCAACGGCGTCAACTTTGCCCGCATGAGCAAATGTAAGAGCGGTTGGCTTTCGCCTCGAGGCGTATTCTTTCCTGCTCCGTGGGCTGGGCATGAGAGAGTGAGAGAGTTTTTGCAGCGCCTCTTTAAGACGGCGGGCAAGAATGGCACTGAGAAAACTAAAATCTTTGAGTCAACGTGGGTTAAAATCCAAGATAAAAACCAATCGGGCAATGACGATTTACGGCTGCATTGCCAAGCGACCGAGGCCTTTACTCCTCGGCAAAAGCTATTCTTAAGCGAGTGGTATCGGCAGCACTACTCAAAAGTATTACCATTAAAAGGCATTATTGTTATCAACTGGAAGTTCTGCATTGATACGGACTACAACATTAGACTTAGAAAAGAGGATGAAGATGAAAGACCAACAAGCTCTATTCGCCGCATTAGCGTCGGGTAAAGAATTATTCCACAAAGAGACAACTAAGATTTACGGCATGCATAGCGGGAAGCTGCTTAAGTACACTGACGCCGAGGGCGATGACGGCGAGGCCGTAGATAAATTGCCTGACCTCGAGCCTAAGAACTGGGAGCTATATGAGCCAATGCTCACGCTCAAGGCCTCAGAAATTCGAGTGGTACTGCAAAAGTATTACGCCGAGGATGATCTTAATATAGGACTTATACTGGCACATTTGGGGTTTAAAGGAGAGAAAAATGCTTAACGGGAGCGAGCGGCAACGTATAGATAATGCCTTTTCAGATTTTCGCTGCGGCCTCATTGGCTCAGTAAAACTCGAGGGGGCATTGAGAGAGGTGCATTCACTCTACGAGCTAAAAATAACTACGCAGGCTAATCAAATTACAAACTTAGAGGCCGAGACGCTCGCACTAAAGCAAAAGGTTGAAGAATACTCTGGCCGCTTAGCTCATGCGAGCAATGAGGCGGTGTACGCTGAAAGGCATAGACCATGAGCGAAAATAAAGAAATAAAAGCAGGAATGTGCATTGAGCACTGGAATCAAATTAGAGCTGAAGTTGAGAAGCAGGGGCTTACAAAGTTTGTAGCGAAAAGCACTGAGGACTTAGTTCGCCTAATGAATGAGGGCGGGCGTGACCCTCTAATGGGGGCGCATAATGCAATCATGGGCGCCGTCATTGAGAAAAGCGGCATGGCTTGGATTACGGTCAACCCTTGCCCTTATTGCTTTGTCATAGGCCAGCGCAAAGCCAACAACATCACCGAGCCCCTCGACTGGATTGAGGGAGCGGTAGAAGATGAGTTAAATTATTTTAAAGAAAAAGGGCTCATTGAGAGCCAATAACTAATACTGGGAGGTATTATGAATAAAGCACAACTAGTTGAAAAGATCGCAGCCGATAGCAAAATCTCAAAGGCGCAGGCCGAACTGGCGCTCAACTCTTTCGTGAGCACCGTGCGCACGACGGTAAAAAAAGGGGCTGACGTAAAACTCATCGGCTTCGGCACTTTCACAAAGGCAAAGCGTCGGGCTCGCATGGGGCGCAACCCTCAAACAGGCAAGAGCATTAAAATCCCCGCAGCATGGACTCCTAAGTTCAGAGCGGGCGCTGAATTTAAGCAATTAGTAAAATAACGACCAAGCCCCTTGAGCGATTGAGGGGCTTTTTATTTGGAGAAACGGCATGAGTACAAAAATATATAACGGGTGTAGATTTACGACTATTGACCTTACGCTCTTACTAAGACGATTTAAGGCTTTGCAGTTCGAGGCTGAGGCCATTCAACTTAAACACATAACTAAAATCCTCTCAGGCCAAATGGTGCGTAAGATGGATATGATAACAGTAGGGCAAGTACCGCCGCTCGATCAATCAACTCGGGCTTTCTTTGGCAGCTTAAAGTCTGAGATGTCAACTGAGATGCATAAGTCAAAGCACTCAGCCTCTAATAACTACCCCTACGACCTTGACTTCTCAGTTTCAATTATCCCGCTAAGAGGTAAGGTGCTCGGCATACCTTACTACCGCCTCGAGGGGCATAAGAAGCTCTGGGAGTCTCTCAACTGGGTAAAAGAGTACGGCTACTGGAATAACTCAGACAGGCCTGACAACCTCACAGCCGCCGATTGGCGTAAGCGCAAAAGCGACTGGGATAAAGCATTGCCTGACCATGCCTCAACCCCCGCCGAGAATGGGTACAGTTTTCAAATTGTCGGCCAGACAAATCCGCAGATTGCGCTCTATGATATTAAAGATGTCGATTATAGAGTAGTCGTAAATAAAGAGAGCCGAGACCGAGAAGTGGCCGAGTTTTTTATAATGGGGGAGTGGTGTAAGGAGCATAAAACCGAAATGGAGAATAGCACCTCGGCCATGTTTCAATACCTACGAAGCGATCAGGGCAGAATTAAAGTCTCAGCTAAGCAGCATGAATACATTAAGCTCTTACCCGACCGCTATGAATTAAACTTTGATGAGCCAAAAAAGGAGACTAAATGAATAACCGAACTGATTTAACAATAAGAGAGCTACAAACAAACCTACCTTGGACGATTCGCTACTCTCAAGACTTTAGAGCCTCGCCTCTGAGCCACAAAGACTTCGCCCACGCTTTGCACCATGTAGGTAAAGCTTTGGGGCGCCTGCATGAGCTGGCCGATAATGCCGACCACGATAGAGGCGTTGCTGATAGCAAAACGCTCAAAGACGATTACGGCAAATATGTTGCTGACTTGGTCGTGTGCGCCTTACGCATCGCCAATACATTCCCCAATGGCGTTTTAGATTTGCAGCGCTTAGTTGAGGAGCGCATTGAGGGCAAGAATGAAGTAAAGCTGCCAAGGCCTTACATTGAGGAGCGCAGGCATGGGGAGCGCCCAATCAATGAGGTGTTAGAGTCAGCCCTTGAGGGCGCAGCAGATAGCCGTAAGGGGGTCTTCGCTGATGCCGCTGCGGTAAAATCCCAAATTGCTTCAACCCAAACCGAAGATATATCTTTCTAGGGGGGCTTTATGGTGCGAGACGCTTATTATTGGGTATCAGGTATTTTTATTATTCTAACTCTGCTCGGGCTCAGAGAGATGCATAAATTTAATAAGACCCAAATTGAAATCAGAGATTACTTAAAGGGCATGCAGCCGAAAGAGCCTACTAAGCCATGACCAGATTTACTTATCGTTACACTTACCCAGTCGAAGATGAAGTGCTTGAGGAGTATGAGACCGAGCACGGCAAATTCTCTTGCATAGCCGAATCAAGAGAAGAAGCCGATAAGCTCTTTGATAAGCATTGCGAGGATGAGTACCATGATGAGGTTTGGGATTATGACCAGATTGACCTTAAAGATGTAAAAGAAGAAACTATTGGGGAGCCAGAAGACCCCCGACAAATGCGATTATTTAAAAAACCAAAGGAGAAACCTTATGTGCCACCACCATTGCAATATGACCCCAACGACCGCCAACTCAAAATCGTGGACGCCCGAGCAAGAGGCAAAACTAAAAGAAATTCTAAACGAGGAGCATAACCCAATCAGAGACCTCATTGCCATTGACCCGCAGTTCGCTCTTGAGTATTGCCTAATGATAGTAGCCGTCGGCATTGTGGCGTTGATATTTATTGAACAGCTCATAGAGGCAAAGTGGCCGCAGATAATGGCTTGGTTGGGGGCTTTATGATATTTGATAAATACGGCCTACCAAGAGTAACAGGCGCAAGTGATATGCAGGACTCAGCCGCTATCGCTGGGCTCATGGTTGCATTTAATTACCATACAACCCCGCCGCTCTGGCCTTATCTTTTAATGCGAAATACAGAAATACCCGACAGAGACGACCCAACCAAAATGCATAAGTTTGACCGCCCGATTTATGTTCGGCACCCGAAAGAGTATAAGTTTGATCTCTCAAGAGACCAGTGGGTTTTGCTTATTGCAGGCATGGCGAAGCAGGGCATCGAGCCCGAGCTAATCGACATCAAATACGTCAACGGCAAAGACTTTATGAGCCCGAGCGTGAGAGGCCATGAGCGCCGCTGCAAAGGGAAAAAGGCTTACTTCTGGCAGGACTGGGTGCTTTGCTTAGATATGTGGTATTCATATAAATATAAGCCAATGGAGGAGCTTAACCAGCTTCTTACAATCCTCTGGCTGCATACCGATGACAAATACATTTTAAAATACTGCGAGAAGAACCCCCAATGGCAGGCCTCGCTCAGAAAATACTGGTACGAGGGCTACCTAAACGCCGAGGGCAAGAGAGAGGGCGACTGGAGAGGCGAGAAAGAGCTTTGCGAGCACATTATTACGGTCATTGAAGCCCGCATTGCCTTGGCAGAGGTAACGGCCTCAGGTAAAAAGCCATGAGCCCAGAGCAAAGCCCAACCAATAACCCACTACTAAATAAAAAGCTCTGGCCTGAGAAAGATTATAGGCCAAAGAGCAATCTCTCATGGGAGCAAAAGGTAAAGGCATGGGGTAAGCCTGAGGCAGGCAAAACCTACGCCTGCGAGATTCAGCACCACGGCACAGGCCTTGTAAAGCAAGAGAAGCTCAAGTGGCATGTTGAGTATGATTGCGGGGGTTTTCAATTTCATACGGCCGATGACGGCTCTGAGCTAGATCATTGGAATTGGAATATAATAAAATGGGTAAAAGTTAAATGAGATACGGCATCTTACAGCCCAACGGCATGGTAAAGGTAGTTTCAGGCAATGAGGCCTCGGCGCATTATGCAGCCAAACCCCCCGCAACCCGAACTATTGGTTCGCATAGGGTTGGCCGCTACGCCATCTCGACTGTTTTCTTAATGCTCGACCACGCCTTTACAGAGACCCGCCCGCAATGGTTTGAGACAATAGTTTTCGCATTACCCAGAGGCGGCTCAGAAAATGAAATAGACCAAGAGCGCTACACAACCAAAGCCGAAGCCCTCATAGGCCATGCCCGCCACGTTGCAGCCATGAGAAAAAGAGTAGCAGACGAGCTTGCCGCCACCAAAAAGAAAGAGCCCAAACCAACGGCTCGAGCCCCAATAAATTTAACTAAGAGAAAAATCCAGCTTTAGAGCCTAAGCGCCCTCAACTGGCAGCTCGCCCTTAAAGAAAAACCATTGATAAGAGGCATTAGATTCAAAAGAGAGAATGGTTTGGTCGTCGGCTGCATTATAAAAAACCTCTACCGCTGCCTTATGAGATGCCTCATTAGCAAGAGCCAGTTTTAAGCGATTGGCAGCCGTAGCGGGGCGCTCAGAGTAAGAACCCCGACAACCGCAACCGCAGCCAGGAGCGCCGTGGTATGAGCGAATTGGTTGGGCTTTAATAAAGAGGGCCTGAGCTTGAGAGACGGTAATTTTTTGAGTTAGCATGAGGCCACCGCCTGATTAACTTTAAAGCCCTGAGCATCAAGCTCAGCAATGCGGCAAGCATAAGAAAGCCCGCTCTCAAAGCTCTCAAGGGTCATACGCCCATAAGCCGCTTTACCTTTGCGCTTGGCCTCGGCTTGAGAGAGTTGCCCGTAGGCCATAAAATAGGGCTTAACCAACTGCGGGTTATCTCTGCGACCAATATAAAAGAGCTTTTGCTTTGCCATAAAAACCTCCATTTAATTAAGCATAGCTGACTGCTCGTATAGAGCAAAGCCCTTTGGAGCAAACGGCTCATAATGAGAAATCGCCTATAAAGCCCACTAAAAAAGCCCGAGCCCTCACTCAATCGGCCTAAAAAGATATGCCTCAAAAAGAAAAATAGAAACCAAGCACTCAAGCTCAAAATTATCACGGTAAGCGCCATAAAGAGGCGGCTCAAAATAAGACCCCCACGCAAGCCCACTCAATCGGCTCAATCTAATATGCCTCAAAGGGAGAAAGCCAGAGCCCGCACTCAAGCTGCAAATTACCACGGTAAGGCTCAAAACGGCTCGCCTCATATAGAGCTTCTCACGCAAAACTACCCAAAAAGAGTAGTTATAGAGCCTAAGCCCCAATAAAGAGCCTCTCCGCTGACTTCCGCTGCTCCGCAGACTTCCGCAGAGGCCTCAGGGGCCGCTCTATTTAGGGCTGAAGCTCAATGCTCGGCCTAAGCTAATAAAGCCCCCCAGAGAGCCCCCAGCATAGCCATCAACGGCCATATAAAAACCCCTATATAAGCCCCCAACCAATTACCCCCAAAGCATAGAGAGCCAATACCCAATCCCCAGCAATCAAAGCCCAACCAATAAAGAGCTAAGCCTTTAATCCCTCACAATAAAAAGGAAATATCATTATACAGCCAAGCAAAGGCCAAGCATAGGTAAGCCCATAGAGAAGCATATAGAGAGAGGGGAGCAATGAGCATGCATATAATACGGCTATAACACAGGGGCATAGAGGCCTAAGGGCATATTCAAAAGAAACCCTAAAGAGGCCTATAAGAGGGGAGCTAGGCGAGCGCTGCCCAATGCCTCGGGGGCGCTCCCTCATGGATGCGGAGCCTCGCTCTGGGGCAGGCAACCCCTCCAAACCGAACCCTTTGGACAAAGTGGCAGGCCTTGGTCGATTTGGCAATCTTATCTCCACTGAGGTAGTTCTCATTTGTCGCTGCCCAATGATTACCTACCGCCTCCTTTTGAGCTGGCAATTGGTTGGGCATGATAACTATACGAGATCATTCAGAGTGCCACTATTTGCAGAGAGTCGGTTCAGTGCCAAGTGGTGCTAACTATACGACAACATTGATGAATATAGGGGGGTGTGTTTCTTTCTGACCAAACTTTGGCCATTTTTGCAGCTTGGCCCGCCGTACCTCCCGCTGCGGAGCCGCCCGCTACATGCCTCTCTCCGCAATGGCCAAGCGCCCTCTGGCCAAGCGCTTGCAAGCCTTGAGGCCATGAGCCCCAGCGCCCAGCCGCCCAACCGAACCAAAATAAAAGACGCCCCCCTGTTTGCAGGCCAAGCGGCCACCCGAAAGCCTTATAAAATTTTTTGCAAAAATTGCAGGCTAGCAAATTGGTTGGCCAGCATGAGGCTGCATGCCCAGCCTAAACCTACGGTTCATGCGGGCAGCTTGAGGTGGGGTGGCCGAAAGAACTGGCACTCTTTCTTTTCTGTTGCAACTGGGTAGCGGTAGCCGTTATAGAAATAGCTCGAACCAAAAATGCCCATGAGGTTTAGCCGCCCTAGCCCACGCTAGGCGGCAAGGCTTCAAATATAGAATTTGGTTGGGCGGGGTGAGGCCTCTGGAGGGGGCTTGGCTGAGCAAGAGGGATTAAAGCCCTCGGTTTGGTTGGGCTAAGTCGGGGGCTGAGCTTTTTTGACTTATAAAAAAATTTGGGCAAATGTCCAGCAACCGAGAGAGGGAGGTGCTGAGTGGTTGAGAAGAATAACATTTATGAGATAGGCTTTAAGAAGCCTGAGCCGAGTTGGTTGAGCAAGCAGTTTGAGAGTGAGCTGAGCTTCGAGGCCAAAAAACTCCACGACAAAGTCAAACGGCTAAAAATGCAAGAGCCCGACTCCGACAAGCAAACCCATTATATAGCGGTGCTCGTAATTGAGGCCGCCCGATTTAAGGCCTTAGCCAAAATAAACTTATTCCTCCTCATTATGATTTCGGCCGTGGCCTTTGCCGCTTTGGTTCGGGGGCTCCTATGAGCGATGCTTTGCGAAAGCCCACGCCCGAAGAACTATCGGCTTTTGAGAAAACAACCAACACCTACCTAGCTGAGCTTGAGGATTTCTTTAGGCCTAAGATAGAAGTTGCGGGCGAAGCTGAACCAACTGCAAACGGCGACAACATTCAATCAGCCTGCCTAGCGATGGCGAGTATGCTGGGTAATTTAGCTGGGCAATTAGAGGCGAGCATGCCGCCAACGGCCACCGAGCAGGAACGCCTTGATCTTATGCGGGCAGTTATTATGACGCTGGCAACTCAGCGAGGCATGACGCTCACAATGCTCAACGCCCCCGACTACATCGAGCGAATTCAAATTATTACAAGCAGCCAAGCTGGACGACGGCCCGATAACCTCGGCCTAACAAACCAGCCAGCCGAACCAACAGGCGGGCAAAACGCCCACCCGTATCTACATTAAGGCAGGGCTATGAACAAAGAGAGCTTACACATGAAAGCCGAGGCCGTTGGGTTAAATCATCTGGCCGACAAAGTTGAGTTAGCGGGCAAGCTTGATAAGCCCGAGCTGAGCGAGGCTGAGATTATAAAAATTGTACAAGAGATTTACGAGAAGTGGGACGCCGCTGGCCTTAACGGCGACGACCTAAAGGCCGTCATTACCCCCGAGGGCACAGTTGACTATAAAAAAATAGAAGCACTCATTGCCAGCAAGAAGTTAAAAGCAAGCCCCCTCGAGCTTACGGCCATCGCCTCAGAGGCCAATGCCATGCAAAAGCATTTAGGCGTTATGCATTTAAAATCAATTGCCGCTGAAGTTGCGGGCGGCAAAGATATTGAAATTAAAGCGACCCGAGATCAGCTTCGGGCGCATAATATGACTGAGGCTGAAATCGACTCCATGCTGCGAGCTAAGAACTTAGCTTTGAGAGACGACGGCCTCTACGCCGAGCCCGAGGTTAAGGACAAGCTCAATAACATTGCCAAAAATTACGATACCCTCGGTAAAATGAGAAATGAGAAGTCTATAATGGAGGGTAAGCTCCGCCACGACTACGCCGCCAAGCATGGCATGGAACTTAAACGCTTCGGCGGGCTTGAGAGCCTACATGAACTCTTTAAAATTTTAACTAATCCAAAAGATAAAGCAGCTCAGGCCGAGGGGCAGGCGCTTTTAAAAATTGAACCAAACATTTTCATTTTTTCAGACGAGGCACTCGATACGGCCTTTGCAAGGAAAGATGAAGACATTTTACTGCCCGAAGTTCTTGACCTGCCTTTCCGCACTTGCCTCATAGAGGCGTATTCTCTCATCGGCGCACAGTCAATCGTGCGGAGTACGGGGCTCGGGGGGCAGTGGGGCTCAATGCATGCTACTTCTCGGGAGCAGGCTTCTCTCATGGTCTCGGTGCCGATGCTTTTTGTGCATGAGGTGACGGCGAAGCATTATGAAATAGTTGGGGCTTTAATGCTCAGCTCAGTCAGCGGCACCCCGCCAATCTACTTCCCTTTTATTTGCTCGCTCAAAGAGGGCTTTATTACAAACCTACGCATCATTGACAAAATGACAGTCGAAGACCCAGTCTTTACCTCTATTTTATTTAACGGCATTAAGAAAGTGCTTTGGAGGCTGACAAACCTTGAGGGCTATAAATCGGGGACAGTGCGAACCAACATCAGAGTCAAAGGCAAGAGCAAAGGCCAAACCTACTTCCATAAAATTAAGCAAGTCATCTACCTCGGGCTCAAGCATGAGAGCACAAAGGCAACCAAAATCGACGGCGAGAGTGTTGACTGGTCGCATCGCTGGGAAGTCAGAGGCCACTGGCGTAAATGCCGAGGCATCGGCAAAGACCGAGAGGGCTTGCATAATGTCAGGGGCTTTACTTGGGTTGTGCCGCATATAAAGGGCGACGAAGCCCTGCCACTTATTAAAAAAATTAGAGCGGATTTACCGCCAAAGGAGTCTCAGTGAGCGCAAAAGCTAAGACGCCTCAGCAGATAATGGCTCGAGCCTCTACGAACTTAAAAGAGGTGAGGGTTGAGATACGGCTAAAAAATAACCGACTCATTCTCATGCGGGAACGCATGGGGCTTACCCAACTTGCAGCGGCGAAACTTATAGGGGTTGTGTGTGCGGAGGCACCTAGCTCTGGCATTTTAGGAGACTATGAGGCTTTGCGCAGTTGCCCGACGCACCCGAGAAAGGGCTGGAAGCCGACGGCGATTAAAATTGCAAAGTTCTATGATGTGGACCCGCTCTGGTTATTTTCAGAAGTTGTCCAGCAAATTAGAGTACCAATTAAAACTTTAGAGCTGGGGGCAGCAGAAGTTCTTGCTTTGCAAACGGCCTCTGAGCGCCACGGCGACCCGAGCCTGCAAATAGAGCAGACTCAAAAAAATACTGCCGTACAAAAAGCCATTGCAAAAACTCTGAGCCCTAGAGAAGAACAGATTATTCGCAAGCGCTTCGGCTTAGATATCGGGGCTGAGCCTATGACCTACTCAGAGATTGCTGACCTTTGTAAAATCTCAGTTGAGCGGGCTCGGCAAATTGAGAGGAGAGCCCTGAGACGATTACGGTCAGCGAGAAGCTCAAAACAAGAACTAAAAAAAGCATTTGATACCCATGAACTTAGCTAATAAAAAAAGGAGAATTAAAATGTCTGAAAAACTATCGCTCGCAATTGCAGCGGGGCATGCGCTCTGCTTTCTTTACCTACTCGCCTGCTTGGCCTTTGAAAAGCCAGCCCCAGTAAGAGGCTACCCACTATGAAAACAATTTTACATCTGACTTTGACAGTCGATGCCTCAGTAACTCAAGAAGATATAGGCAAGGCTTTCAGCAAGCACTTTAAAGTTGTTGAGCCAGTTTACACTCCTCAGCAGTTCCCGCCCGCTGGTTTTATTCTCTCAAATGATTACCCAGAATTTTACGAGGCAAAAGAGGGCGATACTCTCTCAGGCATTGCGCAGGCGCACGGACAAATAACGGCCTACTTGCAAAAGCTCAACCCCTGCATTAAAGACCCCAACTTAATTTACGCAGGGCAATTTTATCGGGTGCGCAAATGAAAAAATCTAAACTTAAATCAGGCATGCGAGCGCTCAACCGCTGCCAAGCCATAAAGGCCGCTTGCGAGCAAAAGCGAACCAAACTGCACGGCCAATTCGGCGCATGGATAACTAAAAACTGCATCGGTTGGGCGTCTGGCGTATTAACTCCAGACTTCAATTGGCAAAAAAACTGCAAGCGCTACACAATGGTTTCGGTCGGCTTTAGGTGCTACCTCATCGACGACCAGAGAGTCCCTAAAAAATATCACGCAGTCATCGGCATCTATAAAAAGAGCCAGCGTGACCGCAACTTTGTATTCGTGCCAGAGATTACGGTGCAAAAGCCGACGGCTGGGCAAATAACCGCCCGAGCATTTATCAGCGGGGAGGCGTATGTCTAAGAAGAAACTGGCAAAAGGCGCCGAGGGCGTCCAATACATCACAGGCATCACGGGTCCAGCCGTTATGAAAAAAATTTGTGGAGCGCTTGGCTTCACAGAGGAGCAGATGGGAGTTATTGAGCATCTCTCTCCCTCAAACTTCCCCTGCTACATTCATACTGACACGCAAGCTCGATATTGGTTCGGCTCTAACTCAGCCATGATGGCGAGCATGAGCCGAAAGCTGACCTATCGGGAGTATTTAGAGTTTGCGGCTCCAAGGGCTGACTTGGTTGAGCTGCTCGAGCTTGATGTGACTTGGTTCAGAATTAAGGGGCAGAATATCTTTGGTTCGGTTCGGGCTATATGGGGGAATACATGAGCGAGAAACTAAGCTATGACCCAAAGCTGAGAACGGCGATGGCTGAAATAAAAGAAGTCTTAAAGAAGCATGACATAGGCGGCTACGTTGCCCTTAATTCTAAAACGCATGCTGAATTTCAGATGATGATTGATGTGCCTGAGTGGTCGGTTATCCGCTACTTAACAGACGATGCGGGCGCTGTGCATCTAAAACTCTACACAAAAACTCGTCACGCTGATGCAGAGGCGACAGTCGGTATGATTGCAAGCCTGAGAGACCTCACAGCCCTCGGCTTCCAACAGGCCGACGCCATTATGAAGCAGATAGAGGCGCATGTAGAGGTTGAGCATAAAAAACTAACGCCTGATATGATAAGCAATGAGGGGCGCACATGAGCAACCTTACTCCTCCAAGCGTAATTTGCTGCGATTGCAGAAAAGCGTACCCGCTTAAGCCCACCTACGAGGGCGGGTTTGATTATAAACTGCCCGATGGCTTTGTAACCGTGGCGCCAAGTATAATTACGCACGGAACATTTAGAGACCCTCAGGGGACGGTCGCAGTAGTCGAGGCAGTAAAGCAGAAAGTGAAGACTCTCTTCTTTTGCCCCGAGTGCAGTACGGCTGAGGCGCATTTGCCCGTCGAACCTGCACAACCTCAGACCCAGCGCCGCATTCAGGCCGACGCTAACTATGAGTTGCAAGAGGCTGAGCCAGCCGAGGAACGCCCGCAGAAAAAAGCCCGACCTCCTAAAGATCGCTACTCAATGCGGGTCGATGAGCCAATACCTGAGGCGCCTTTTTAATGAATGGGGCGAATGTGAAATGTGATAAATGCGGGGCTGATGTAACGATGGAGCAATTCAACGGCACCACAAATTACCGCATGCCCGAGTATTGGGTCACAATTCACTACCTTGCAAGCCCGCACGGCCTGCATGGGCGAGGGGATAAGACGCTCAAGGATTTTATTAAGGAGACCGTCAAAGAGATGTTCCCGCAGATACATCTCTGCCCCGACTGCAACGGCGCAAGCTATTATTTAGCCGAAAAGGCTAGAAAAAAAGAGCGCCACGTTGGGGAATTAACTGGAGAACAAACCCGCAGAATTGCGGCTGATGATAATACCGCTGAGCCTAGCCCAGCAATTTAAAGGAGTCCTTGCATGTCAAGAGAGGTTATCGCAATTATAAAACACGACCCCAAACTAAAAGAGTTTGAGGCTCGCTACGCCGCCGACGATAAAACATTCAAAGAGCGCATGAGCTTTATTGAGAAGCAGGCTGAAAATGCGCTTGCTGAGCGGGCTAAAATACATGAAGTTTTGCTCGGTGAGATGGAAGCTTACCTCATTGAAAGCAAAAAACTTGAGAAGCCAATCGCTCAAGACAAGCAGCACCTCTGCTTCAGCAGCGGAGGCACAATCGACATTCATTCGGGCACTTTTCACGAAGCGATCACGCCAAACGGCAATCCGACGGGCGGCGGGGGACAACCTCGGGGTATTGTGATTATGGAGATCGGGCGGCCTCCAAAATGAAACATCTTCATTGCAAAATACGCCCCGACACTTGGGGCACCGAGGGTCCTCACGGGACAATCGACGGCATGCGCATCACTCCGCTCAAGCTCAACCACGCTTACAGCGTCGAGGGCAGGCGAAGATACAGTAATGGGGCTGTAAAAGTGCAGCTCGGGGACGAGCATTTACCAAAAAATCAAGCTGTTTATGTCAGCGAAACTCAGGTCGAGTACCTTACAAATACCAAATAATTCGAGGGGATTATGCCAAATTACAGACGAGAATCAGTATCAGTTCACATCAAACCAACAGAGCAAATCGAAAAAATCGGCGTCAATATCACGGTCGATGGCAAGGTTGAGCTAAGGATTAACAATAAAGTCGTGCAGCGCTTGCAGGTTCAAGCAGCGCCCGCTGTGACTCTCGAAGCCTTACCGTCTCGAAAAGAAATCATTTTAAATCAATTTACTGGGTAGGCGATGGATATACTGGCCGCTCTGAGAAATAATGACTTAACCCTATTTAAGCATGGGTTTGTTTGGACAAGCACCAATGGGCGCCGCCTGACTATGGACGAAATGGATTCGGTTCACATGCTCAATGCGGCCAACCAAATAATGCGCAGGCTGAGTGATCGGCACCCGCATTACGATGAGCGTAATCCAGAGCCCCGCTTTTTTCTTCGAGGCGCCAACGGCTCTTATATTTCAAATAATGCAGCGGGCTCGCAGCCGCAGGTTAATCAGCTCTTTTACTTTTGCTGGGAGCTTGAGCGCCGAAATAATTTTGAGCGTAACGGCGATAGGGTTCGCTTCTTAAATATGATGCGTACTCTTTTTGACCGCCAATTCATAGAGAGGGATTTACCGCAAGCCATTAGAGGTTTTGGTACCGCAGTATCGCCTGCAATCCCTCAGCAAGAGCGCAGGAACAACCCTCTCCTCATTATACAAGCGCAGCCACTAGACTACCGCCCAGCTCCGACGCCAACCCCGAGCAATGGGCGCCCCGTAAATAATAGCCCGCCCGAGCGCAGGCATAACATCTTTGACTGGATAGCGGGCGAAGACTCTCCTAAAAAGAAAGATAAAAAGACTAAAGCCCATGAAAAACAAAAGGCCGAGCAGGCCGCAGAACTTGCAGCAAAGCATGAGCAGGCGCTCATTAGCGGCGGCAAGAGAAAGATACAGGCCGACTAATGAAAAATAAAACTGACCACGATGGCCGCAACCGCTGGGAGCGCAGGCAGGCAGACAGAGAAGAAAGCATGCAAAAGAATTTAGAAATAATGCAGAAGCCGCCAACGCTTAACCTCCCCGAGGAGGACGGCATGACTCAGGTTGCAATGACGGCCAGCCTACAAAAACTCATTCAGGCCAGCCTCGAGGGCGAACCAACTCTCGAGAAGCAGGCTCAAGTCTTCGAGCACTTTATTGGCGGCATTGACCACTATAAAAAGCTCTTTAGTAAAGTTAATAGGCCGCTCGATAGGGCGCACTCAATGCAGCGAATGGTTGATGAGGTAGTGAGGGTTGATACGGAGAAGCGAAAAGAAATCTGGAGCGAGGTAACTTGCAAAGCGGGTTGCTCGGCTTGCTGCCATATTCAGGTATCGGTAAATTTAGAAGAAGCCATGCTCTTAGTTGGTCACGCCTTTGAAAAGGGCATAGAACTTGACTGGGAACTTACGGCGAGACAGGCCGAGCTGCAAAAAAAGCCAGAGCCCGAGTATATTAAAGAGCCAAAGGCTGAGCGTCGCTGCGGTTTTCTCACAAATGCAGGCATGTGCGGCGTTTATGAACATAGACCAGCCTCATGCCGTAAATACTTTGTAGCGAATGACCCGAAAGACTGCGACGTTGACCTTAACCCAACCAAAGAAACTAAAGTGCTGGCGTTAGCAGAGGCCGAGCTAATAACGAGCGGCATGATGGATATTGACCACAAAAAAATAGGCTACTTACCTGAGATGCTTCTGCAAGCAAAAGAAATCATGCACATGCAGCACTGCAACTGGTGCCAGAAATCAACTCCAACAATCGAAACCGACTGCATAACTTGCGGTCTCTCAAAGGGGCATATATGAACTTAGCAACTTGGATTTTAATAGGCCTATTTATTTTTCCTTTCGGCTGGCTCCTAAAACGGCAGGCCGAAGATACCTCAGCTCGCAGGCTGGCAAGAAATAAGGCCAGACAATTTCGCATTAAATTAAATTTTCCTGAATTTGCGGCGCTCGTAAGAGGCGGGCAAGTCACTTTTAAAGATAGAGCAGGCGAGGTCATGGGCGTAATGATTCTCGCCGACATTGGCTTTGATTTTATGGAATTGGCCGTTGACTCCTCTCGCAGGGGCACCGACCACTACAAAGGCGTAACCGTTTCTTATGAAACAGGGGAGGTAATAATTGAGTAATCGAGAATACACTTACAGCGTTGAGCGAAAAGGCACTTGGCCTGTTCTCAGGTATGCAATTTACAGGCATTGGGAGGGGCGCTCTGAGGTCATGGGCGTTGTAATGATCGACGATGACTGGGGCAATATATTTATCAATCCCATGAACCAAATTGCTTTCATGCATTTCTGGGGCAAGCAAGGCCGAGCGACCGATACGCTTCGCTCTTTTTTAACTAAAACCGACAAAGGCTACCTCAAAGATAAATTCAGCTACGGCCTCTCCCGCTGGACGCCAGAGGAGGCCATGAAAAGCTTGACTGAGATGCTCGAGGAGGAGATCGGCGGGCAGCACACTTGGAGCGAAGACATTGCAGAAGAATTTGAGGAAATGGAGGGCGCAGGGGTCAGAACTTCTGACGGCTGGTACATGCTGCTTCAAGATAAAGAAGAAATCCAAAAGGTAATCGAGGGGCACGACTACCCGCCAAGCGGCGAGTGTGCGGCGAACCCAGAGGTCGAGCGCTTTATTGAAAACGTATGGCCGCATTTAGTGGCTTGCTGGGAAGAAGAACTAATCGCCGAGGGGCGAATGATAAAATTAACAATCGAGGTGCCCCATGCAACGTGATTCTTTTGAGTATGACACAATCTGCATTGCCTATACAAATGCATGGTGGCAGCAAATGAATGAGAAGCTCGAGGAGCTTGGCCTTACGGGCTGGGAACTCATCACGCTCATTAAAGAAGACCTCTCAGAGGAGGGGCAGGGCTACCACATGCGGGTAACTTACATCTCAAAGCGCAAGCTCAGCGAAGAAGAAGCTCAGCTCCGAAAAATTAGGAGGGGTATGGCATGAATAAAGCTATAACTCGAAAATTCTACGGCTTCTCGCTCTCGAGCGGGATGAAGATGCCGTTTTGGATTTGGACAGACCTCGCTAAAATGCTCCCCAATGATACAACCATTGTCGGCTTCCAGTATGATGACCGCCGCCATAGCCATAACCTAGTTCTCCACTCTGAGCAGTTCCCGCTCATGGAAGACCATGAAGAACTAAAAACGCTCCAGTGCGAGGTTAAGGTAGAGGGCGACACTCAGAGCATGCGGCTATTTATTTGGAGCCGCTCAACAGCGCAGCAAGAATTTATTAACTTCAATACAACCCCCGAGGGCAGATATGATGGACTTTATAAAGCACTTAAGAGTCTCGAAGCAGAGGCAAAAACGGCTGGTCAAGAAATTCGATCAGGGTTTAAATTACTTTTATCGCAAGATATACCTCAGGGTGAGATACATTTTGTGCAACCCAACCAATCAACCAAAATCATTAACTTACAATCAAAAGAGGAGATCGAAATTTATGAATCAAGTCAAGTTAACAGGCGAGTTAGACCCTAAGACGAGAGGCCGCATTGAGGGGCGTGTAAAATTTTACATACCCGAAAAAGGCTTTGGCTTTGTTTGGGATAGCGAGAACGACCGCAGCAATGAAATCTTTATGCACTTTAGAGACTTCGAGGGCGGCATTAAAACTCTAGGCCAAGGCGACATTGTGAGCTTTGAGATAGAGCAGGGCAAAAAAGGGCTGCAAGCTGTACGCATAGAGTTTGTGCGTAAGGCGACGCTTGATGAATTGCAGGCGCTAAAGCGAGCGAATAAGGAAGCAAATGCCAATCGAGTACAAAGAGTTTGAGAAGCAAGTTAAAGCCGCAGGGCTTGAGCCTAAAGACTGCGGGCGCTATCACTGGAGAATTGAAGGAGGAGATTATGAAGTCAACTGGTACCCAAGATCAAAAGGGAAAACCATCTACATCAACGGGCTTGGCCGCAGAGGCACCCAAACCAACGGTGATATTGCGACGGCCATCAAGCTCGCAAAAGAGCCCCCCAGTATCAAGCCTCCCGACGGGCGCACAGGCCGCAAAGGTAGCTACCGAGGGGTTAAGCGAAAGCTCCTCAAAGTAAGCAGGCTTTGCTACTGGTGCAGTGCGCACCTAAGCAACGGCAAGGCAACGGTCGATCATAAAATACCTCTCATGCGTGGGGGCTCAAATGCTCAAGACAATATGGTCTTAGCCTGCGACCCCTGCAATAAAGAGAAAGGTAATGACATTTGGGTAAAGGATAAAGATGGAGAAGTTACTAAATTTAAGAGTAGCTAATGGCATAACGCTGCGAAAATTTGAGGGCATTGCTGACGTTGACGAGCCGACAAGAGGCGTAAAAGTTACGGCAACCTTTGAGTTTGTCTTTACGCCAGTGGCTTTTGTTCAGCAGGGCTACAAAGCCATTGCGAAAAGCGCAGGCAATGGCCTTGAGAAATTCATTTTAGATAACGCCGTCCTCGAGATGCCGCCCGAGGTTGCGCCTCAATCAACACGAAAGGTATTTGTAGAGTAATGGGTAATCGCCGTCCTCCAGTTATTATTCAAGAGGTCGATTTGAGCGAGCGAGTGCCCGTTGATAATGGCATTGGCTTTGATACTATTATTATAGACGACCCTCTGGCCGACTTACCCGAGCACACCTCATCGCCTAATGGCTGCACTGAGGACTGCCCTCGTTGCGAGTTAGAGAGGGTACAGTCTCGACAACGGCAAGCGATGGATGATTTAGGCCAAAGGCATAACAGCGACATGCTCGACGCCCTCCAAGCAAGTCAAGTCTTCATTGGCAACATGGGGCGCCCAGTAGTTGAGAATATACTCGCAGCCCCTCGCATGCGGCTCACGCCCACGGGCGAGCCCGCCCGCCCGCCTGCGAGGGAAGAACTAATTAGGGGAGCTTTCAGCGATAGAATTAGCCGACTAAGCGGAGGCCAAAGAGCAGAGCTAAGAACTGCGGCCTTTGGCCTTCTTTACGGCATGAGCCCCGAGCAAATCAGGGCGCAAATTGAGCGCATAACTGGGCTTAATGATGAGCAGAGGGCAGAGCTATTAAGTAGCCCACCCCCCGCAGACCAATTTGCGCAGGCTGTGCAGAATATGGCGGGGGCGTTTGGCATTGATGCTCAGGCCGCCGCCGAGCGCTTAGGGCAGGCAGTCAGAGACGGCGCCCCGCCAAGCCCCATTGTAATTACCAGTGAGCAAGTTGCAGAGGCTTTCTCTCGCAACCAAAATTCTGAAAACATAATTACCCGCTGGAACCAAGATAGGGTTAGGGTTTCTCCTATGTTCCTCGATACTGAGGGAGCCTCAAGCCCAGAGGTCAACCGCATCTTTGCCCCGCCTCAGCACCACAATGCCCGCAGCCGTAATGTGCGCTTGCGCAGTCCTGACGAGCGCTACGGCCTCGGCGATGTTGTTTTAGTAAGAGATATTTACACAGACGGAGTACAGCACTCAAAAGTTATCGCCGCCATTGGCGAGCGAGATATAATGTTCGGCTTCGGCTTCCCATATACGAACGAGGGGGAGCTTGTTTTCTCTCAAGACGGCATGCCGCTACTTGCAGTCAATGGCGTACTCATGCCAGTCATGCGGGTTGTTGAGCCGCCCTCTGATTTCTTAGTGGAAGTCGGC
>ERZ1292625.1332-Hain-H41-01um-R1-1332-length-30111-cov-38_pt1 | contig 30111 bp, 35 predicted proteins | sample MGYA00564400_ERZ1292625 | MGnify/ENA primary metagenome ERZ1292625 (study PRJEB36523, sample SAMEA6512639) | groundwater metagenome | collected 2019-01-08 | study: AquaDiva: Metagenomics assemblies of 32 groundwater samples | reverse complement strand
CGCCCGAGTAGCCGTGCTGGCCTGGGGCCACACCCGTTGTGTGTGGACCCAGGCCCTTTTTTAATACATTCAGCTTAGTAGCCTCGTCGCCAGCGCTTATTAATTCTACCGACAACTAAGTGAGGGTATATCCTTGAAGGAGCCTCTCGGAGGCGCATGCGCATGGTTAAGAGCATGCGACGAGAGCGAGCGCGAATTCCTCGCTGGGGAATTCGACGCGTGCTCCTGAAAGAATATACCCGAACGTTATATGTTTGTATTAGAGGCTTGTTGCGGTCACTTTTACTAAGGGCCAGGGGCCCCAATCGCCTTGTTTAAGAATCCCCGCTTTTGCGCCGTACTGCGCAACAACAGAAGAAGAGTTCGCCGTAGCAAACTGAATTGCTTTCGGAATATCGCCGGAGCGGATGTACTCGATAATAAAACCAGAGACAAAAGCATCGCCGGCGCCGGTGCGTTCCACCACCGGCGAATCCGGCACACCGGCCCGATAGATATGATGGCCATCGGAGACGACTACGCCATCGGGACCTTTGGTCATAACAAAGATGCCGCCGATGGCGTTGTCCATAAATTGAAATATCCTTGCCTCATTTTTATAATCAATGCCGGTAAGTCCCGCGGCTTCTTCTTGATTCATACTGACGATGGAAAAATTCTTCAGGAGCGGTTGCCATTTTTCCCATCCATGTATAAGTTCTTTGCTTCCGGGATTGGTAGCCAGTTTTACTTTGTTAGCCGCGGCCCAGCGCACTGATTTTTCGAGAAGATCATAATGGCCACCCAAACTGTCTAGGAAAAGCCATTTAGTTTGAAGCTTATCAAATGGAACCTGCCCTGCATCAAAATGTTGGCCCTCGCCTTTATACGAAAGAATCGTCCGTTCACCGCCGGCATGTATAAGAATCGTGGAATAGGCGGTGTGATCATCTTTGTGGAATAAAAAATATTGAGTATCAATGCCCTCCTGCTTAAGCTCATCTACTACCGCGTGGCCGTTGACATCATCGCCCACCACGCCGATACAAGCCGTCCTCAATCCTTGCCGGGCAAATGTCGTCGCGGCATTAGTGCCCCCTCCACCGGTAGTTGTGATAATTTTTTTTATTTCAATCTTCGAGCCCAAACCAAAACACATCGCTTCTCCCGTCGGAAACTGATCGGACTTTACGGATTTAAAATCATCGGCGCCGAGAAATACATCTCGCGTTGCTGAACCAAGTGAAATAATGTCGAACATATATAAATTAGCGAGGAGATTATCAAGCAGAGTAATCTCCCCTCAAGAGGACGAGCTCGATTTCCCCAGCGAGGAAATCGGCTCTCGCCCTCACTGCGCATCTTGACCGTGCATGCTTGTTGCGGGAGCCTCTTTCAGAGAGTTACTCTGCTTTCAAATTTTTTAAAGCTTCGCCCACATCTTTGCTGTTCATTATATAACTTCCGACGACAAGAATCGAGGCGCCGGCCCCGACGCACAGCGAAGCTGTAGTTGGGGTAATGCCGCCATCCACGGCAATGGCAATGTGCGGATATATGCCCCGAAACTGCTCGATTTTCTCGATAACTTCCGGAATGAACGGACTGCCGTAAAATCCCGGATTTACGGTCATAAACTGTATAAAATCAAGATGCGGCAAGAACGATCCTACATTTTGAAAGGGGGTTTCAGGATTCAAGGCAAGCGCGCGACGCTTGCCGTTTTGCTCAAGCTCTTCAAGTATGGCTAGCATGTCGCCTTCTGCTTCGGCGTGGAGAATAATACGGTCTGCCCGCGTTTCGTACCAATGTTTCAACTGCTCGGCCGGTTTCTTGACCATCAAGTGAACATCAAAAAGCAAATCGGTCTTGCATTCCGATAATTCTTTATATCCTTTGATTGTAGTGGTGGGCGCAAATTCGCCGTCAATGATATCCAAATGGACCCGTTTTGTATGCGGCTCAAGCTTTCGCACCATCGCTGTAAATTCTTCCGGAGTTTTGGCTAAAATCGAAGGGATAACAGTAATCACAGTAAATGGGTAATGCCCTCCGTTGCAAACTTTGGAGAGCCGCTTGCACGGCCTGTCAATGACCGAGCGAAGCGAGTGTCTTTACAGAAGCGGCTCGGGGACGTAGTGAGCGGAACGCGCAGGGTGTAGCGAATGGTTGCAGGGAGGGCATTACTCATTATGTAAATCAATTTTATTTATTCTTCGAACATGGCGCTCATCGTGAGAAAATGGCGTTATTAGCCATACCTTGAGCACGTGCTTAATTTCATCTTCAGTTACAAAACTTGCACCAATTGAAAATACATTAGCATCATTGTGCTCGCGTGAAAGCGCGACGACATCGTGCGGACCGCCATAATACACCGCGGCACGGACACCGATATGACGATTAGCCGCCATCGCTTCGCCCTGACCGGAAGCGCCCAGGATAATGGCTTTATTTTCCGCCGGTTTTTCTGAGACTTTCTGGGCGGCCGCATGCACAAAATCGGGATAATCGTCCTGTTCGTCATGGTTTTTAGCGCCCAAGTCCTCATATTCATATCCCCATTCGGTAAGCCATGCTTTGAGCCTTTCCTTCAATTCATATCCGCGGTGATCGGTAGCAAAGTAGATCATTTGAGTCTATTCAGATATTGTACCGCGCTTAGCGTGGCAATACAGCCCTGGCCAGCGGCGATGACAATTTGTTTAAATGGCACATCGGTTACGTCTCCGGCCGCATAGAGACCGGGAATGTTGGTTTCACAGTTGGCGCTTACTTTGATTTGACCAAACGCATCGCGTTCGATATTCGCGGGGACGACATGAGAATTGGGCAGTTGGCCGATATGCACAAAGATGCCGCTTACTGCTAGCTCGTGTTCAACGCTAGTCTGATCTTGATATTTCAAAGCATTTACGAATTGCTCCCCGATAATCTGCGTGGCTTTAGCATTATAGATAATTTCCACATTAGATTTCTTCTGAAGATTTTTAATCAGAACGTCTTCCCCCTTGAAATACGCATTTTTATTGATTACATACACTTTGGAACAGATATCAGCGAGCATCAAGGCGGACTCAAGCGCGGAATTACCACCGCCAATGGTAGCTGTAATTTTCCTACCAAAAATGGGCCCATCACACGTCGTGCAATAGCTTACGCCTTTAGTACGGTACTCCTTCTCGCCAGGTATGTTGAGCTCGCGCGGATGCACACCCGTGGTAACAATGACTGTTTTGGCCTGATATTCTACGGCGGTGCCGTTTTTCTTCGCGCTAATTAAAAATAACCCATCGTCCTGTTTTACCACATGCTCGACCTCCACGCCCACTTCCGGTTCAACGTTATAAAATTTAAGATGCGCCCGAAATTGCTCGGCAAGCGCAATGCCATCAGTAGTCGCGATGCCTGGCCAGTTGCCGATTTCTCCCGAAGTTGCCACTTCGCCGCCGAACTCCTTAGTGATGATTTTAAAATTGAGGCCGCGCCGAACAGCATATATTCCGGCGGTTGTCGCCGCCGCGGAACCGCCGACAATGATCAGATCGTATACCATAAATCAGTATAAAATTATAAAATAAAAAGTTTGTAAAGTAGCTTTATAAACTTTAGAACTTGATGAACTTTTCACTTAAATAGTATATCATCAGGTAGTAGAACTTCCAACTGCTGCCAGAAATGGCAGCATGACTGCACTATTGGAAGTTTCACTACCTGAATCATACAGAAACATCGGCTCTAATGCCAAATTTTTTGAATAAAAAATGGGCTCTCGGTATTCTCCTTGTAACGAGTCTCATCGTTCATTTTTTGTTTTTTGGACACCCGCGCCAAACCGTTTTTGACGAAGTACATTTTGGGAAATTCATTTCCGGATACTATACGCATGAATATTATTTTGATATCCATCCACCCTTAGGCAAGCTTCTCATCGCCGGACTTGGAAAGCTTTTTCATTTTTCCGCCGAAGGCGGATCCGCCTCTGGCGGAAGCTTTGGAGAGATCGGGGAAAAATTCCCCGATAAAACTTATATGGCATTGCGCTTCCTGCCCAGCCTCGCCGGCGCTTTACTACCGCTTGTGATTTACCTTCTGGCTTTAGAATTGGGTTTCAGCCTCATCGGAGCGATGGCGGCCGGCGCAATTATTATCTTTGAGAATGCTCTCCTCACCCAATCACATTACATTCTTCTGGATGCTTTTCTGCTTTTATTCGGATTTATCGCGCTTTTATTTTACTTCCGTTATCGCAATAGAAAAAAATGGAAAAATCTCATCGGCGCTGGAATCGGGGCAGGCCTGGCAATATCGGTCAAATGGACAGGACTGACCTTCCTCGCCCTGCCAATTATTCTGGAGCTTTTCGATTTTATTAAAAGCAGAAAATTTCCCGATCTTTACAAAAAAATTGTTACTTTGGCACTTACGCCTATCCTGCTATACACGGCTATTTTTGCGGTACATTTTTCTCTATTGTCCAAAACAGGACTGGGAGATGCGTTTATGAGTCAGCGCTTCCAGTCTACGTTGCAGGGGACCAGCGTTCCCGCGCAGGAAAACCCTCCAGGATTCTTGGAAAAATTCATCGAACTGAACACGGAGATGTATCGCTCAAACCAGCGCCTTACTGCCGATCATCCTTTCAGCAGTAAATGGTACACCTGGCCCTTCATGACCCGTCCGATCTTCTACTGGGTTGACGCTGATGCGCGCATCTATCTTCTTGGCAATCCCGTCAGCTGGTGGCTATCGACGCTAGCAGTGATTATGGCGATTTCCCTTCTCATCTTCGATCCCAAGAGCATTAAAAAACCCGCTATTATCCTTCTCTTAGGCTATATTCTCAACCTCTTGCCTTTTATCGGCATCCACCGGGTAATGTTTCTCTATCACTACCTTACGGCGCTTATATTTGCACTTTTGATACTTATCCATCTTATCGACCAAGAGCCGAAACGGCTTCGCTATTTTATCCCGCTCATAGCGCTTGTTATAGTAACTTTTATTTTCTTTGCTCCATTAAGCTATGGCCTGCCACTTTCAGAAAATGATTACAGTCTTCGCGTTTGGATGCAAAGCTGGCGATAACTTCTTTGACGCTGAATGCCGACTTGGCACTAAGCCGATTACGCTATCGCGTTCGGCTTTGCAGAGATGCTTGTTGAGTAACGGGGCAAGTAGTGCCTCTGGGGCACTCTACTTTGGTAACTTGAATTCTCTGGCGGCAACGAAAAGTTTTTCAGCAACGCTCCAATCGAGGTTTTTCCAGAAAGCTTCGATGTATGCTTTCTTATCAGAACCAAAATCAATAAAATATGCATGCTCGTAGCAGTCGATCGTGATAATCGGGACGCACCCCCAGACACCACCTTGGTTGTGGGCATCACCGTTATAGTGTTTTAATTTTTGTATTTTAGTATCCCAGCAAAGTACTGACCATCCGCGAGATGCCATGGCGCACTCCGAAAAAGTTTTGATAGCGACCTCTAAAGACTCCCACTTTTCAATAAGCGCTTTACTTAGCTCTGGAGCTTTTTCAAATACACCATCGCCCCCTAATATATCGAAATACCATTCATGAAGATACACTCCATTCACCGCAAACGTTTCAGCATCTTTGAGAGCGCGTAGTTCGCTAAATGTCGCGTTTCCTTGATTTTTTCCCGCTAAACGCAACTCTTTTAGCTTTACGGAAATCTCATCGACTTTAGCTACATACCCCGCGTACAATTTGTCATGGTGGATCTGCATCGTCTTTTCAGAGATGCCTTTTAATGAAGAAACTTCAAACGGAAGCGGTTTTGAGTCCATAATGATAATTGGCAGTCGGACTGGCGCGCCTTCTCGGAAGGCTTACGGAGCGCGACGGTGCGAGTACGAGACGAATTTTCAGTAGAAAATTACGTCAATGAATTTCTAGGTACTCATTAATCCTGGGGCGATCAAAACCGACGACAATCTTGCCATCGATATCGATGACCGGTACGCCGAGCTGGCCGCTTTTGGCAATCATCTCCTGTTGAGCCTGAACATCGGTGGCAACGTTCTTCTCTTCCCATTCGAGCCCTTTTGATTTAAAGTATTCTTTGGCCATCTTGCAGTAAGCGCAGGTTGGCGTGGTATAGATAGTGATTTTTGCCATAGTTCCGCTTATCGTATTACTTTTACTTTTGCAGTATAGCATGGCCGCCAAAAAACAACCATTATTTTTCGAGGTCATTAAAAAAGAGGTGAAAACCCGAGCTCGCTTGGGTATTTTGCACACGCCGCATGGCACGGTTAAAACCCCTTCCTATGTCATGGTAGCTACCCACGCCCAAATAAAGTGCTTAAAGCCAAGCGATATCAAAAAAACAAAGACTCAAATGGTTATTTCCAATACTTATCATCTTTGGGATACCGTACTTGCAGGCAAAGCTTCAAAGAAAAGTTTTATTTGGGAAAGACTAGGCACAAAAATGCCAACCATGACTGATTCAGGAGGATTTCAGGTGTTCAGCTTCGGCGCGGCTAAAGAGCACAACGTCGGCAAAGTGCTGAAGCCAAGCGACAAGAAACAAGAAACAAGCGACAAGAAAAAGAACGTCAAAATTACCGAGAAAGGGGTTTACTTTTCGCTTGATGGAAAGCGGCAATTCCTGTCGCCGGAGAACTCAATCCAAATACAGGAAAAAATTGGCGCCGATATCATTTTTGCATTTGATGAATGTACCTCGCCTCTTCACCCCTTTGCTTATAATAGGCAGGCCATGGAACGCACACATCGCTGGGCGCTCCGTTGCTTAAAAGCTAAAACGCGCGACGACCAAATGCTTTTTGGGATCGTCCAAGGCGGCCGATCCAAACAGCTTCGAACCAAAAGCGCGAAATACATCGGCTCCCTGCCTTTCCAGGGTTTCGGTATTGGCGGATCATTCGGCGAAGACGAAATGGCCTCTACGCTCGCTACAATCGTTCCCCATCTGCCAGTAGAGAAACCCCGTCACCTTTTGGGCATCGGGCGCGTTAAAGATATCTTTATTGCCGTGGAAAATGGCATTGATCTATTCGACTGCGTTATCCCAACCCGCGAAGCGCGTCACGCGCGTATTTGGACTAAACAGGGCCATTATGATATTCGCAAATCAAAATTTGCAGATGATAATAAGTCGCTTGAAGCAGGTTGCGGATGTCCTGCGTGCAAAAAAATTTCAAAAGCCAAACTCCATAAGCTTTTCAAAACAAAACACCCCAATGCAGGGCGTTTTGCGACAATCCATAATGTATGGTTTTTTAACACGCTTTTGGAAGAAATCAGGAATTCGCTCGCGCGAGGCACATTCCGAAAGCTTAAGAAACGATATTTAGGTTATTAAGTTTTCTCTTCCTCACCATTATTACTACTTACAGGTTCAGCGTTATCTAAGAAGCTGATTCCGGTCGTATGAGCATGAATATCATGATCCTTTTCATCTTCGGGCCGCCGCTCGCGGTGTTGGGTTTCGCGCTTCTTGGAAAATACGTAAATATATAAAATCTCAAGAATACCGAACGTGTTCAATACGAATAAAACGGCAAACCACCATTTCTGGCCAAGGCGCGCCGATTTCCATAATGCTATGCCCTTCCAAACAACTACCCACACCAGCATGAGGACATACCACCATTTATCCGGCAGTGGAATTTCTAAGAATTCTTTAAACATATATGAGTATCATATCAATATTATATATTTACACAAGATTCTCTCGTTCCAATTCCGCCATGAGGCCTTCGGGCAAAGGCACACGATCTCGGATAGGACTCACGCCCGGGTAACGCCAGGCAGTAATAACTACCTTCTTGGGACCAGCAACAAATGACAGGCCACCAAGTTGGTTTCTTTCCGTGTCTTTTGTCCCCTGTCGCTTGTTTCTTTTCTCCGCGTACATTACCCAAATTTCTTGGGGATTTTTTATTGAACCGGCTTTCTGCATGACGGCAATAGTGTTTTCCGCTATACCCTCCTCGGCTCTTTGAGGCGCGCGGATCACCCGCAACACACGGCTGGGCGACAAGCCATAGTACATCATCTTTTGCATAACATGATTTGTCCAATGATATTTCTCGTCATTTTTCGGCATTTTGAACTGCATACAGCTAGTTTATAATTTTTAAGATAAAATGGAGCAACCAACTTCAAGTATGATTGGGGAACGGACAGAAAGCAAGTCATACTGGCTACCACTCAACCCCTTTTTTGCCTTTTACGCCAGAGTTATAAATATGCTTGATTTCTTTTACCTCACTGACGATATCCGCCCGCTCAATGAATTCCTGCCGAGCATCGCGACCAGTAAGGATGAGGTCCATGTTTTCCGGTGCATTATTCACGAGTTGTATAACTTCATCCACGGTGAGTAGGCCGAGCTGTATAGCATTGTGTACTTCGTCCAGAATCAGCATTTGCCAATTGTCCGACTTCATTTCCGCGCGGGCAAGTTCAAGTCCTTTTTTGGCGGCATTAATATGATCCTCGCGAGGTAACGCATCACCCAAGATGCCCACAAAGCCCAGTCCGGTTTTTATTATTTTAAAATTGGGGGCAAGAAGCTTCTGTGAATCGTCCTCTCCTGACCGCCAAGGGCCTTTAATAAACTGCACCATCAAAACCTTCTTTCCGTCGCCCACTGAACGAAGCGCTTGGCCAAGCGCACTCGTGGTTTTACCCTTTCCATTACCGGTAATTACGATGAGCATAAAGAGAGTGTAGCACAAAAAATCCCCCCTTCATCACGGGTCTCCGTTGAAACCGCTTCACCAATCATTACGCTCGTGCTTCGGATACCTCGCGGGTCCTGTTTTCAACACCCACGAGGTATCAATCGAAGCATCTCACTTAATTCTGGGAAGCGTGGCAACGTCAACCAAGTGATTCATTGGGGATTTTGTGCTTGAAGGTTAAAAAATTGAAGCCATTACTAATGAAGAAGCCTTCCGCGCAAATGATTCAGTAAGAACTTTTGTGGTTAAATGGGAAGTATCACTTGAATCGCTCGGCGACATTGTTAGAACTATCCGAAGTTGAGCGAAGATGTTTGAGTGGTACTCTCTAGGTGTTGAGTGAAATGAAACAGAGCCTAGAGAGTACCCGAACAGCGACCGAAACGAGGAATTAGTTCTCGATGGAGCCTGGCGCGATGAAAAGTGATACTTCCCATTTAACACAAATCAAAAACTCCCTTGGCCGGGCAGGCCCAAAGGGAGTTTTTGAAAGAGTTGTCATTCGACAAACTCACGATAAAGCTTAGTAACCGCCTCGGCCACCACCGAAACCACCGCGGCCACCGCCACTACCGCCATCGCGGCCACCTGTTCGAGGGGCGCGAGGTTCCATTGGTCGGGCTTCGTTGACTACGAGCGTCCGGCCGCCAAGTTCCTTGCCATTCCACATTTCGATGGCTTTGTTGGCTTCATCGTCGTTGGTCATTTCCACAAAACCAAAACCCTTAGAGCGACCGGTCATTCTGTCCATGATGACAGCGGCGGACTCTACGGCACCAGCTTGTGAAAAGGCATCCTTCAACTCTTGATCAGTGGTCTCGTAAGCGAGACTACCGACATATAACCTTTTTGACATTGCTTGAGACATTCAGGCGTATATTCTTACTAAGAATACCAGCTAGAATGCCCACTATTTTTACAGTAGGACGACCTCCCGTCTAGTTCCCACTGTTGAGGTCTCTTCAGAAATAACCATCCTCCTGCAAGTTGTCTATTCCAACTGCGCCTTTGAGAAAATCTCTCGAAATAGTCCCGCTATTCCTTAAGATTTTCTCTTCGGCTCGTTTGGAATATACAAACTTTCGGTACGGACGTTATCTCAGAAGAGACCTCTTTGCAGCAAGGCACTACTCCGAGAAAACCTACACTGGTTTCAGTATACCATAAAGCCCATTAAATCACAATAGGGCTATTTGGCGGGCCTTTTTGCCCTATCACGATCTACGTGTTTTAGATGGCGCTTTCGAAGGCGAATGCTTTGTGATGTAACTTCCATGAGTTCATCATCTTCGATAAAGTCGAGCGCTTGCTCTAGCGACATAATAACCGGCGGCGCCAAAGTGATGACCCCGTCCGAGCTCTTGGAACGCATGTTCGTCAATTCCTTCCCCTTACAGACATTAATGTCAATATCTTCCCTTCGACTGTTAAGACCGATAATCATTCCTTCATAGACTTGCGTACCGGCGTCTACAAAGGTAATGCCGCGGCCTTGAGCAACTTCCAAACCGAAAGAAACGGCCTGGCCTGTTTCTGAAGCCATAAGCACGCCGTTACGATCACGCGGAGGAAGATCGGACAGCGGCTCATAGCCCAAGAAAACGCTGTTAATGACGACGGTGCCTTTGGTGGATGTCATAAGTATGCTTCGCAATCCAAGAAAGCCGCGCGTAGTAATATTGTAAACGAGCCGCGTATAACCATTATTGTGATTAATCATGTCGATCGTCTTGGCTTTGCGTTTGCCGAACTCTGCGGTTACCACACCGACATATTCTTCCGGCACATCCACGGTCACTTCTTCTACCGGTTCAGTTTTTATTATTTGTCCCTCGCTGTTTGTCTCTTCCTTTATAATAACTTCCGGTTTGGAAATCTGCAGTTCGAATCCTTCGCGGCGAAGGGTTTCAATAAAAACAGAAAGATGGAGTTCGCCCCGGCCAGAGAGCAAGTATTCACCACCGCCGGGTGATTGTAATTTAAATCCGACATTAGTTTCGAGTTCTTTTTCGAGGCGTTCACCGATCTGGCGGGACGTAACAAATTTACCTTCCTTGCCCATGAACGGCGATGTATTTGCGCCGATAGTAATGCGAAGGGTAGGATCTTCAATCTTGATAGCTGGCAATGCCTCGGGATTCTGGGCATCGGCAATGGTTTCACCGATATGGGCATTGGTAGCGCCAGTCACGGCTACGATATCGCCGGCAAAAACCTGTGAAGCTTCGATGCGCTTTAATCCCTGGTATACGAAAACTTTTTCAATCTTACTGGCTTCTTTCTTGCCGTTGGGATGCACCACTACTACCGATTGGCCAGCCGTAACCTTACCGCGGGCTAAGCGGCCGATGGCATAGCGGCCTTGATAATTGTCGCGATCAAGCGCGGCGACGAGTAGTTGGAGCGAACCATCCTCATCGCTTTGCGGAGCCGGAACGTATTCAATGATTTTATCAAATAATGGTTTTAAATCCCCCGCTTGAGTGCGCTCTTCCGGCGTAGGATTGTGATCCCAAGCTTTTCCTTCACGTCCAATCGCGTACATGACCGGAAATTCCAAATTGCCCTCATCATGCGCCAGCTGGAGAAAAAGATTGGTCGTTTCATTGATTGTGCGCTCAACATCACTACCGGGTTTATCGATTTTATTGACAAGCAGGATAATCTTCAAACCCATCTCCAAAGCTTTTTTAAGAACAAATTTGGTTTGAGGCATTGGGCCTTCCTGGGCGTCAACGAGCAGTAACGCGCCGTCAGCCATATTGAGCGTACGCTCAACTTCACCGCCGAAGTCAGCGTGGCCGGGAGTATCGACAATATTGATTTTCACGCCGTTATACTGCACGGCGGTGTTCTTGGCTAGAATAGTAATGCCGCGCTCCCGCTCCTGGTCGCTGGAATCCATGATGAGATCCTCGCCCATTTCGTGAGATGACTCACGGAAAGTGCCGGATTGTTTCAATAAAAAATCAACCAGTGTGGTTTTACCGTGATCTACGTGAGCAATAATGGCAATGTTTCTAATGTTTTGAGGCATATTAACGTAACTTAGATTTGCTTAAGCCCATGAGGCTGCAAATCTGTTTGATTCAACTTTTCCTATAAAAAGTTGAATCAAAATTCCGCCCAAGGCGGAATGGCTTCCGAAGGAAATCACTATAACACAGTTTCAGATAAAAAGCGAGGCGGGAGCTCGCAAGCACCCGCCTCCCGCCCCAAACCTACGCTTTCCCGTAGATTCTCTTTCCTGCTTCAAAGCCCGCCCACCAGAAACCGCCACCCAGGGACAATACTCCGATGCTCATCAGCCCATAAAAGGCACCGATGCCTCCCTGCATATGGAGCATGATGGCCAAGCACCAGGTAAGGACAAAACACAAGGACAGAACCGCTCCGCCCACATAGATTGTCAATCGATGCAGGGGCATAGTCACCTCCTTTTAATATCTTAGCACCATATAGGGTTATTGATAAATATAACCTGATGCGATAAAGTAACAAAAGTGGCTTAAGCTAAAGAAAATTAGAAGTAATTATGAACAAAAAATTATTGATTGCTGAAATTATCAGAGAGCTTGAAACCGAGAGATCACAAGTTGAAATTAATCTAAAATCAACTCTTCGGGCCGCCGCTGAAGCACCTGGCGCAATGCAATCTCATAGTGACACTACAAAATCGCAAATGCATACTCTCGCGGATAATATTAGAAACTCACTCGTGGAAAAGGAACGGGCTATCAGCGCATTACGAAATCTGCCAGAAAGTCAGCTTCAGCAATCCAAAGTGGTTCAGATCGGTTCCGTGGTTGAAGTTCAAGAGTTTGGAGATAAACAAAGTTTATATTTCGTCCTTCCGGAAGGCGGTGGTATTAAAGTTAAAAACGAAAAACAATGCATTGTTGTACTTACATCACGTGCTCCACTTGCTATGGTTTTAATTGGAAAGAAAAAAGGAGATAGCACAAAATTTCAAATACCTTCCACTCCCGAAAAAGACAGGGAGATGACAATACTCAATGTATGGTAAAAAGGAAACGCCACGTACTAATCTATTAGTTCGTGGCGCTAAGTCGTCTCCTTTCTAATGAGGGACTCGCGAATTTTGGGGTAAATATACTCGCCTGGCTCTTCCATGCACCACCCATGTTGAGCGCCCGGTGCTCTACAATTGAAGTTACAGAACGGCGTTACTGTGAGGCGCAGTGGGGATGTTACAAGAAGATCGTCAACGTCTATGTTCCCGAGTGCTTCCTGTATTTTCTGCTTCAACGCCTCTGGTCTTCCAAAATATTCTGGTACTTGGAAGCCGAGGTCCCGGCGCATGTAGCAGAAATAAAGATGCAAGCGCGGGTCAACTCGAACGTAATCACCAATTCTGTAAAGATTTTGGAACGGCTACTTCCGAGATGTCTGTAAATGCTTCATCGCATACTCAAAACTTCCGCCAACTTTTTTGCCGGGATTAAAGATGTTTTGAGGGTCAAAAATTTCCTTCGTCTGTTCAAAGAGTTTATACATTTTTTCTCCGTACATCTGTTTCAAAAATGGACTTCGGATAAGTCCGTCGTTGTGTTCTCCGGTAATCGAGCCGTGAAACTCGAGAATAAGATCATACACTTTTTTGGAAAGCTCGGGGATGATTTTGGTAATCTTTGGATCATTCAGCTTTATAAGCGGAATGATATGGAAATTGCCGTTGCCGATATGGCCGGCTACCGAATAGACCAGATGATACGGTTTCATGATCTTTTCCAGACGAGGAAGAAATTTAGGCAAGTCTTGGGGCTGGACAACCATATCATCGATAAACGGCGCTGTGCGCTGGTTCTTGAGGTGATTGCGCAAAAGATTAAAGCTTTCCCGCCGGATCGTCCAATATTTTTTAGTCTCTTCTTCATTCTTTGTGACATGAAGCGGCACTTTGAATGGCTGCAGTGCCCATAGGGCTTTATTAATTTGGAGATTAACTTCATGTTCCGTGTCTCCCGCAAACTCCGCCATAAGAATCAATTTTGGCATTCCTCCCGTCAGGAACATCCAAATTTCCGGCAGGAATTGCCGGGCTAGCGAAAGAATATTTTTACCCAAAAGCTTAATGAATCCCGGCAGGAATTTGAGGGCAAGCTTGAGCGTCTTGTCGTCATACGACTCAAAGCTTTCGGGACTGTACTTCAAAACGGTTGTTGCGATATCCCCCAGTCGATCTAGTTTATGAAGAAAAATTACCAGTAGTTTATGGTGTTTTTTTGGTTTTATCAGGTTAAATTTTATCTCGGTGATAATTCCAAGCGTACCTTGCGAGCCGGTGAATAATTTTGTAAGATCAAACGTCTCCCCATCCCATATATCCCACAAAAAATATCCGGCTGAATTCTTTGATACCCGCGGCTTGTGCTCCTCAAGAAACTCTCGATTTTTTTTTACCAAATCAAAAACTTTCTTATAGATATCTCCTTCGAAATCTTTCCGAGCAATCTTTGCTTTGAGTTCCCGCTCGTTTAGCGGCCGCACTTCGTATTCGTTGCCGTCGGCCAATACCATTTTTAATCCGGCAACATAGTTTTTGGTCTGGCCGTACGTCAGCGTCTTCTCCCCTCCCGCGTTATTAGCAACCATGCCGCCGATCGTGCAGATTTCGCGCGATGCCGGATAGGACGGCATGATTAAGCCTTTCCGCAAAGTCGCTTTCTCAAAATCGCGATAATATACGCCGGGCTGGGCAATGGCATAACCATCAGCTACTTTCTCTATGCGATCAAAATGCCGGACCATATCCAAGACGATAGATTCCGTAAGCGGGCCCCCCGACATGTCAGTTCCCGCCGCGCGAGGCGTCAGAGAGAGCCCCTCGTTTCTCAAAACAAATTCTATCAGTTTTTTTAGATCTCCCGCTGATCGAGGAGCAACCACAATCTTTGGCCAGACCTCAAAGAGGCTTGCATCGCGGCTATACTGCCGTATGAATCGCGAAGGAAGAATATCTCCGGCACGAAGTTTTTTTATTTCTGTTTGTAAATTCACCCTTACACTCACTGACGAGATATGGCTCGCGTTCCGCAAAGTGTGTGCTGTGGAAACACTAGACCATATACTTCAGTATTAGGGTATCTACGATAGATCCTCGCCATTTCTAGGAACCACTCGTCTGTGAGTGTCAGGGTGAATCCCTCCTAAAAATATCTTAGTTTATTTGCGTTCACTTACAATCTTAAAATAGATTTTACTTCTTGCTTATATAATTCTACTCCCGGCTGATCAAACGCATTTACGCCCATCAGTTTTGCGAGATAGACCGTCTCCAGCATTTTGAGAGCGCAAAACGCTCCCAGGGACTCTTCGTCTATATCATCGAAGTTAATTGTAATATGCGGAAGTTTTTTCTTGATATATGCTCTCCGAATTCCATCATTGATTCCTCGCGTAACTTCCTCGATCTTTTTGCCATTCAAAGACGATAAGAGCGGCACGCCGGTAAGAACTGTTCCCGCATCTGAAGATAATTCAATAAAAGTAGTAAAAACGTTGGCCGGACCATCCATATAAAACTGACTAAGAGCATGCATATCGCTCGCCTCGGAAAGAATAGGCAGAATCCCCTTGCCATCTTTGCCCAGGCTTTCGCTGATAAGTTGCTGCCACCAGCGGCTTAGGCCCCGCAAAAGCGGATTCAAGAAAAAAAGTGCGTGCGTGGACTTGCCATGCTGATAATTGAGATACGTCGCCGCCGCTCCCCATAGCGCCGGATTTTTATTTACGTCGGGATCGAGGCATATCTCCTGCATACTTTGCGCGCCGGCGCGAAAACGGCCGATATCGATTCCCAAAAACGCCAACGGCGCCAATGCGACAGGACTAAACATAGAATATCTTCCCGAAATAGGGGAAGCAATAGTTTTCCATCCTTGCTGTGCGGCGTATTCCCACAGTGGCGTACCTTTATCCGTAATTACTAAAGTTCGGTTGGCAAATTCGGGATCGAGATTTTTAAGAAATGGAACTAGAGCGCCGGTATTTACTAAAGTTTCCAGCGTGGTGCCGGATTTAGAGACGATTATAGTTTGGTATTTTTTTCCTTGGACGTACTCCGCTTCTAAAATTTCCTGGGCATGTTTTAAAAGCCGCTCGTCAACCGCATCCGCAACCAGGAGCTTCTTGGTGGGACGCAATGCTTGAGCAATCGCCAGCGCGCCAAGGCTGGAAGCGCCGATGCCGATCAAGAGCGCGCCGTCGGTATTGTTTCCAAGCGTCGCTACTTCATTAAGGATGTTTTCATCTTTGGAAAGAAGTAAAAAGCTCTCGGGAGATTCATAGGAGGCAACGGCTTTTAGTTCGCGGCAATACTCTGCTAACGAAGCAACTGCTTGAGATAGTTCTGTCTCCGGATATCCGCATTGTCGATAGTCGAGATTCAACGCCATACTTTATTCTACTATAGAAACAGCGCACATAAAAATCTCTTTTATATTTTGGGAAGGAATAGCTCTTAAGAAAGCATCTCGCAGTGCGAGAGGCATGGTAAGCGAGCACGAGAGTAGGACGATTTTCTCGCTGGGAAAATCGATCCGTGGTTTCGAGAGAGCTATCCCTTCTCAAAATTAATTGTGTGGCTTTACCCGTTGGCGAATAAGGATAGCCAGTCCGATACCAATTAGATTAGAGATGAGATCAATGATCGTATCTCGAGAAATCTGGGTGCCGTATACGCCGAAAAGTTGAGTTCCGAAAATCCGGTCGCTGTAGAACTCAACGACCTCCCATATAATACCCAGCGCGATAACAAGGAAAGCTGAAGCCGTTAACGCGCGCTTGAAGCTGAATCCCCACCACTCCTGCGCAAAATGTGAAAAAGAGAAGGTAAGCAATCCGGTAATAAGAATATGTACGAGCTTGTCGTACTGAAATCCTATAAGATAGAGTTGCCATAAACCAAGCTCTCCGGCTCCGCTCAATACTAAGCAAACCGCCAAAGTAATTTGGAGGTGCTCACGCGCTTTTCGCTGACGTTTATTTTTAGGAATAAATATCCATTCCGGGAGCACCAACAGCAAAGCAAAAATCAGTGCTACGATCCCCATGAAAGTCGGCATATAGAATGAAGGGAACCAGGAACGAGGCCCAAAAATTAAGATGCCTCCGACCAAGATCATTGCCGCTATGAGAACCGTCAGTAATTTCCAGCGAGGTGCCATATGTCTTTATTTATAAGATACCCTAGCGTTGTTTACACTTTTCGGTAGACAATTCGTTAAGAAAACCGTCTCGCAGGCCAAGCGGGCATGGTGTCCCGTCTGAGATATGACTTCTTAGAAACACTCGCTTCGCTTCCAGCGGCTTCGCTCGTTCGTCCTCGGAAAATTTGTTTTCCAGTGCGCTTCGCGCAATTATACCATAAAACACCAAGCAAATTTTCCTGTGGATGTTCTTCAAAATCATATCGCAGACGGGACGAGCGAGGGCGAGAGCGAGCGGTTCGACCTCGCTGGGGTCGGGCATAGCGTGTTTTCGTACAAATTGTCTGCTGAAAATAAAGCATATGAGTATAAACAACGCTCATAATTCTTACAATTTATTATACGGGAAACGGTAAAACTTCGAGTTTCTCCACGCGAATGCCGATCAAGCGGATCTTTTGCCGGCGAGGATTTTTTCGCCGATCAAGATATGGCATCATCAGTTTCATCCCTTCCCGATAGAGCGTATCAAAACTATTACCGGCATCCGACAGAGTGTGTGAACTGGAAAAAGTAGTAAAGTTTTCAAACCGCACCGTAAGCACAATTGTCCGATACCCAATAAACCCGTCTTTTTTGAAACGTTGGATAACCCCTTCGCATAACGCTTTGAGGCGTTCAAAAATAATCCGGGAATCAAGCGTATCCTCGTCAAAAGTTTCCTGCTCACCGATGGATTTCGCTTCGCGTTCCTCTACGATCGGACTGTCATCTTCTCCGCGAACGCGATGATAGAGATCTACGCCCCATTTTCCCAAAAAAAGCTGTAATTCTTGTAACGAATACTGTTTTAAATCACGCACGGTTTGAATCCCCTTCTCCTGAAAAAACTTTTCAGTCTTGGGTCCGACGCCGGGAATAGTGCGGATCGAGAGAGGTTCCAAAAACTTTTCGGCCTGTTTTTCGGTGATAATCGTCATGCCGTTCGGTTTATCGCGATCTGACGCGATCTTGGCAATCAGCTTATTCGGCCCGAGTCCAACAGAAGCCGTAATCCGTACGCGTTTCTTGATGTCATTTTTTATTTTCCGACAAAGTTCCGCCGCTTTTTTGTATGATTTAGTGAAGCCAAGATCAAGATATGCCTCGTCCACGCTTGCCGCCTCCACGAGTGGCACATGTTGTTTAAGGATCTGAAAAATTTCATCCGACACGCGGACATACTTTTTCATATCAACCGGCAGAAAAATCGTCGCCGGTTCTCCCCGCTCCCGCGCCGCTGACGCGAGTTTCCACGCTTGTGAAATCGGCATCGCGGATTTAATGCCGTACTCTCGCGCTTTATAGCTGGCCGTGGAAACAACGCCGCGGCCAAGGCCATTTTTGGGATCGGCGCCGATCACCAGCGCCGCGCCTTTAAATCGCGGCGTATCTCGTTCTTCAATGGCCGCAAAAAACGCATCCATATCAATATGAGCTACGATTCGTTTCATATATTTTTTTGAGAAGGGATGGCTCTTAAGAAAGCATCTCGCAGTGCGAGAGGCATGGTAAGCGAGCACGAGAGTAGGACGATTTTCTCGCTGGGAAAATCGATCCGTGGTTTCGAGAGAGTTATCCCTTCTCGATTATGCTGATTTCGACTAATCTTGTGACCATTCGATGATCTTCCCCGCCTCGATCTCCACTCGATCTGCCTTACGCATCGCTCGCAAAATAGCGGGTGTTGTGATTTTAATGTGTGGACTGGCATCAAGAGCTTCGCCTATGGACCAAAGATCTTCCTCGCTCGTCATCCAGGCATGTCCGAATTTTTTTAGATTGAACGGCTTCGAATACGCGCGCATCGTCTTTCTGCCGTCGTTAAGAAAGTATTCATGAAAATAAGACATCGCCAGCTCGCCACAGCTCCGGTAGACCGGCTCACGATAACGAAGTACGGCGTGATTTGTTTTTGAAAGCGCGCCCCAGCGGCCTCGGTCTCGGAAAAGGGTGACTACGTGATCCAAATCATCATTGGTGGACTGCAAATCTAAAAGCAACGGTTCTTTGCCGTGTATCCAAAGCGCCGCGGCCGCCAAGAAGGCTCCTTCCAAGCAGTGCGCCTTCCCCTCGCGCAAGACCCGCCGCGGCGACATCAACGTATCGCCTTTGAGTTCGAAATTCATCTCCAGCCCGCTAAGAAAATCTTGGATCTTCTTCGGCGTATTGAGACGGCGCAAAGCTTTGATTTCTTGTGCATTAAATCCAAATACATGCGGCCTAGTGGCCGCAGTACCTCGTCGCCTTCGCTCCTCATGCATGAACTCATGATAAGGCTTTTTTGATAAGAAAGCTACTTGTTGTAAATTACATATTCTGCCATAACCTAAACAGCTCAAGTGACGCTTGAGCAGGAAGCAATATGTCTTCCCGGGAGGCTTTCGGAGCGCGACGGCGCGAGAACGAGACGCCCCGCTAGAAGGCGGGGACGTCGTACTCTCCGGAAGGCATGTTGCTTCCTGCTTATTAACTACAAGAGCGCCTCTTGTAGTCTGTATTTCCTTAGTCGCCCCGCGCTACGGTACCCAGCATTTTTTTACTGAAGTAGTTTCCAACCCGCCTCAATAAAAATGTCAACGTCGTGCGTTTTGCGCCATACTGCGCGGAGGCGTGGAAGATAACGACGATGAGCGGGATAAGCGTCAATATGAGTATTCCCGTGAATTTTCATGAACCGGGGGTCAGAAAGAACCACCGCGTTGAAAAGCTCTGCTAGCGACCAATAGGAACCGTTGTCGGGATCCGCATTCTTGAAAAATCGGGAGAATCGCCTGCGGCTATAGGCGTAGAACATAAAATGCGTGAGTTCGTGTGCCGCAACATAGATCGGGCCGCGCGGGTGGTCACGATACACTTGAAACGCTTTATCTTTGAGAAACCGCGGATTCAAGTTGAAAATTGACACAAAACCGCGATAATCCCCTTTTGGGAACGCGGCTCCTCCAAAGATGTACTTGAGTTCGGTAAAAAACTCCTCTGCCTTCTGGTCCCACTGTTTCTGAAATCGCTCTGCAATAGTTTGGAGCACGCGGCGGTGTCTTCTATAATAGCTCCTCACGTATGAACGGAGTGCCGTTTCCCGAGGTACCGAAGAAAGTTTTGCAAACGGACGAATAACAGGGTGCGGACCAATGATTCCTTTGGTAAAGTCAATGCCACCTTCCCGGCAACCCCAAAACGCAATGGCCATTGCGATATCAAGCTTCTCATTGATTTGGAATAGAACGCGAGGAAACATAGGAAAGAAGAACTGGGTCCGGCTTCAGTATAGCCGAACCCAGCGTGACGCGCTATGCGCGGTTCGCGACCGCCAGTGAGATGAGGTTTTTAAGAAGAAATTCAACCGTTGCAGTCGCATGCACACAAAACACGTCGTCGAGCGCCCAGATGTTGCCGTGGCGCAGGTCAGCACTGAAATCCCCCTTACGCGAGAATCAAGAATGCGATGGCGATAACAATGCGATAGATGCCAAACGCAGTGAACGTATGATTTTTTATATACTGAATAAACCAAGAAACCGCAAAGAGCGCCGAAGCAAACGCGCTAAAAAATCCTACAAATAATAAATTTACTTCTCCGCCGCTAAAACCGTTAAAATTTTTCAAAAGATCTAACCCCGTGGCGGCCGCCATCGTAGGCACCGCGAGCAAGAAGGAAAATTCGACGATTGTCTCCCGCTTTATCCCCACCATCATGCCGCCGATAATCGTGGCCGCCGATCGAGATATGCCCGGCACCATCGCGACAGACTGCGCTAAACCGATAGCAATGGCTTGCTTGTATGAAATAATGCTCAACGCGCCGACATCATTCGGTCCTTCTCTGTGCAGTCGCTCAAAAACTATAAGCGCTATACCGCCGACAAGAAGCGCGACTGACGCGCTGGTGGTACTGCCCAGCAGTTCTTTTATAAACGGATAGAGAGCCGCTCCCAGAATCGCCGTAGGCAAGAACGCGATCAAAACCCTTTTATTTATTTGCCACTGCTTCAGGAAAATCGCGCGGTACAACAAAGCCACCGCCATGATTGCGCCCAGTTGGATGGCAATTTCAAATGTCTTCAGAAAATCATCGGTGGGAATGCCGAAAATCCGCGAAGCAAGTATCAAATGCGCGGTCGAAGAAATCGGCAGGAATTCCGTCAGCCCTTCCACAATGCCCAGCACTACCGCCTGAAGTATATTCATTGCGGCAGAACTTCCTTCCAGAATGGGATCGGCTTCTGGACATTCAATGTTTTGCTGTAACCGCAGGTGTAGCCATTTTGCTGGTCGGTGGCTTTAAGATTTACATTGTAACTGCCGGTATTGGTGTAAGTATGAGCGGGATCACGCAGAGTTGATGTGCCGCCATCACCAAAGATCCAATTCCAGGCCAGGCAGGTATCTACGGTGTTAGGCGGCGTTTTGTAACAGGTGGTGGAGCCGTCATCAAACTGCACCGGCTTGTTGACGGCCGGTTTGGCCGGCGTCCAGCTGAAGGTGTTCAGGCCCGAAGGATATTGATTGTTGGGCGACTTCCATGATTTGTTGTCGCCCGAACAACCGGAGGGATTGGCGGGCGGACCTTGGCATAGTGTCTGGGTGGCCCAGGCAGATGCGCTATCAGATCCGTCCCAGACCATGACCCGAGCGCGATAGGTGGTGTTCCAGGTTAGGGGTTGCGCATATATAGCCGTGCTGGAACTTAGTATTTTTCCCGAATCATAGTTGGGACTGGAAAAACCGGCATTGTCATCAATCTGCACCTGATAGGCGGACTGGGTAGTGCCTTCCGGATCAGTATATACCCAGGAGATGGTAATGGATGGACCGAAGATGCAGTAATCCGGTTCAGTTGCTTTTACGCTGGAAGCGGTGGGCGGATTGTTCGCCACCGTAATACTCACGTTCGTTGAAGAGTCGCCGAACCACTCTACGGCTTCCTGCAGCATGCGCCATTGGAAGTTGTAGGTGCCGGTAGTGGCGGGAGCGGTGATCGTAAAGGGAAAGGTGTATTGGGAACCGGGAAGAATGCTGGTGCCTGCAGGCAGGAGAACGCGGCCGATGCCCCATGTGTTGTTGTCCTGGGGGTTTTGCGAACCCAGCCGGTAATTGGCCGTATCCGCCCAGGTATTCAGGCCTGTGCAGTCGTTGGTGGGACGGCAGTTGCGCATGGTGACGGATACATTCATGGTCTCGCTCGGCGCCAGAGTAGTCTTGGGCACCGATTGAGAGATGAACTGGGCAGAGTTGAGCGGAACGGGCGCGTTCACATACACCGTCACGCTGTCGGAATCCGAACCATTCGCGTTATCGCACTTGTACGTATAATTATACGTACCGGCTACGGTCAGTGGCCCGCGATTTTCACTGCCGCCGCCCCGCGGAACTATCGGATCGCGGGGCCAACTGCTATCGGGCCCGCCGCCGGTGGTCCAACAGCTTGAGGCGTTGCTCTCGCTCCAACTGATATTAATACTATCCCCTTGGTTGATGGTACACGGCCCGTTGCCGCCCGCGCAGAGAATATCAACGGTTGGCACCACCAGTGCCTCAACCGTGATATCGCGGCTCCGGCAAATTGAGGTCCATTCATTAGCCCAACTATAACCGGCTACGCATGTTTCCACATTCACCGTGCCGACATACCCCCCATTCGTATAAGTGTGACCGCTGGAGAATGATCCGTTTGGATCGCCGCCTTTCTGAATTGTCTGGCCTCCGTCGGAGATGGTCACCCAACTATACCAGGCATGAGCGCCCGACCAGCTGATATTCGATGAGCCGTTCTGGTCAATCGTCGCCGGATTCACCGACATGCCCGTATGTTCTACGATTCTCCCGTACACCGTAAAATCTCCCGCGAAATCGTTATTATTAGAAACATTACCGTCGCATTCCACCCGTACAATCATGTATTCAAATGCCGTCATGTCTCCACCGATATTTTGTTCCCAGCCGCTTCTCTCTGGTGGTTGCACGAGCCAATACGCGGAATCACCCAGCATGACATTAGCTCTGCTCAACCCCACCTCTACCTGGGGAGACGGATCGTCATTCCGCGTATGCACCGAGCTCCACCTCCAGGCCTGTCCGGCAATGTGCCGGACATCTCTGCTTACCTCGGTTCCCCCTCCTCCGTCATTGCATTCAATATGGAGCGTGCTATTAACCTCCACGCCGTATGCCCGATTAGGGAAAATGAGCGCGACAAAAAACGAAACGAATATGAAAAGAAAGAAATGTCGCATACCATACAATTATACCCCGTTTTGGGAAAACAAAAAGGGTGGGGTTGCTGGTTCAGAGCCAACCCCACCCAAACCTTCCCGAACCTTCGCTTACTGACGAGGGACAGTCCGCAGTCCGATGTCCTGGTTCAGCGGACTGGACACCATGTCCGGACCGCTCTCGGTGAAACGGAGCATGATTGTCACCTGCGCCGTCCCGCCGTTGCCGCCCCAGATCGAGAACGAACCGCCGGACTCCATCACCCTCGCAGGTGGGCTCTCGTTGAACCCCGAAGACATGCGATCCTGCCCACCGAAGATGGGCAGGGTGGCGATTATCTCTCCCTGGATGCGTCGCCCGCTGATCCCCGGATGATTGAAGTAAACCCTGATGGCGTGTCCTCGATCCATCTGGACGGTAAACGTCCCGTCCGCGTTGGGGTTCAGCTTGAAGACGGGCCCGTCACAGGCCGGTCCGCCGCACCCGGGGATGCCGCCCTGCCAGATCTCATACGTCATTGATGCCCGGGCGGACGAATTGTCCGGCGGTCCGACGACCGACGGAATTCGGTCACAGTTGATGGTAGCCAGCATGGCCGCCATCAGGAGGACCGGGAAACGGATCGGCCACTTGATCGTGGTCATGATTGGCCTCCTTGGCCAAAAAACGCGTTACTTCACATGCAGGCTACTGCCTGCAGCATTTCGTCGCCTTCGTTCCTCAACAAACTATGGCGAAGCGGTGAAACGATGTAGAATCTCGGGTGTTAATGATCTACTGGAAGTATAGCATACAAAAATCAGAAAGTCAATTGGCTGAAAAGTGGATAAAAAGGGCTCAAAATAGGCCGAAAATAAGATATATTTGACATATATCGATAAAAGATGGAGAATGGAGAATAGTTCAACTTCCACCTGAAAGGAGGTGAGAAAGATGCGGAAGAGCAAGAAGTTCAAGGTTTCCGACGGAGACTTCGTCAAGTCCTCCTGGTCCAAGAACAACCCGAAGACCTGCGTGATGGTCGCGGTCAAGCCCAAGGGCGTCGCCGTCCGCGACAGCCAGGACCCCCCGCGAAGCACACGCTGTTCTTCAGCCCCGACGAGTGGGGTGCGTTCCTCAGGGGCGCGAAGGCTGGCGAGTTCGATCCCGCCACCTAGTCCGCGTCCTACGTCCCGACGGGCAAGTGAAAGCTTGCCCGTCCCTTTTTTAAGTCGAAACTTTATATAATAAGCGAGTATGAAAAAGATTCTCTATATCATGCCGGGATGGGAGGAGAAATGTAATTACAAACCCTACCAACTCTTGGCGAACGTTGCTAAAAAGAATGGCTATGAGGTTATCCATAAGAATATCGATTGGAAGAAACCTCTCTCATCACAAATATTTTCTATCCCGCATGAAGCGGTCTTATTCGGATTCTCTCTTGGTGCTATCCTCGCATGGCTCGTAGCACAAAAAAATCCCTGTCGACACCTCATTCTAGCTTCGATGACCCCTCGTCATAATTTCACCGACCCGATAATCAAAAAAACGCTCATTGATCTGGCGGGTAAGAGATTTGTTGAGGATGTTATTACTCATCTCAAGTCGACACACCAGGCGAAGAAGCAAACAATAATCTACGGTGACCGAGAAGAAGAGACAGCGGATATCATAGTGCCCAAAACAGGACATAGATTAAATAATAATTATATTGCAGAAATTGCAAAAATCCTTTAATTTGCTCGTTCATCAATCAAAGAAGATGACAAAGACTTATGAATACGAAGAAAGGGCCTTCTTGGAGGAAACAGATTTTTTGAGGGTTCTAGATAAACTTAGTGGTATAGCTACATCCAAAAAACTAGACAATAAAGTCTCACATTTTTTTGTAATTTCAGGAAAAAATCTTTCTATAGCTAAAAGCCAGGGAAAGTCAGTAGTTAAATACAAGGAAGGAGCTGTGGGAGTCGGCAATGGTTTTCGCGAATATGAAATTCCGATTGATCCTCAGTATATCTCACAGGTCATAGGAATGTTTGGACATCTCCTTGAAATACAACCGCAAGTATCCGAAATGAGCTTTTAAGCTTTTATATTTTGCCTCGTCGAATCGCGCCCGAAATTCAATTTCAAACATAAAGCTAGGTAAGCTGGGATTTTATCTCTAATGCCCGTTGGATGATTCGATCCCCTATTGCTCCCCAATCGAAGTATTGCTTGTAGTCTTTCGGATCGATTAATTTTATTTCAGTGATTGATCCGGCAGGATCAGAAATAAATGGTCCGACGGGTTCGACAAGGCAGACATACCTTAACTGACAGCTATCGAATTTCCCCACCTGCTCAACTGTTTGATATCCTACAGGCCGATAGGCCACAACTCGCATATTTGACTCTTCAAGCACTTCCCGCTTTAGGCAGTCTTCATATGATTCTCCTTCCTCGATCTTTCCTCCTACGAGGCCCCATGTTTTCTTCTTCCGATTTAAGACGACCACCATTTTATCTCCCAGAAAGCATACGCCATATGACTGGGTAGCTTTCCCGGGTTCCAGCGCCGCAAAAGAATCCGCATCTTCATAGGTGAGTTGGTATGTCCTGCCATCTAAATAATTCAGGGTAGATTTTATTTTCATAGAGGTTCGAGGACTAAATCAGCTTGATCTTGGGGTTTGTAGAGGTCAATATAGCGGCGGTAGGCGATTTTGCAGGGCCGAAGAAAAGAATCGGGATGATCATCGGAAACATATTTATCACCCGCGCAGGATTTATGGTCAAATAAGTATCAAAAATGCACCCGAATGATCGAATTTTAATAATATTCTCTGAATTTGTCAATCCCCCATAATGGTTCAGTAGCTTGTGACCACCCAAGAAGAGGGGGGGTCAGCAAGAAGAGGGAGGGGTCAGGTCCCTTTTATTTCTCCTACTCGCTATACCCGTGTCAAACCCATCAAAACAGATCCAAAAAGCCCCGTTTTCAGCGGTTTTTGAGCTAACCTGTCAACAAGATATCAACTCACCTTTTTCTCTTAAATAGTCTATGAGCGTATAATCTGACGCATGGATGTTCCTCTTTCGGAAAGCGCACTGGCGGCGCAGAAGCTTCAAAATGAAGGATTTTATACTTCTTGGAAAAAAACGGTTGTTAAACCTATTACTTTCATCGTCCATCCCGAAGCCCAGATCAGCGATACATGGATGAACAAAAGGGTCCAAGCATATGTTGAGAATGCAAGTATTCTCGGAGTTAAGACGTCGCCATTAAATTTTTATGTGTATCCTTCGATGGACTTCGCTAAGGACCGCGGGGTTGTTGCTTCATTTGCAATCCCATCAAAGCGAGAAATACATGGACACTTTTATCAATCAAAGGGACATGAGGTCACGCACATTCTCCTCAAACAGCTTGTTGATCCTTACAAGTGGCCGTGGAGCGGATTATGGCTTGAGGGAATCTGCGTATTGCTCGATCGGGAACGACCTGATCCAAAATTGCGTTTTATCTCATGCAATTATAGTCAGGAGGTTTATCAAAAAGATTGGACAGAATGGCGTACTTGGCTGCCTGATGAATTCTATCCCCTAGCTGCAAATATTATGGCCTTTCTTTCGGAGAAATTTGGTTGGTCTTCAGTGAAAACATTTCTCAAGCAACTTGATTTCACCCAGAAGGATGAAAATGCTGTAACACTTATGGCATTCGGCCAAGATCTCCCGCATCTCCATGCTCAATGGGATACCTGGCGAAAAGAACTGCAAAAATTGACATAGAAGAATTTTTGTTGCAATATATACACTGGGTTCGCACCCCAACAGAAAGGATAGGGATATGCGCGACAATCTCGCATGGCTTATTGGAGACACGCTTGTCGTTCGTGATGGTGAGTCTCTCATCGCCTACTCTCCCGTCAAGGGCAAGATTGCGAGACTGAGTGCTCATTTCTTGTCCGAAGACGATCATAGGCTACTCGTCGACAACGGATTCTGCAATCCAAAACCGGCAACGGCCCGTTGTGACACTGAGTGGAAGGGTTTTCGGTCTCTAACCCTCCTCCTCACAAGGCAGTGTAACGTAAGACTAGCTGTTTCCATTTCTTCTTATGATTTATGGTTATGAGAAGCTTCAAGGATTGTCTCAAAATTATCACTCCCCACTGTATTGTTTTTCCGTGTGAAGCCGCATCGGACACAACAGTGAAGGATCCTATACTTCCCCTTCTTCATTTCTGCGTTCACTGGCTCCATCATACCGCCACAATGCGCCTGGCGATCGCCCGGATTAACATCAACATGTTTGCTCCATAGACATTCGGGGCAGTGGTTGGTGTAACCATTCCCTTTCACTTCTTGCCCGCAGTGTTCACATACGAAGTCCTCCTTCGTTCTTTGGAATCGCTTTGTCCCCATAGAGAATTATATCAGTGAATAATAAAAAAGCTTTGCACCTTTTTCCAAAATGCAGCTCTAGACAGATTTGAGATTGACAAATGCCCTCCCTTTTTGAGTACGGTTATCTTACAGTCAAGTTCCTTGGCGAATTTTATTGCCGGTTCAATAGAAACTACTTCATCATCTTTGGCGTGAATGATGTAGATTTTATTCTTATCAAGTTTTCCTAATTCAGAAGCGGGATTGTAAAACTTTCCATCTTTTAATTTATGCCAATCTTTCTGTCTGAAGCGATAGCCGTTGCCAAAAGCTATTCTCGTGAACCTACCCATCCAATCGATCGGCTCAAGCTTACTTTCTACTCTCCAATCTATCACCGGTGAAAGAGCGATCGCTTTCTTCACTCTCGTGTCCTTTGAGGCCAGAATTGCCGCCGGTCCGCCGAAGCTGGAGCCGATGAGATATACTTTTGGATTTTTGATTCTGTATTTCTTATTATTCCAGAGATCAGTAAACCCCGAAGAAAGTGAGTCAATAACATCAATGACATCCAAATGGGGTGATTTTTCCAAAAATGACCCGTCGCTTTCCCAGCTTCCTCGATAGCGCGGCGAGAATACCCAAAAGCCCTTTTCGGCAAGAAAAAACATAAACTCTTTTTTGGCAGGATATCCTGGCATACCGCCACAGAGTATAACAACTTTATCTGATCGCCTCATCGGCGGCACGAACTCCGCGACGATTTCTCTTTTTATTCTAGTCCTAAGAGCATAAGACATGAGACATAGGATAGCATAGGAAACGGGGAAGAGCTATCTGGTCCAAATACCCTTTCGCTTGCTTGCGGAACATGCGGGCGTAGATACCATCCATCGCTATCAGCAATCCATGACTTCCCTCCTCCGCAATCATCTCGCCCCAGTGGGTGAAATATGATGAAGGACCATAGATTTTTCCCAGTCCTATAGGGTTTTCTACTATTGACATTTATTAAGAAAATAGTAAATTATGGATTGTTTAGTGTTATGTTGTTCTTTGAGATCAACGTCTGCTAGTTACAGGGAGGGGAGGTGATGAATTTGGAAGACCACGTAGCTGGATCGGCAATCCTGGCGAGCATCGCGACCGAACTCGCCAAGGAACGCGAGCAGCGCCGCTGTCCGTGTGACGACTACGAAAACTGCGACTACGACAACAACAACTGATCGGTCCACGAAGTGCGCTCGGGCAGGATAAACTTGCCCGAGCGCGCGACAAAGAGGTGACACATGACACCCATCAGCAAGGTGCTCGTAACGCCAGTCGGCATGGCCTGCAACCTCGCATGTTCTTACTGCTACAACAGTCCATTCGCGGATCCTCTTGGATCGGTCGAGATGATAAGTGTTGCCCTCCTTCGGAAGTTATACGAGGGGCTCACGGTCTCGGCAGCCCAGAAACTCACAGTTATCTGGCATGGCGGAGAACCAACGCTGGCCGGAATTGACTTCTTCGCATCAACAATCCGCGATCAGGACGTCATTCGGGCAACGGGACGAACGGTTCATAACTGCATCCAGACAAACGGGACACGGTTGACTGACGATTGGTGCGTCCTCTTCGCAAAAAACGACATACGGCCGAGTCTAAGCGTTGATGGACCGACCGAGCTCCATGATCAGCATCGTCGGGACCGCGGTGGACACGGTACACACGGCCAGGTGATGCAAGCGATTGCACGCCTCCGCAAACACAACGTCGATTTCGGGCTACTCGTCGTGGTTACCCGAGACACATTGTCTCGGGTTGACGCGCTCTTCGATTGGATCGTTGAGCATCACGTCTCCCATCTTGACTTACTCCCCTGCTTCGAGTCAAACCGCGATGGTCAACCGAGCAAGCGAGTCCCGACGAATGACGAACTGTCAGAGTTCTTCATCCGAATGTTCGACCGATGGTGGGAGCACGACGATCCGACAATACGCATCCGCACGTTCCAAGACATTCTCCGCGATGAGCTAGGTGGTACAACTCGAGTTTGTTCCTGGCGAGGAAATTGTTCCTGGATTGTGTCCCTCAACGAGTCCGGACGGGTCTATCCGTGTGCTCGATTCCACGGATTTAACGACATAGCGCTTGGAGAACTTGGAACAGCGACTCTTCCAGACATCCTTAAAAGTCCGAGAGCAATCGAGCTTCGCCAATCAATGGCAAGAGGCCAAGAAGAATGTCTAGACTGTCGCTGGCTCCGCGTCTGTGGAGGCGGGTGTCCATTCGCACGATACGCAACTGGCGGAACGTTTTCGGCTCCATACGCATTCTGCAAAATGCGGCAGAGGCTGTTTGAGCACATCCACCTGCGCTGTGAAGCAAGTCGTGATAAGTAGTTGAGCGCGGTCGTTGCTAGCGGCCGCGCCCCCTTTTTATATTATTTAATATCTTATGAAAAATATCAGTCTTACTGTTGCCCAAGCTCGAACGGACGAACCACTGCTTCGAGTTCTCCGAACAGTAAAGAATGAACTCGATCATTTTTTTAAAATCAAGCTTGATTTGCCGCTTCTAGTTTTGCTTTCCTCGCGGCGCCAGTTTAATACCTTTTGGGGACGAC
>ERZ1292625.1331-Hain-H41-01um-R1-1331-length-30112-cov-8_pt1 | contig 30112 bp, 44 predicted proteins | sample MGYA00564400_ERZ1292625 | MGnify/ENA primary metagenome ERZ1292625 (study PRJEB36523, sample SAMEA6512639) | groundwater metagenome | collected 2019-01-08 | study: AquaDiva: Metagenomics assemblies of 32 groundwater samples | reverse complement strand
ACAAAAAGTTGGCACGTCCTGCAATGGATCAAACGCGTGTTGCCTACAAAACATGAAGCCGTTGCCCACTGACTGATTAAGTCCTGGCATTTCCTTTAAGTCGGTTATTTTCATCTCACGTTTGGTTAGAGGGTGGGTGAAGGAGTTCAGGATTTTCAAAGATGTTTCCCACAATTTCTTCGTCATGCCTTTCTTTCCCGAAGACCTTCGGAGAAGTCAAATTTGTCCACATCGGTTTCAAACTGGAGTCCTGAAAATAGGTGACGGCTGCCCAAGACAAGAACGCCTCGCCCCAAACCACCTTCGTGTGCGTGTGCTTCTTCACCCCTTTGCGTTCAAATTCATGTTTCAAAATATCGCCCTCATAAATTTCTTTTCCGTGTTTGTCTAAAACACCCGTGAATTGCATGACCTCGAATCTTTCATTGTTGAGAATTTTATCGAGATTCATGCCTATATTGGTCCACATGGATTTGCCGTCCTTGTCCCAAGCCCTAAATTTAATCACTCTGTTCATTTTTGGGTTCGTTATCAAATAAATATTTCAAAGCGTTTTCGATGAAGGAGATGGCTTGTTCAAGTCTCGGTATTTCTTCAAAGTGCCATGCATACTTTTTCATAAATACACTGTAGCGATTCTTTTTTGTCCCTTCGTCTATGGCCCTTGAATAAAGCTTGATTTTTCTCTTCAGCTCCTCCAGCTCCTTCTCAAGTTGTGGTTTGGTTTTTAGCATTTAATATCGTGGATAAAATCGCATACAAAAAGTTGGCACGTCCTGCAATGGATCAAACGCGTGTTGCCTACAAAACATGAAGACCTCCACAAATTTTGGGCCAGCAAAAATGATCACTGCGATCAAAAGAATAATCAGGACGATATGGTGAATGTGTTTCTTCATTTGTTTTTAATGTAAAACCTGCAAAGCTCTCCTAATAAAATGCTCGAGGGTATCAAAACAATCCAATAGCGAAATGTGAAGCCCTCCGAGTGAATAAGGTGGTGGGAAAAAATGACCCCCCAGTCAATTGCGATAAATAAAGCGAGCCATCTTAGATACGATTTGAATTTTTTCATTTTCATAGTTTTAAATCTTTACATCAATATCTGGAAGGATAACGGAAGGCTTGAAGATAACTTTGTAGTGGTACACGCTGGCATCCGCCCCCTCCATCTGTTCGGCAAAGTAGGTGACGTTATCAGAAAGTCCCAAAAAGTGTTTCTTGTATTCGTCTTCTGCCGTTTTGCAGGTAACGCTAAGTCGATATTCTGTGTCGTAATTTCCTAGGGAACATCGCCCTTGAATTTCGAGGATGTAATCGCCTGTGATTCCGTTGTAAAACACGATGCGCCGGTCAATCTTAAATTGATCTGCTTCCATCGATAAGTTTCGTGACGCAATGTCTGCATCGGTACATCCGACAAAGATCAAAAGCGGGGCTAGAAGTAAAAGAAGTTTTTTCATAGAACGGTTTTTTAAGATTTAAATTGGCTTGCAGGGGGCGAGGATTTGCACCTCGCATGAACAAAATTTTGGATGCATCTTTTACGACATGCCGACGTAATCAATATTGTTCTGCATGTGAGCGTCTACATTTTCCGCCACCCCTGCCTTGACTTCACGACCACCACTCAAGATTTTCACCTCTTGTGATGGATAAGGGTTTCGGAGGGTGGGAATCGAACCCACGATTGCGATGTAATTAGGGGGTTCATGCTCCCGTCCCCCACGGTAGACCTCTCGGCGCTACCCATCATCGGCGTTTAAATTCGCCTAGCGTTTACCACTCCGCCACCTCCGATTTTTAGCAGGGACTAAGACAGTTAGGAAAGCGTCTCCGGGTTATTCGCCATATTCCCCGGCGTCCCAAAATTTATTGTTAGATTTTTGGGGCCATGGCTTCATGCTTGGCCGTCGATCCATCTTCCGGCTTTTCTTTGACGCTGGCGTCCTCCGGTGCTTGTTTTTGCGCCTCGCCGCCCACTCGCTCCTTCGCGAACTCCTTGATCTTTTCCAGGCCGATTTTTAGGTCAGCAGGGAAAAGCTGTGCAACTTTGGTCCAAGACCGTGTGCCAAAAGCATATTCGATCGCATCGACTTTGTTTTTCTTTTCCGCTGCTGAAGTCGATGGCCAAATTTGTGTGAGGAAGCCTTCAATTTCTTCAATTGCAATATCGCGCTCACGTCGGAACTCGTAACGCTCCTCTTCAGTTTTGAATAAGCTAGCCGCGGAAACTTCAGTCGAAGTCTCATGTTTTTCTGGTGAGGTCAAAAGCGCCTCAATGCACGGTGCAAAAGATTTGTAGTTTGGGTTTTCAAGGACTTTCCCATCAAGAAGAGTGGATCTATCCTTGATCGTCACCGCTCGGCGGTACACCCTCTTGATGTCGCCCCCGTCCATTTCTTGCATGCGTTCCATAAGCACAAGGAGGTCAGGCTCATAGGCCGTTTCGCCCTCCACCTTCATTTTGATCCCGGACTTGTACATTTCACGCTTCCCTGTGTCTTCATTGATCTCGGTGTCATATTCATAGCCGGCACGTCCGGTCATGATGACGTGGTACTCGTCGTTTACGAATGGATCAGAAAATTCCGCCTTCCACGTGGGCTTGATGATGCCCCAATCTTGAAATTGAAGCCGGGTTCGTTTCACCTTTTCCGCATACCGGTTCAAAAAGTTTTCCCAAATATGAGAAATTGAATCGATCACAAGAATGTCGGAAGCGCCCGCGCGCATTCGTTTCATAGTTTCCTGTAAGTCGGCCAAGGACTTGCTTTCGCGAACCAAAACCTCGATGCCCTCCTTCTCGAAAAGGGGCTTAAGAAATTTCGACGCCTTCTCGGTATCAAAAATGATCACCGGTTTTTCACTCTTGATCCTTTTGTGAAGACCAATAGCGACAAGGGCCGCGGTGTGGGTTTTACCACTACCGGCAAAGCCCTCGAATGCGGCTTTGAAATATGGCTTGTTATTGCCAAGCGGAGCGAAAAAATCGTCATTCATAAATAAGGGGTTAAGAATGATCAGGGCATAAAGCCTTGGAAGTAAAAGACTCCTCATAAGATTGAAAAGAATCCACACGGGTTCTTTCAACCGTTGTCTCAATGAGCGTGCCCGGCAAAAACACATGAAACTTGATGCCGCAATCGTCGCATTCCCCAAAGTCGCTTCCATCAAAGAACGCCTTTATGCATTCATGTGAACAGAAGGTAAAACACCTGTCATAGGTGTCAAGAAGAAGGGGTGCATCAAGCTCGCAGTTGGAGCAGAACATGAACAGTGATTAGAAGTCTTCACCATTATAGGGCCTCCCCTTCCTCGTGTCAAGCATAGTGCCGCGTTTTACTTGACACATGCATAGATTTGCTTAGGTTTACCCAGATTTAGGATTGGCTTCTAGGTCAGGAATATCGTCATAATTGCTCAAAAGTTCGCGATTTTGATAAACATTGCCCACTACCTCGCATTGATCGGCGTCTTTGAGGAAAGAATAAAGGGCGTCGTTTCCACCAAACTTCAGCAAGAATTGGCCGGAGTGATAAACCACATATCCGACAAGTCCGCCGAAGCGAACCAAATCATGTTCAAAAATAAACTTTTTGTTCCGATCCGAAATGCCGGTGTTTTGCCGAACTAAGATGCCACGCGCGGCACAACTCTCAAAAAAGAAATTCATGGATTCCATTTCACTTTCAATTCCGGGAACCTCTTCTCCAAGGGCTATCACATCGAAGTGGAATCTATTTTTTAGCTTCTCGTCCATTGGCGGAAATTAAATCTTTCATTTTTTTTAAAATTTCGTCGGAGGGTAGAAATTTCCCCTCCAAAAGATCGTAAAGATATTGTCGGGACAACCCCAATTCAGAGGCTACGACTTTTTTATTTCCACCCTGCTTTGCCAAAATCTCTTCGAGCATTCTTTTGACGGTATTGATGATCAGCACTTTTTTTTCCGGAGTAAGTTTCATTTTTGTGAATAAGTGTGGGGATGGGCACGCCTCCCATCCCCTCGAACAACTTGGCGCTGTTCAAGAAGCAGTCTATTTCATAAAGGCAACCGTGTCAATCTTTTTACCCTTAACACCTTTACAAGGCCCTAGTACATACTACGTAGTATTTATATATTTATTATTAGTATTTTAATTAAAACAAATACAAAAACCCGTAGTAGTAGTGGGGAAATGTGCAAAACCACGTTTAACGGGTTTGGGCTATAGGTTTGTACCACAATTTACCCCTTTTGTTTGTGCAAAACTTTAGCAGATAAGGATGGCTTGTGTTAGCTGAAAACTACCGTGCAAAACTTTTGATAATTTTACAGATCAGCTTAACCTGTCACCAACCTGCAAATGTGCACAAGTAACAACTTTTTAGACAAGAATTGTGCAAAACTTTGTGCAAAAGTCTTTGCGTTGTAAAAACCCTTTGATAAGAAAAGGCCCATTTTCTATAGGTTGTCCGTTCAACTTATATTTTTATACCCAAAAGCGCCGAAGCGCTTTAAGGCCCTTAATCTTTCAACTTCCGTAGAAACTTTATTCTTCCCAATCCTTAATGTCTAGGCATTCACGGACATAGGGTCCAGCCTCGATGATTCCAGCACGGATTTTTCGCTTAGCAAGTTCCACAATAATTTCTGATTTTCTTCGCAAAAACCCTTCAAGCTCGCCGGTCTTCAGAACCTTTGTGCCGCGCCTCACTTCAAGCAAAAACTTGTCGATCGCATCCATGTGCTCTTGCAACTTTTCGTCCGGCAAAGTCAAATCAGAACCGTTTTGCCGATAATGGCGCCGCTCTGTTTCGTCGATCAAATTGATTTCAACGTTCCGCATCGGGAGTTCGGATGAATGCTTTTTTGCCGGTGAGGGCGAAACAAGCCGATTTGAATAGGGTGGCTGCTGAAGCCATCAAAAAGGGTGCGATCGTAACCCAAGACCATTGTCCGTTTACGATAGGCTCTACCACGTCCGCGTACTCAAGTGGGATCAAAACAAAGTATCCTCCAATAGTATTTTGGAGAAAACTGATCACCTCGTGCCTTCCTCGAATTCCGAAATACTCAAAGAACCGAGATATCACGCCTTTAAAGAACCTATAAACATTGCTCACAAAATTTGTGAATGTTTTCAGCATAAGGCTATTTTTTACGAATAAAATGTGCGGAGCCAGTGATCAAATCCTTGTACCTGCTCGTGTCGGTTTTATCGCCGAGCCATGGATCAGCAATTCGGTATTTTCCTTTGGTTGCTTTGCCCGGAAGTGCCACGACCCAATGATACCCTTGGAGCTGCAAAATCACGGCGCCGTCGGGATCACTAAGAGAGGCTTTGATTTCTTCATGGCTGTATCCATAAACACGCTTCACATATTGAAACGACTCCAAAAATCCTAACTGACTCCAAATAATGAGACCGTCTTTTGTAAAAAGCTCTTTTTTACGTGCTAGCTCGCTTGGCAAAACGATTTTCCCGTAGAAGCTCGACAACATTGAAATGCACGTCACCGTGCACCCGTAGCGGCCTAAATTGATTGGGCTTGCGCCGATGCGCTGTCCCGACCAACGTTCATCCCTTTGGCTTAGAACTTCCATCATGGTCAAATTGGATAGCGTAAATACTATGCACTTCAGCAGATAGATCGTCAACTCGCAGGTAAAAGTATCCAAGCTGTCCAAAATCACTTCCCCATGAATTTTCTAAAAACAAAAGGTTTTTTCTAATTCCCGCTAAAAAAACCGCATGAACATCTTTGACGCGTGTTGTTCTTGGCTTCAGAACACCGTTTTCGTCAAGAGGAAATTGCGGCTTTCCTTCTCGAATTCTGATTGCTACCACCACGCCCCACCCCTGTTTTTGTTTCAAAAGGTATTCACGAATCTTACCCATGGGGTTGGGAAAAAGTTTCCTTTTAAGGATATGCCAAATTTCAATGTGATCTTTTACTTTTACTCCAGCCCATGGATGAATTTCTAAAAGTTCCATCACTTCCGTAAGCCGCATCCCCTGTGGCCCCTCGTCGTACTCCTCATAGAGATTATAGACTTCTGACGATTTCGGGATTTTTCCGGTGACATGCTCAATAGCATTCGCTATTGCGAATCCCGCACAAGTGCCGCCTTCTTGATCATAAATCATACGCCAAGTAGTTTTCCGGCTAGGGTCAAAATGACAAACGTGGCCACTGCTCCAACTATACCACCCCAAAGCATTTTATATTTCCCATCCTTTTCAACAAGAGCGATTTGATCCTTGGTTACAAAGTTTTTTGAGATTTCTGTTAGGGCATTTTTTACGGAATCCTCCAGCTTCCCCTCAAGCCTTTTGAGTGTGTCCTTTAAATCTGTAATAAGGTTAAAAAGAGTTTTGTTCACCTCTTCTTTTGCGGAATTTGACACCTCAAGTTCTCTCAAGCGACGATCATGGTCATTGATTTTATTTTCAAACTCTTCCCGACAGCTCTTTAGGGCTTTTTCAAAATCCATTTTGTAGGAAGTGCTAGAAGGTTTGGTTAGCTTCAACTAAGGAAGTTCCATTTTGACCTGCTGTGCTTGCTCCACCAGCGGCTCCATTTGCTCCACCCCCGGCTGATGCACCTGCGGTTCCTGCTGTGCTCGCTCCTGCATAACTAGCCCCTCCTGCTCCACCTCCACCGCCGTTTCCACCCAATCCACCAATTCCGGTTCCACCAGTTCCTCCAGATGCGGACGCCCCGCCGTTAACATTTATTGTTCCGGCATTCGCAGTGAGTGAGTTGTACAAAATGTAAACCATACCACCCCCACCTCCACCGCTGGCCCCACCTCCGCCACCTCCACCCGAAGCCGCACCAGAATTTGCTCCATTTCCTCCTGCAACTCCCGCGGCGCCTCTAGCATTTATGACTCCGCTGGCGGCAAAATTTAACGCACCTCCACATTCAATATAGAGAGCAATTCCCCCTCGACCACCAGTTTGTCCCGCACCTCCAGCTCCGAAATTTATTCCATTACCGGCTTCTCCACCTCCGCCACCTCCACCACTCGATCCGGGCACAAGGATGATGATTTTTCGGTGCTGTGTAACATAAATGAGCTTACCCGCAATTGCGGCGCCCGCAGTTCCTCCTGCTCCACCCGAAGCTCCACCCCCGTCACCGGTTCCGCCCCCTCCACCGCCACCGTAATGATTCGATGCATCCAAGAAACAATTTGTCGCTTGATTGCCGTCTCCTCCGGCCGTTCCGTTCGCAAAGGCTGTTGCACCTCCAACGCCCGCGGTTCCTCCCGCGGCCCCGTCACCATCACCGTCGATCGTTCCCTCAATCGTAACGTCTCCGGTTGTTTTCACTATCACGATAGCGCCAGTCGTGGGAGCATTTGTGAACCCCCAAGTTGCACCGGAAGCAACGTTGAATGAGGTGTAATTCTTTACCGTCACCTGCGCACTCGCCAAATCTAAGTTGGTTGTTCCGCTCGCTATGTTTAAAGCTCCATCTGCCCCCGTACCACCGAATTTATTGGTGGTGAACTTTGATGGATTGATCAAAATCATGTCCGTTCCATCATAAACAAGGTAGTACACTCCTCCGCTTTGAATGTCCCCCGCGTCGATGGCGACTTGCCCTCCCGTGCTCGTAAATTTTTTGATGGTTTTGACCCCCAAGCTATTAACATTTATTGTCGCTCCCGCGGTGTTGGTGAAGTTCGCCTTAATTTTGAAAACCGTTTTTTCCACATAGGCCGTAACGATCTGCGCATCGACGGCAAGGATGTAAGCATTTGCCGATCCCGTAGTAGATGCGTAGTCACCTCCATATTGAACAACGTCCTTCCGGACATTGTTATATTGGCTTGCCGTTGCGGTATCGCCGACGTTTACAGTGGAGGAATTTAAGGCCATTGTTATGAGTTGTTAGGCGGTGGGCTAATATTCTGCGTTTCAGATTGTTTTTTGATTTCCAGAAATTCGATTATGTAGCCGCCCCCCACTCCAAATTTTGTTTGCTTTACCCATTCCTCAAACTCTTCAATGGGGAAATCTTCAGAGAGGTTTGCCAGCAAGAGAGTGGCTTGTGGAGTCCACTCAAGAGTGACACGTTTTGCGGCTTCATCAATTTGCATTAGGAAACAGTTATGACTAAAGAAATCGTGAGAGAATTCAGGGAAGTTTTTACTACATCGATCGAAACCCGATCAAATAAAGTTCCCGTGTTGGCCGACGCTGTCCCATCAATGAATGCTCCAAACTCTTTTAAATTTCCATTGGCTTCTGTTGGATCGAAATAAAACTCCAGCGTGGTTACATTCGCCGCACGTGATCTTCCATTCACAGTTTTTCGCCCTACTTCCGTTTGAAGTTGAGTGTCAGAAGTCGCCGGCGTGGACGTTCCCGTTCCCACCGCGCCATAATTCACTATGCCGGTAAAGGTTGGGGACGTTTCAGCGTTTATGAGCTGTGCAAAACCAGCCTTCGCTGCGGAAGTCACGATGTTGTGATACTCCTTTTCCCACACAACATTCCCCTCCAAATCTCGGAGAGTACAAATCACCTTTCCATCAATTCCATAATTTTCTTTTGCCTCGATCATATCCAAATGTGTGCGAGTCCCCCATCCCAAATAAGTTTGTTTGCTGTAGTGCCCGCATCATCGGACCATACTTTCCCGGTGTAAAGCGTGGGGGTTACGCTTGTGTCGACGAAAGTGATCATTTCCGATACGCCTTCTATTTTAGCGAGTAATTCCGTGTCGTCCACTAGCTTCTCATCCTGATCAATCAGTAGGCCCTGCAAATAGTAGATGATGCCCATCGTTTTTGCGCTTGTGAGACCCACTTGATACTCCAGGGCGCTAGGATTTTTTGCCCTGGCCGAAACTTTATTCACAAAGAAGTCGGTGTTTAGACCGCGAATCGTGGACTGAACATTGATGGTTTGGCCAACTCGCAAGCCATTCTGATAGGTTCTAAATGTGGCTTCGCTAGCTCCCGTTGCCCACTGTATTATTTCCTCAAGTGCTCTCTGGCGTGCTGCTTCTTGAGATAGGATCGTCTCATCTTCCACTTTGAATTGATACTCGCCATAGATCGCAACGGAAGAGTTATCTTTGTACTGAATGAGAACCGGCTGCTTTGGCTGCGCTGTTAAAGTGAGCGCGTTCCCATTTGGAGGCGCCGTGTTGAAAGTAACGATTTTTTCGTCCGCGTTGTACAGTGCATCGAAGCCCAAAACTTCTATGAAGTACCAATCATAAGAAGTGTTTTCAGTCCACACCGGCGTAGCGTCTCCGGAATAAATCTTCCCATCGTATATGTTGGTGAAAACATCAATTTCATAATAGTTTGCGGCATCATTCGCGGCAGATCGTGAGGCTACGATGTGAAATTTTGTGTTCTTGGTTAGGAGCAAGGTGTTTGTCGACGCTTCGGTCAATGTGAAAGTGTATTCTACAAAGGACGTGGTGATCGATCCGCCGGCCAAAGTAGCAACGGTGGATAGATTTGTGGCCGAGGGTTTATTCGATCCATCGTCAGAAAAAATTTGGATTTGGAAATTGTCTACCGGTGTTCCGACTTTTCGGAGCCGGATTTTCACTTTTGTTCTCCGCCCTTTTCTTTCGGCGATTATTTGCTGCGATTGTTTCTCACGCCCGGACGCATCACCAACCTTTAATTGGCTTGACCCGATAGAGGTTTGTTTCACCCCTTCGTTGTCCGCGTATGCATCGATGTTGTCGATCCCCACTGCCTTTTCCGTGACCACCAAAGTCAGGGTCATGGTGTCGACATCGTAGTTGTAACCAACCTTAAAAATTTTGGCCACGCCATCCACTTGAACCGACAAGTCCTCTGTTAAAGATGGACCTAAATATTCACCTCCTCGAACAAAAATAGAATTCCGAAGCTGATCAGCATTTTGATTGAACAGGAGTGATCGATAAACGTACTTGCCTCCATCGTCAGTAAGGTTGAACGGCGCCCCCTCTTCAAATTTTGCAAAGAAGTGGATGTCCTTGTTCTCATCCACGTACCATTGCCAGAGAAAAAGTTGCGCCAATTTGATGAGACACTTCGATGTCTCCATAAAGTTGAAGGCGATATAGCTCACAACTTGTGTAGCCGTCAGCGCATTGCTTCTCGTATAGCCCAACGTGGCGGAAAGGGCTTGCCAGTTGTCAAAAGTGACATTCACCGTTGTCACCCCAACCGCGGTTACTTCAATTTGCTGGAAAGTAATATTATTCCATGCTGGTGAACCAGTGGAGCTAAACGCTGATTTCAAAACCCTCACATAATTCCACCCCGTAGCGGTGATCTGCGCTGTAATGTCTTTTGAAAAGTAATTTGTGAGCGTAACGTCTCCAAGTTTCAACACGCATGAACTCAAGTTGGCCAGGGTATCCACATAAACATCGATGTCGATGTAATCCGAAGTGCCTAAACTATTCGCGGTCAGATCGAGGAAGAGCGATCGATTTGTCGTGACCACGGTTCCGGTGGAAGTGAGCTTGCGAGCCTGTTCTCCTATCCGGAAATTTACCGTGTCCACCGTTCCACCGTTCCAAATTTCATCAGTTTCAAAACTGCCAATCTCAACACGGGTTGTTTTATTTACGTACTTGTTGAGGATGTCACAAATGATATTGATGACCGGTTTTTCGGTGTAGCTCTCCTGAACTAGGAGGCGGTCCATTTTATGAGAGTAATCTTTGATCGTCACCTCATAAATAAGCCGGTCGTAAGCATCGACGTTTTGATTTACTGCCACGATATGGCCGCCGAAAACCTTATCGGAGTCCACAGTGAGCGTCACTTCATCAAGTAGCACCGGAGCGAAGGTGCGCGAGCCGAATTTCTGAACGGAGAACGTTAAAAAATCAGGTTTATAGGTTTGCGCCTGATCCCAAACAAGAGTTTCCCAAAGGACAATGCTAGTCCTTTCGATTCCATTGACGTGAATTTGTAATGCCATATCAAGCGAGTCGAAGGTTAAGCCGTAAGCTGTCGATGATCATGTCCCCCATTTTTTCCGCCGAGGATCGATCTAAAAATTGATTCCCTGAAATGGTCAGATTCACTTGGCTTCCCCCCACGCCCGCGCGACTTGAAGGAATGACCATTCCGCGCACGTCCGGCACGAAAACTTCTGCGCCGCCCTCTCCCACCACTGCCACGTCTCCCGCAGAAAGGGGGCCTCCTTTCGCACGTTTTTTGGTGGACTTCTTATTGCCACCACCAAGGCTTCCGATGCCTTCAACTGCGATGTTGGCTAAATCCTTCATGGCGTTTACTGCTCCTTGGATTAAATCCACCACCGGAGCGACAATATTTCTGATCCCGTCCACGATTGGACCCACGATGTTCAGCATGTCGTTCCACATATTTGACCAGTTTTCTTTAAGCGTGGTCATTTGGGCAATGATGTTTTGTGCCACCGCGACGATTCCATTGATCACGATGTTTTTGAAATTTTCGATTATTGGAGCGATGAAAATAATGATGGATGTCCACACGTCCAGGATCTTTGCTTTGAGCTGATCCCAATGCATGACCAGCAAGACGATTCCGGCTATGAGTAGGGCGATGGCCGCCCCTACCGCCAGAACCCCTAAAAGAAGTGGGGCCGATACCGCTGTCACGGCAAGAATGCCCGCCGCCAGGACCGGCAATATTGCTATCAGACCAGTAACTGCGGCAGTTACTGCGAGGAGCACCGCTGTCAATTTAGGATTTTCTGCAACCCATGTGGTGACTTTGCTAATGACCGGAGTGAGTTTTTCCACCAGGTCCGTTATGGCCGGCGCTAATGAAATTGCGATCTGTTGGGTTGCTCCTTTTATTGAAGTGCCCAAATCGTCCATGGCCGCATCGAGATCCAAGGCTTTTTGTACAGCCCCTTCATCAAAGCTCACGCCCAATTCTCTGGCCTTCTGTGCCATTTCCTCCATGCTTAGAGCGCCGTCTGCAAAAATTGGCAAAAGTTCTGTTCCGGCTTTTCCGAAAATTTCCATCGCGGCCGCTGTTTTTTTTGCGGGGTCTTGAATTTGTCCAATTGCATTTCCAATGCTTATAAGCTGCTCATCGGGAGTTAGATCTTTTAGTTCATCAAGTGTAAGCCCCAAATTTGTTAGCGGCCCTTGAGCATCTTCACCAGCTTGTCCCATCGCGGTGAGATTCACCTGCATTTTTTTCACGGCGCCTTCAACCGCTCCCATGGAAATACCTGCATCGTCGGCCGCCAACTTCAAACCTGATAATGCTTCCGTGCTGATCCCTGTCTTGGCCGCCATGTTTGAAATTTCTTCCCCTGCGGACGCAAAACTTTTTAGAGACGCTGCGGCAAAACCCACAATCGCCAATGAAGCGACACCGGCGGCCGCCTGGACCTTCTTAAAATTTTCCTGAATAGCACTACCGGCCGTTTGGATGGTCTTTGAGGCCAGGTCTTTGGCCTGCAAAATAATATTAAGTTCTCTTTCGGCCATGCTTATTTTTTAAATTGTTTTTCTTGAAGTTTTCGAGCACATTGTAGCACTGCCACAATAGCTAGAATATCCTCATATTTTTCCTGCCTAAGTTGAGACGGCAAACATCCCAATTCCGCACACAGTTGGGGGACTACCGCACTCTCATGGCCGGGCATGTCGAAAAGCATTGCCGACTCAATCGCCCTGCGCTGATTTGCAATTAGCTTTTTTTTTCTGTCATTACGCTCAAGCACTTTGTCACCAGGGCCTCACCATCCTTTGCAGAAAGCTCCCGGACTGTGTCCCGTGTCACCTGATTCTCATCACCGCTAGGAAGCACCAGACGTTTCACCATAGTCGTCACCACTTGGATTTGATATTCCATCAAAACCGCCATGTCGATCTCTCCCATTTGGAAGTTTGCAAGCTCACCAACTGGAGTTTTTGTTCCTGAAAGCATCACTGCGTTCAAATCTGATTGTTCACCATACGTAAGAGACTCCGCAATAAAAGCGGTGATTTTGCTTTCGGGCAAAACGAATTCGATCAAGGGTCTGTCCATAAAAGTTTTAGTAAGCAGTAGCCAAATTGGTCAAAATGACGGTTGCCATTTTGGAATCTGTGAGTGAGTACAAGGCTTTGAAATCGAAAGACTCTTCAACCATGTCATCCAGATTATATTTGCGTTCATAATTGGTTACTCGAACTCTGTGAAGATCGATCTTTAGTTCAGGATTTGATGAGGTTCCGATTGTGTCCGGGTGAACAAGATCGATTCGGAAAGCGTTGTAGGTTTCGTTATTTTGAAGGTCTTGGAAATCGGCATTGTTATGGATCAAAGTGATCGATCCAGAAATTTCAAACGATTGGTTCAAAATGTCATTGGGCGCCACGTTGCCGAGCACATCTTCTTTCATCACGTTTTGCTTGAACTCAATGGAAACATTCCGGATTACGGTTGCGCTAGCACCGTCGAGTCCGGCTTGTGTGGTAGCTCTCTTGAATGTGAGCATTTGAGGCACAAAGTCTTTTTCTTGAACGTGAGCGACTGTTGTAGAAGCCGAGGCATGCCCCTTTGACATCATCGATGCTTCGTACATGACATAGTTCCCAATTTCAGCGGTGAGCTTTAAAGAATCGATCACGCCGTTGGCATACGCCAAATCCTGATTTGAATCTTTGATCGTCGCGGTCAAACTTGCGTGTTGAGTGCCTTGCTGAACCGAGAATGTGTGATCGTAAACGGCCGCATTCGGTGCAGATTTTGCAACGGAGGCCACCGTACCAAAAAGAGAAAGCAAAACTAACCCGATGTGGGTTTGCTTCAGCTTGGTTTTCCAACTGATTTCACCAAATTTTGAGACGATGTTCATCGCGTCTGAATCTTCAAGTCGCGCCAAAGAGGTTTCATCGACAACAGCTTCAACTTTTGTGTCCGCACTAAGTTCCATCCAAGGAACCCAATAGGTAGGGACAACGGCAGTTCCACGTACACTTTCCTTTCCGATCCCTAAAGAGGCTTGGCGTCCAATGAATTTACTCATCTTGTGTTGGCGTTATGGGTTTTTGAAGTTCTTTCAGTTTTTCGAGCGCTTCTTCCATTGAAGAGGCCCTTACGGAGACACTGTGTTCCGGAAAATTATAAACCTCTCCGGCAACCTCTGTTTCTTCTGCATTGGTTTCTCCTTTCTTTTTCATGGCGTCATTATGATTTAATTTTCTCAACTCATCAAGTAATCACGATCGCGGTTTTCACACACGTTAATGTGAGCATAGCGTATTTGATTGACGCACTGCCACTTTTATATTCTCCCCAAGCTGAAGGAAGCGCCAAACAAAAATCCACGTTGTTGGACAAACGATAGTCCTCGTCAAAAGCTGTAATTATTGCGTCGCAAACTTCACCGAGCACCCGGATTGCTTCATCACGACCCAAAACACTCATTTCTTGATGCACCACAATGTCGAAGGTGTAGCGCCTTTGATTTTCTGCATTGGTGAAAAAACTATTTTCATTTCCCGATGGTTCAAATGTTGCCGCTGGAAATCCGGTGAGCTTTGATGTGTGGGAATCCGTTGCAAATTGAATATCCGAAATGGCTTGCAACTTCGTAAGGATCAAAGGTCTTATGACTTGAAAACTCATAATTTATTCACAAGGTTATTTAGGGCTTTCTCGAACAGATTATCCATTGTTTTTTGCTCCTCGTCTATTGCTTGGTTGAAAAATGGTTTTGCCTCTGTTCCTTTGGTGGCAATTTTCCTGGCCACCAAAAAAGCAGGGATGCCGTGACGCTTGGCCCATGGTTCAATGGCGTCCAAAGGCGGCCAGTGCGGTTTAGTCCCCTCGTGCACAAACATTGCGTAGGGCGACGTGTTTTCAAGCGTTCCCTTCAGCGTGGAAAATCTGGTCTGCATGCCCCCTCCTCGTAAAAAACCTTGATCCACAGGAGCAAAGCGCCGCGCACTTCCCAAAAGAGAAAGGATCGACTTTTTAATTGCATCATTAATCTCCTTTGCGGCTTCTGCGGGAAATTTCTTAGCCACCTCAAGGAGTTCATTAAGACCTTCAATTTCAACAGAAAGGCTCATGCTTTAACGGTTTTTTCCAGCACACACTTTAAAATGCTAAGCGACCCGTAGTCGTAAAGCGCAGTTCCTTTAACGCCATAGTCGACACCTGCAATGGTCAAAACATCATTGTCTTGGATGTCCTGATCACCGTCTGTGTCAAAACTGTACGCCTGGCTAATGATGCCCAAGGCGATTTGATTCATGTCCGGAGCGATTGGATTGAAAGTCCCATAAATCGTTCCAGAAACGGCGGAGTAGCTCGATTTGTCGCTAGAGTAAGCAGTGAGCCTCTTCACCGTGGCCGGCGTTCTGTAGTTGGTGAAACTCATACTTGGAAATCACGGTATCGATTTAAAATGTCTCTGACTGAAGGGTCAACTTTTTCATTCCAGCCGATTGAACCACCGCCAACACTTTCATTTGTGAATCCTTGCGCCTTCCGTTTGTTGAATTCTTTGGCCACCAATTTTTTGCATGCCAGGTTTAAATCGTCAGGGATTGTCGTATATCCACCTTTGTAAACCACCCGGATATTTTGGACACCGGCCGGAAGACCTCCGGGAAAATAAAGCTCTCCCCTAAGATCGGCCCTAATGAAATCACTTGCCGCACTAAAAGAAGTCCAGACCAAAGCATCGTAAGGACCGGAACTATAAGCGACTGACGTGAAAGCGTTTATGGGAAAGTTTTTAAGAAAGATTCTTTTTCTTTCCCGGTTTCTTTCGCCACCATCATAGTATTGGGTAACGTCCGTTCCTATGTCCTTAAATCGCCGCCCTCCCGCCATCGCTTCGATCCAATCGCTACAAGAATCGATCAAATCTTCAAGAAGGGTGTCATACGTGCTCACCGCTATAGTGAGATAGGTTTTGACCTCCGCGACTGTGGTGAGCGCCCAAGCGTTTAAAGCCATTTTTGTGAATGAAACGATTTCTAAAATGCTGGCCGAAAGGAGGGGGCAAACGCCCCCTCCAATTCTTTGAAACTAAGCTGGAGTAGCGGAATTTAGAGCAGTCTTTCCGATTGCAGCTCGTACCAAAAGTGACACGCCGAACGTGAATGATGGAGTAGTTCCAGCAATCGTTGCAAGAGCGCGAACAAACTTTCGGGCGAGACCTCCGGAATTTGGACCATCCAAATTCACACGGCCGGCCGCAAACTTATTAGCCGCCGTTACTTGAGCAAAGGTCAATTCTGTGCTGTACGTACCGCCAACGGTGGCCGATGTTTGGATTACAACATCCAAAGTCGGTGTGGTTCCGGAAACGGCTCCTACATCGAGGATTGCCATTGCATCGTCTCCATATTCAGACACATCGACACCTGTACCTGTTGCGGTAGAGGTTGCCACTTGTGGGCGAAGTAGAGAGATAGCTTTATAGTTCTCATTTACGGTGTGCATATATTTGAATCTTAGTAATTGGAACTGAAAGGACTATTTTGTCTTAGACTTTTTGAGCATTTTGTCTTCGGAGCCGACCATCTCCTTTTGCTCATTATCTGCGCCGGCTTCTTCACCGGCATCTTTCACGGCTTCAACGGAGGCGCCAAGTGCTTTGACGACATCGTCAGGGAGTTTTACCGTTTCCCCTTTTTTGAGCACATGCCCCATGCAGAAGGTGCTCTCTTTAACTAGGTACAACATAATTCAATGGGTAATCTGCCCCTAAATCAGGGCCTAGTGACTAGGAGGCGGCTGTCTTGAGGACGCTGAACGCAGTTGGCACTCCAATGTTCAATGATACGCGTTCTAAAACACGCAAGATTGAGTAATTGGAAGCAAATGAGTTGATAGATCCGACCGTAGCTTCTTTGGAAATATCCATCGTCATTTGTTTTCGGTCTCCAAAGTAGAAGTGTTTGAAGTTTCCGAAAATAGCGAACTTGGTGGAAACTGCCGTGGTTGAAGGCATTTTATCTGAAGTGTACACAGGGTATCCCCATAGGAAACCTGCGGGCATCAAAAGACCTCCTTCGGGTTTTCCGCTTACCAAAGGATTTTGGAAGCTAGAAACGTGTTGGGAGTTTTCCTTCAACTTTTGCACAAGACCCCAAACGGATTTGTGCATGATCCAAACTGAACCAGGGAGAGCGGTTTCTCCAATTTGAGAAATCAAATCCCGGTAGTCATCGAGATCACATTCAGCGAATGTGTCGTGACCAGTCGGAGCAGTAACAATGTTCACATCTGAAGAGGTCAGAAGTCCGGTGAAAGGAGAACCCGTACCTGTAAAGGCTTGGTTGTCTTCTTCTCCGGCTAGAGCTTCAGCGAAAAGGTCTACCACAACGTCGATGGTTTCAACGTTTGCGTCTTCTAAAAGCTCATTGGTCATCGGAGACAATCCAATAGCTGTTTTGGCGTTCATCTTTACACTTGAGAAAACTGGTGAGCCATCGCTACCAGCGTTTCCTTCGCCTGGCCATGTTACCGTTGGGCCAGTTCCTAGAGTCGGCATATTCATAATATCCCGATTCATTGGAATTTTGCGCCCAAGTCTACGAATAAGCCCGAAATTTGACACTACGCGATCGATGTCGGTAGCAACTTCTTCAGGAACCAAGAATCCACCAGCGGAGTCAATACCCTCACTCATGGTTTTCTTGTCGAAATCTGAATACAGACTTTTAATTCCTTCAAAGTCTTTCTTCATTACCGCGCGCAAAAAGCTAACGGTTTTTTCCTTGCGAGACTTAGCATCTCCGTGTGGAGAAAATGGGAAATTCCCATGTTTAAGATCGATTTTATCGAGTCCTAGCGTTTTGATCTCTTCCTTGATCTTAGCATCAAGCATTGGACCAAGCTCATCTTTCACTCCGGAAAGATGTTTCACGATCGCGCCAGCAATCGAACTTTCGATCTGTTTCAACAGTTCTTCGTTCATATAAAAGGTTATGGTTACAAAGTCTTAAGCATCCCCTTTGCTTGCAGGATGCCTTGTTCAACAGACTTGTCCAAACCTTGAAGGTTCTTTATGAGATCCCGGACACTTTTCTCAACATCATCTTTGTCCGGTTCAGTAGCTTCCAAAAGTTCCCCCAAAATTCGTACAGCCTCTTGAACTAGCGTTCTGTTTTTAGTGGAAAGAACGCGGCCACTTTTTTCTCTACTCCTCGCTACTGCATCGGGGCTAATTGAGCGCTCGAATGAATCGAACATAGCCGCAACGTCTTGCTTAAGAGCATTGAATAAACCTGAAACTGTTTCCTGGCTTCCACCTTCCTCTTTAAGCGCTGGAAACATTTGATCCAGCTCATATTGAGTATAGGCTTTCATTTCAGGAACGTCTTTTTTCAATTGTTTGTACTGCTCGGATAGGGCTTCATAGCTCTTGGTGTGTTCTTCTGTTGGTTCGCCTTGGATGGCGCTTAACAGTGACTTCATTTCTGCTTCAACCACCGCCAAATCGAGCTGATTTTCCGATGGAATCGTCTTTAACATCGTTTCAATCTTTGCGATTTTTTCCAAAGAAAGCGCGTCTTGATTTGCGGGAACCGGCACAAAAGAGATTTCCAAAAGTTCCGCGCGGGTGATCACGTTTGCTTCTCTTTCCAAAGGAATGAATCCAACGCTGACCGCTTTCAAAATCCCTTGGTCATAAAGCGCACGCACTTCTTGGGCGAATTCACTTTTTGCGAATACACCTTCAGCAATGAGCTGATCATTTTCCACGTAAACATTCGTAGCCACACCAATGGGCAGGCTGTAATAATCGTGACCCCAAAGAATAACCGGATTCGCTTTGTATCGGTCCAATTCCCACGCTTTCACCAAAATCTTTTCCCCATGGCGATCGATGCTTTCTGAAGAGGCGATCACTTTAAAGTTTCCTTCTCCTTCCAGTTTTTTTGCTTTTGTAATTGCTTCAATAATCGATTTGGCGGCATCGAGCGAGTATTCTTTGAAGTTCATGGGCGGGGATTATGTGAGCCTATTATGAATGATTTTTTAAAATTTACAAATCATCTTATTAAGAGGCTACTGTTCGCAAAGCAGTGGCCTCACTTCTCGACAATGCAACGGTCCGGGGGTTGAAAAGTGTTTGGGAGTCCCAATCAGCGCCGTTCAGAAAACCGCCATCCCTAGTTCCTACTTCGTCAAAAACGGTTGCTCCTGAACCCACCGCGTCTTCACCAATCCATCGTGAGCTTTCTTGTGAAGCACCTCCCGGAGTGCTGTATCGGTTCAAGTGATAAATATTCTGAAATTGCTCCAACGTTAATTTTACCCCTGCAAACACAGAAAGTTTTTGCTGAATCCCACCAAAAACTCGCAACCCATCTGAAGTAGCACCGATCCTCAAACCTTGAGTGTTCACTATGCTTGAAGTCAGGTTATCATTTACAGGCGTGGCTTTTGTGGCAAAAGCCTCTAAGGGTCTCCCTATTGGGACTAATGCAATATCTATATCTGAAGCCTGCGAAAGGCCACCGTAAGCCATGCCCCAAAAATAACCAGTGCATACACGGATTCTGTGTTTATTTGTAAGCGCTACATTTATTCGGTTCACCCCCGAAGCTACGGAAGCCAGAAGAACTGATAAAGCGCCCGTGTTAGTTATAAAGAGTCCCCAACCTGTAGCCGCCCCCGTCGTAGCGCCTTTGCGAATTACAGTAGAATTTATGGTGTCAAATCTGGTTGGGAAAAAATATCCACACAAAGAGAACGCATCCGTGCGCTCAAAAGGGTAAATGTTTCCGAAATTTATTGAATCCCCCGACCCTCCACGAAATCGAACGGAGAATGGAAGGTTTCGTATGCTGGGCCTCGAAAGTGCATCAATTCTTGGCATGGAAGTTCTTTAAGGATTCTCTTGTGCTTCCAGCGTAGCTATTGTTTCGCCTTTTTCATACGCAATTGCCTCTGTTTTTACTTCAGGAATTTTGTTTAAAAACTCAACAGCCAGACCTTCGCCCAAAGTTTTCATGTGATCATTCACCATGCCTTCATCCACGTGATCAGCAATTTTCCGGGACACAAACTCTCCATCCACATCAAATTTAACCTCTCTGGTGACGGGATTAAAGCTATCATATTTTACTGTTGTCATATGGCTTGGTTATATTATGCGTCATCTCTCGTGATCGCCGTGAGATCAAAGGCGGCAGACGTGACAATGGTAAGACCGGTTCCAAAATCTACGTCAAAAAGTGCTGGGTAAGGCGGATCGCTAAGCAAGGCGGCTCCATAAGTGATTGTCGCGATCTTTGTGCCGGAAGCCGCCGTGTTATCGTAAATTGTAATCACACCAGCCGCCACTGCTTTGTTAATCATAAGCCCTTTAAGATGTCCTGATCCCGTAACAACTACCGTCGTGGTGGCAGTGATGATGTTTGTATAGCTGTAGGAGTACTCAACCAGCATGCGGTTTTTGGTCTGGCTTTCTCCAGAAATTAAAGTCCCCAAAGTCACATAAAGGAATCTTTGAAGGGTCATGCGCAGCCAACCCCACTTCCCTTCAGTCACAGTTGAGGGCGATGTTTCGTCCGCAACCGCGCCAATCAAACCGAATTCACTACCAGCAACGGCGTCCGTGCTGTCCTTTTTTTCTGCCGCAGAACTTCTAGCTCCACCTCCCGCAGAAATGACGCCTTGAATCATGTCGACGAAACGCTTACCCATCGAGTCCACAAATCGAACCGGGATAGCTTGTTCAGGATCTTCATTTCGGATATACACAGAGTCAGATTGTTTTGTGGAAACCTGATGCAAGATTCTTTGCAAAACATCCACAGCTTTTTGAATGTGCTCTGTTTCCTGAATGATTGTGGATTTGTCTATTACGACCGGTTGGGGAATTTCAACATTTGGAGCCTCAACCTTCACAATCGGCGCCGGAATTCGCTTGTCGATATTTTGCTTCAGCAGCTTCTTCACGTCCTCAAGCTGACCGAGAAGATCTGAATTGTCTTTCTCCTGCATTTTCTCAAGCAAAGATCCCATGGCGTCGGCCAACATGAACACAGTTTCGGTGTTCTTGATCATCAAGTCGGATTGGGATTTCAAAGCATTGTTCCCGCCCAACTTTGCAATCGATCCTTGAAGGATTGCGAAAACATTGGTGTAGAAATCCTGATCGCTTTCTGTTTTTTTCATTTCTCTCTTCATCTTCTTATGCTCCAAAACAACGTCCTTGAAGTCCGGGTGCTTAAGCAGCTCGGCTTCGATTTCTTCCCGCAGCTTCTCTCGGTCTTTAGATTTTTTATTCATTTTCTAGGGTGAGGTATTTCTGAAGGAGCGTTGCAGGATCGGGCTTTTTAGGCTCGTATCGTTTTCCTTTATCGATTACTGGAATCAGAACACATCGGCAATTTGGATGCAATGGCGGCGAGTCAATAGCCCCATCATAATCTGAAACTCCTTGCGCGGCCATTTCATCGAGCGTTAAAAAGTTGTCTCCCAAATCGATTTCCTTTCCATGCAGCAGACCGCATTCATCGTCCACCCTTTCATCAAGAGCCGTGTACCAAATCATTGCTTTCACCACGCCCGATTCGTCCCATGCTTCGAGTTCAGACTTATTTTGTCCTCGTGACACCTCCGTTAAGGCGATCATGGTTGCCCGTGTCTCGGAAAACCCGGAGTAGTTTTCAATCCGATCTTTAAGCTGATTGATGGATTCATTTTGTTCGACTCCAGATGCGATTATAGCCCGGAGTTCACGGCTTGAGGTTTCAGTAATTGAACCAGCAAATTTTTTCACGTTGGCCTTAATGAATTTCTGAATGTCAGGACTGGAAACATCGAACTCGTCATCGAGCTTCAGCATATCGAATGCAGCTTGCCCTTCTGTTTCTACAAGAGAATTCATAAGGGGAGTGAAAAGATCGATTGTAATTTCGATTTCCAAATCCTCATCAAGAAGATTGAGCTGTTTGCCTTTCCAATCCTTCCGGTCCAATTCTTTTTCCAGGTTAGCGATGGCACGTTCGGTTTGATCGTTAAAGAGCTTCATCGATGTGGCTTCGTACTTTTTCTCGAACTTCTTTGCACGCTTTTGGCGGGAATCTTGCTTGCCCTTCCCAACCTTCTCAAAAATATCCGCGTTCATGCTCATATCCCTAAGACGACCTGGTTTTTCCTCCTTGTGAGAAGCGAACAATTTTCTAAGATTTTCCGTAATGTCCTTGGCGATGGCTTCCGCAGGGCCGGCAATACCCTTCTCTGTTTTAACCGTAGTGTAGGGCGTCAAACTGAAAGGCAGGAATGTTTCATTGCCGTTTTCAAGTTCAGTCAATCCTTCTTTAGCACGCACTTCGTTTAGTGTAAGCCATCCATTGTTTATTCCGGACTGATAATAGCTGATCAGTTCAGTTCGATCCTCCGGAACAGGGTTTCGGAAGTCGAATTTAAGGCTAGGATCACCGAACATCGGCAAAAAGAATTCATTAAGCGTGTCTACGATGGCACGCATTTTTGGGGAAATGGTGCGTAGTGCGAAAACGTAGTTTGCGGTCTTAGCCGATGCAAAGTTGGCGTCCTCCAAAATCCCTATGATGGTTTTTGGAACACGGAAGATCGCTAAGATTTCATCCCGTGAAAACTTGCGTTGTTCGATGAACTCCATGTCCGCATGATTGGTCTGCAAACGATCCATTTTCAGGCCCCCTTGCAAAAGGGCGGTGCGGAAATTCTTTGATGGTCCTTGGAAATTCTGGTTCCACTTGTCGAGCAAACGTGTGCTCATTTCGTCGTTCATTTCTCCTTCGTGAGTAAGGACCACACCAGCTTGTGCGGAGTTTTCAAAAAATGATTTGTTGTACTCTTTGGCGTAGTAATCTGTCTCAACCGCGGTGCGCACCGCTTCCAGAGTGCTCATACCAATGATGTCGGATTCGGCCGAGAAGTTTTTGAAGTGAATAATGTCCTCTTTGGGTATCGTGTAATTTTTCCCGCTTACCCTGTAGTTGTATCCGGAAACGTATGTGTGCTCGTCAGGAATCGGCGAAACCAAACTTGGCAAGAGGGGATAAATTTCTGCTGGCGTATTTCCTTTCCGGACGATGTACCAATACTCATTTCCGAAAAGTTCTTTGTGCGCTTGGAGTCTCTTAAAAATGAACTGCTTCGTCATAAAAGGATTGGCGTCATTGATCACTGCCAACGCCGGGTGACTGGTGATTGTTTCCTTGTTCCCTTTTGAATCTGATTTGGTAAGCACCAGATCGATCGTGCTGACTTCTTCTGAAATTGCCTCAACCGAGGTGTAAACCCAACCGCGATAGAGCGCATGCATGTCCCGTCTCATAGGGGAAATGCCAAAAGCCCTTCCGATGCTTGATAAGAGGGGTATGTCCGCCTCTTTTTTCTTCCAGAAGTCAAATAGTCCCATGGTTTTTTAGTAAAACAGGACCATTTTACAATACTTTTCTACAAAACCAAAAGTTTGGGGCCAGCAACTCCGGCTTTTATTCCTTGGACACACAACGCATCTGCAATGACAGTATCGTCGTGGTATGGACTGATCGCATTTGTCCCACCTTGCTCATCGTAATAGTAGTGGAGAATTTCTTGTTTGAGTTCTTCAAATACTTCCCATTCACCGGACCGCAACCTCTGATCAAAATCATTGATCAGCATGGGTTTTGTTTTGGCGTTGGTGCTCCAGCCGAGAACTTCACTCTCTTTATTTGTGATCTTGTCCAGAATCTTCTTTCGGTAAATATTGGAGTACCAAATGAATGCACGGCACGCTTGAAGGAAGGCCAGGGCATTATTGTTTTCAGGAATTATTTTCACGCTCTTCAGCATCTTCACCATTTGATCCACCTTTAAACAAGCCAGGTCTTGAGCTACATATCCGCGGTACGATGCAAGCAATTTGCCTTCAACATCCCTACACGTGATCGCGGTGTAATCGCCACCGATCCGGCCGAAAGAAAGATCGATCCCTATGAAGCCATCGAAAAGCGGCTTAATTGTGATATTCCCTTTGTCATCTGTCGTTTTTTCCACCAATTCGCGATATATGTGCACGTCATGCTCAACCCTAATAGGTTCGAGGACTTTGTATTGGTACTCCGGAGAAAATACCGGAGACCCATTTTTGACCATGGGCACGTGCATGTATTCTTGCATAAACGCTTCCCTACCGATTTTTTCGTACCGAGCCTTAAGAGCTACCATTGACCACCTTTCCGGCCACAGCGGGCGACCTGTGAAGGTTTTCTCGTCAAAATCAATGATGGCGGGGTACTGAATTACTTTGAAGCCACGCGCATCGGCCTCTTGCTTCAGCATATTCACAAAACAGTTGTCCGAAATAATCGTGCCGAGCACGCAAACTTTTCCGCCATCCATGAGCAGATTATAAACAGAGGTCCAAAACCAATTCCAATACTCCAAGGCAATGCGTGGGTTCTTCACGTCTTTGTCTTCCTGTGGATCGTCCACAATGATTTTGGTGGGGCGCTTACCACGGACTGATCCACCCTTTGGGATGGTCTCGACCTCCATGTCATTCGTAAGCTGGAGGTGTTTTTGGCGCCATTTCTTTACTTTAAAGTCACGCTTGTCGGATTTTGGAACAAGGTTTCCCCATATCGCTTTGATTTTGGCATTCGTTTCAAGCTCGACCCGAATATCACCGATGGTTTCCTCTCCAAGAGATTCGGAAGAAAGGATCAGGGTGTGCGGCTCATAGGCAAAAAGCAAAGAATGGAGAACATCGATCTTACACTTTGCTGTTGTTTTGGCATGCGCACGCGGGACGATGAGCAAAAGATCTGCGAGGGTGTCGGCCCAAATTTCCTTGTGGAATTCCGGACTGCGATAGCGTGTGCCGGTCTTTTCGTCCGTGGTCCATCGCACACAGATTTCCCAAGCAAAAGCCGCCTTGTCGTAAAAGTAAAACGATCTCTTAATCAGCTTGTAGTGCTCGACGTTTTCACGCAGCAGCCGGCTCATCAATAACTTTCGGCCGTTTAGCTCTCGCGCTACTTCTTCCGGTAGGACTAGTGGGGTTTTCATATTCTTGCATTAGGTCAGCAAAGAGTTCGTCTTGAGTTTTTTGTGTGCTTGGCACTTCCATGGGTTCACCAAGTTCCGTTCTGGTGATTTTCCAAAGGATTTCAAGTTCCTTTGGATGCATCTTCACAGCCTTCATTAAGCCAGCGTCGCTATAATGCGTGAGCTTTATGTGTGTGATTTCAATGATGCTTTTTTTACATTCAAGGAGCTTGTGGGTCATCGTCTTCTCATGCTCCGCCATGACCGCTTTGAGTATCCGGCGTTTCATTTCCTTCTTTTCCTCGGCCCAACCTGATGTGTGCTGATTTACATTGCCGCTCCTTACCCAATCCTGCCCGAAAATTGACCGCATAAATGCTTCGACATCATCCATGTCAGAAACAATGTATTGGGCCTTTAAAGATTCCCAATCATATTTCTGTCGTCCATCCTTTACGGCCGTTTTGGTGGTCATTTTAAGCGATCAAATACATCGAACAATCCGCCGTCGATGAAGAAGTGCATGTGCTCATTGAGGAACTTAATTGTTTCCTCCGGTTGCTCGTGAAGCAGTTTTCCCGGAGTCCATCGTTTAAAGATTTCCTGCTTAAGATTTGAGAAAACTTGCAATGCACATATCTGGTACTTTTGGTCCATGTAGTTGAGTTCCGGGTCCATTAGGACAACCCTTTGAAACGACAAGCAAAGCATTTCCTGGCAAACAAAAACATCTTTCCTTCTGACAACGGAAAATTCTGAAACAAAGACGTGCAATTCGTCCAATTCAACCTGCATTTTTGTCATGTTTTTCATGTAAAGCTATTTAATCTTAAACCGCTGTGCAAATATGTCAATTCTTGGAAGCGTCTTTCGGTATGTAAAGATCGATTTCAGGATTATAAGGAACCAAAACAGGTTCATATCTGACATGCTCTGTGCCTGATTTAGAAACGTATTTCACCTCACGCCATCTTCTAAGAAATCGTTTTGCAGTTTTCATTATTCAGGGAGTGAAGTTTCTGTTGGTTCAATAGGAATGATTTCTTTTTCTTCTTCCGGTTTTTCTGCGGGGACCATGCGGCTCATGTTGCTACCGGGAAGCGCGTGTGGCCATTCCGCAAATCGATTTATATTTTCAATTTTGAAATGCGTTGTGCCCAAATACCACTTTCGGGTTATAGAAGCGAATTCCATCAAAAGCTCTGCATCGTCAAAGTTAATGAGTGAGGCATTTTCTACTTGAACAAATCTCGAATCGACTTGCTTGAGTGTAGCGAGCACGGCCGTTTGATCACTGTTGTGAAAAAAGACGTTTTTCCCGATAAGCGCTGAAAGTAAAGTTGGTGTTTCCATAAGGTGTGGAGGTAAATTAAGTAAATATTGAAGTTAAAGCGTAGCGACGAAAATCGCCACCACTACTACGAACATGATGGCGCACGCTACAAGGATCGTGAAACACGTAGTGAAGTTTCTAACGAACCTGTTGGCGAACTTTTGATAGTCCTGTTGATCTTTCATTGGAAAGGATTAAAGGTTATTTGATTTGGCCAGGAAAGGCCGCGTCTTGTTCAGCAGAATTTTTTAGCCACTGCTCACGATGGGCCTTCATACAGGCTTCATCATTACAGCCGGTCATTTCAGGAAATTTAGATCGACACATGAGTCCACAATTGCAGTGATCATATCCGGATTGAGTGAAGTGGACCAGTTGGCCGCACTTTGCTTTCGACAGTGGGGATTTAGGCTTCATACAAAGTCTCTGGTTAAGTCTTGAATTTCATCAAGCGCCTCTTTCATTTTTTTATTTTCAGACTTCAAGTCATCATTTTCTGCTTTCTGGAACGCAAGATCGGTTTCAAGCCTTTCCACCTCTTCTTTCAGATTAGCTATAGTTTCATTTTCCAATTCATCCATAAATTAAAAATTAGGAAATAAACTTTGGCTTTTATCTTCCGGGATTCCCGCATTTTGAAGCAGGGTTCGACGCACCAGCATCATACTCTTGATGTCCGCTTTTGCTTTTTGCTCAAGCCAGTTGGCATACTCTCGCACCTCCTCCGTGTTTTGTGCCAGCTTAACACCGTGCTTAGGGTGGCGCACAATCAGGAATCCCATGAGGGTCAAATCTCTCAAGATTTGCTGGAGCTTTCTCATGCTTGTGCGTTGCCTCTTAGATTCAAATTCATCATGGCTTCCCATGTCGTTTAGTGCCGCAATGAGTTCAAACTTTTGAATCCATGGAGTGCCGTTTTCCGCCCTGGCAATGAGGAAGTCTAGGACTTTAATTTCCTCAACTTCGGTTCTATCGATGCGGAATTTTTCCCAATCCGGCTCACCTTCAATAGCTTGAAAATATACCTTGTAGGGGAGGTGCGGAGGATCATTTAGAGTAGTCGCAGCTATGCTTATAGTTTTCATATTACGAATCTTGAGTAAATGAGTTTGTGGTAGGCTCGATCGTTTTTGAGTCGGTTTTTTCCATGAAAGGTTGTTCCTGCAAGGAAAAGCTCATAGCATTTATCGAGTTGCCAATAGGGGTCATTGAAAAATCTTTTATCTGCAACGATGTCCCAATGATAGAAATTAGATGTGCCGCAAAATCCAAAATCTTTGTAGTATCCGGCCGGCATGAGTTTTCCTTTGATGAGCGTGCTTGCTCTCCAGTAAGTGGTGTTGTGCTCACGTGCTGGCGTCCAGAGACCGTTTTCGGCTTCGAGTGTCGTAATAAATTCCAGGTTGTTACCAGATATAAGACTCGCATAGGCAACGTATTGGTTTTGATCCGCTTCAACGGCCTGTTTCTTGTAAAGCTCTCCTTTGTCCTGTGAGAACAAAAGTTCTGCTCGTGCGGTATCTGGAAAGGAATATTTGACATTGTCGATTTCCGTTTTGGAAGTTGTTGAGGTTTCAAATTCGGCAGTTTTAGAACTTGCCGAAGGTTCATTTAAAAATCTGTGAGTTCTCGAACGCGCGCCTCGATGTCGATTGAAGCAGGATCGTTACTTTCCTGAACTTCTTCTCGAACTCTGGCCAATGCGTCCACTGTAATGCGAGCTTCCATCATCACGCGGCCCTCTTGGACTTGGCGTAGATCGATGTAAGCCGCCTTCTCCTCGCGGATTTGCTCTTCCACCATTTTTTGGGTGAATTTGTCAGAGCTTGGATAGGCTTGCGTGGGCAAATTTCCGATGAAGAGCATGCCCGCCAAGATACCGGTTGCTATGCCACCGATAAACATCGCGCTTCGCATGCGTTTAGAAACTGAACGGACAGGAGGCAACGGTTTTTGTTCTTCATTTCCGGCCCTGGCTTGAATTTTAAGGTTTTCCATAAATAGATTAAGGTTAGTTTTTGTTTTGGGGTAAGGGATCGCAGAGGCGATAATCAATCGCCGTGCATTCAATGGTGGCGGGGTTTGGCTCATCGAAAACGAATTTTTGAGTAAACCAAACCTCCGCGCATCCAATGAGCAACAATATGAGTGCTATAAAAATAAATTTGATAGCATGCTTAAACCGCTTCGACCGGGCGGCGGACGTAATTAAGGTGTAATCACAAGAGCAAGCGTGCCGTTCAATGCGGCCATTCCCCCTAGCCGGACAGGAATACCTTAATTCTCCGCAGCGGCCGCAGGTGATTTCGTATGATGGCTTTTCTTTTTTCATGCCCTAATAATACAGGATGGGAAGGGGAATGTCAAGTGTATTTACTTAGTTTAATTTACAAGGGCGGCTTTTGGCTACCGTCACCGCCGGGCGGACTTTAAATCATTGATCTTTGAACTTATGTTTTGTAGCACTGCCCGTCATTACCTTGGGGATATTTTTTTAACGCTTTCCTGCGCAATCCTAAGAGCCATTGGCCCATGTTTTTTGCAGAACGGAATCTTTGGTCCGGCGATTTCACCAGAGAAAAATTCGACATGCCCCGCAATCCTTCTGAAACAAAACCAGACTGAACATTTTTTGATTCTCATTTTGATAGATCGTGAAAAATTGCGTCCAAGCATAACAGAACCAAGAACGTGCCAGCCAACCAATCCGGGACAAGGCCCAAATTGGAAATGATGACGCAGAATAGGCAAAGAAAAAGTGTGGCTTGAGTATGTGTCATTTGAAATGTGGGTGATTTATTAGGCCTTTGATTTGACCGATCATGTAGTGAAAAGCATGTGGTTCCTTGAAAAATCCGCGTGGTTTTTCTGCCTCCTGAAGAATCCCGATCAGTTCGTTGCGGAGTATGTGAAATTTCTTGTCGTGGTCCTGGACATTTTTTGGTTTTGCAGGCTCTTCATAGAGTGGATTTGGTCTGCGAAGTGAATTGCACACCCTTATCTCCAAACAAAAGATACAAAAAAATTGTGCATCTTCCCACACATCGCCAGGTTTGTGGATCCATCCCGCACACTGGTACTGATGTTTGCACTTCTTTAACGAAAGTTTACGGTTGGATTTCATTTTTCATTTGGTTCAATGGATAAAACAACGTAGTCCGGATCAAGCCCTGGCACGTTGTGTAGAACGTGCGTGATTTTGAAAAATCCTTCAGGTGCAAACGAATCGGGGGTGGTGTGCTCAAAAACGATTTCGTCCCCCGTCTGGAAGTCGCGATCATTCATTCGCACTTCAGCTTTTTTCTGGTGTTTGACCACCGCTTCGCTCCACTTTTCATCAATTTTTAAGAAATGTCTTTTCATCTTTCATGTGGTAAAAGGTAGCGCCCATGGAGTTCAAATTCTTTTTTCATGACTTCTTTTTCCTTGGCAACCAACGTATTAAAAGTTGCCCTGCATCGCATGCATGTGTGGAGCATCCTAGGATTGAAGCTGCCATGGAAGAAGTGTAGAAATTTTTCAAATTTTGTCATGGGGTTTTTGGGTCAAGATTATTGAGACAATCAATACATTGCCCTTGAAAAGGTCGGGCATGAATACACTGACGGGGTGAAAGATGGACTGCGCCACGTTGTTCTTTTGTGCAATCCAAACAATAAGCAAAACTTGGTGCGTACACTGTGTAACATAGTGGGCAAACCCATCCTTGAAGGTGTTCATTTAGCATCTTCGCTTTTGTTTAGTATCGTGAATAAAATCGCGCACAAAAAGTTGGCACGTCCTGCAATGGATCAAACGCGTGTTGCCTACAAAACATG
>ERZ1292625.1330-Hain-H41-01um-R1-1330-length-30117-cov-23_pt1 | contig 30117 bp, 54 predicted proteins | sample MGYA00564400_ERZ1292625 | MGnify/ENA primary metagenome ERZ1292625 (study PRJEB36523, sample SAMEA6512639) | groundwater metagenome | collected 2019-01-08 | study: AquaDiva: Metagenomics assemblies of 32 groundwater samples | reverse complement strand
ATTTATTGATCTCTACGATATGCATTTTCTAAATGTTTCAATTATATTTAATTTTCCCGCGAATGCTTTTTTATTCAAAATTACTGCTACATCACTAACACTATCTCTTCTATCTAAACTAATTGTACCTAAACTAAATTTTTAGTGTTTGTAGCAAATCATTATATCAGATTATATTTTTTATTAAATCAAAATATACCATCATTATTATATATATTTTATGGTAAAGAGTTTTATATAAATCATTATTGATGAAAATAGAATTTAATATAAAATTTTTATAGCATAAGAAGGTGTAAAGAGTTTTAAGAAAATTGATATTGATGAGAATGGGAATTTACGCAGAGATCTCGAAATGGACGCACTTCAAGCTCTAATACTTCACCGCCTTATTGTTTATTATATTATTGATATGTTGCAAATTATTATTCTCATAAATTTGTACATTATATTTCTTTAATATACATTCTATAAAATAATATGCAGTTCTCATTTCCAATACAATATCTCTAATTAGCATTTTTTTATTTATATATAAATCTAATACTTTATCTTCTTTTTCTTTATTCTTTTTTAATCTAGCATCTTCTTTTCTTTGTTTTTTCAAGATATTATTATTTCTTATATTAATTCGATATTCTTCTTTTTGTAATAGGTATTGCTCATATTTTTGTATATGATTTATAGCTAATTTATATTTTCTATCTAAATAATATATAGCTCCCTCATAAAAATGTTTTAATAATAAATACGCATTTTGTCCACCATAACTTACCGCATAAATACCCTTATGTAGATATTCTTTACTTGGTTTTTCTTTTGATAAATAACTATCACAATAATTTATGAAATCTTTTACGTTGTTAATATTACCACAGAAACCAATACCTATCCTGTTTTTATCTATATGCCCATCTCCATCTATCATACCCCTAAAATAATCTTTGCTTATAAGCAAGTTCATATTTAACATTTTGCCATTTTTCGTTTTTCTAGGAGTTATACCATAGCTATTTAAAGTATTGGCCGCACTAGCATTTGTTATACTTAAACTTGCTATTCTAGTACGACGAATTTTTCTGCCATTTATCAAGCCACCACTATGTTCTCTTATATATATCTTTTTACTAGAAACCATAAATATTTTGAATTTTTCTAGGTGATACCTATCTTTCTCGGCTAAACCAATTGCTATACATCTTAATCTTTTTGGCTTGCCTCTTTCAATTACACACCCATCAGTCATTATGAAACCGCACCAATATGCGGAATCTGGATTTATATCAGTAAATATATTTTTTCCCAAAATCTCTTCTAGGTATATTTTTTCTATTCTTTTACGAACATAACTCCTATCTAAATGAGTCAAAGATTCTTTTGCTACTTTTTTTCTTATTATTTCTAATTCTGGAAAACTTTTAATAAAACGATAAAAAGAATTATAGGATATATTAAATTTTTCACAAACTATATTCATATCTTTACATTTTTCATATTCAGATATTATTTCTAAAGCTTTTTCATATCTTCTATTTTGTTTTAGATTTTTATAGGTTAATTCATAAACTTTTAAATATTCTTCAATTTTATGCCTAGTTAAACCCGTTAACATCTCCATCTCTTCTACACTATAATTTTTATTGTATAAATTTACTAATTTAACTCCCTCTTCTAATATTTCAATATCTTGATAATAAAGCTCATTACTCATTGTTTGCTAACTCCCAAAATTTGAATAACTAAATTTTTAGTTTTTAAAATAACTAAATTTTAGTTTTTTGCCGTTATTCCAACTACGAATAATATATTATTATTAAAATATTATCAATAAATATTTTTTATTTTTATTTAATTATATGAATTTATTAATGTTGTAAATTATTGAATAGAATAAACACTTTATAGCAAATCATTATTGATGAAAAGAAAAATTGGTCATGAATTCCGCTTGCAAATGCTTTCGTTTTTGTGTATTAATACGTAGGTTTTTTGCCTATCAAAATTCTTTTTTTATCTTTGCGTATCTGTAAAGCTTTGGCACAGCGATTGCATTGCAGATCGTTTTCGTGCCAAAGTAATTTTGGTTGATTGCTTCGCTTTAATTTCGCTTTTTAATGAATGGCTATTCAGTAAAAAAATGAATAATTATTCATTCTGAAATTAGCATTGCAGGCGCAATATGTAAACATATTTCATACATTCTTTTGATACCATATTTATTTTTATTAATAAATTGTGAACAGTTAAACATAAACCTATGTTTAGCTTTAGCTTCAAATATACTGTTAAACATCTCTCTATCTATGATAATAACGTCTATTAATCGCATTGTATTTATCCTTTTATTAGTGGTTTATAGGGTTTATTGGTTAGGGTTAACCTATTAGGTTAACCCGTTGTTAATGGCATTCTAGTTGATACCCATAATGCCTAGATTGCTTCTTACCTTGATATAATGGGATAAGAAAACACTTGGTATTTCTACCCTAGGAGTTAGACTAAAACAAGCATCACAGCTTAACATGTCTGTTATTCCTACACTGTTAAACACTGGGTTTAACACTGTTCTAACGTCAGAACAGCATAAATCGCATCTATGAGATGGTTTAACTTCAGATATATTACTTAAGAGATAACCTATTTCATTAGAATCAAACATATTATCAGACACTTCAATAACTTCCATTGTACAATCATTTTTATTAGACATAGTATAATTACCACCTTTTTGTTTACTGCGTTTTGTTGTCTTACAATTTGGATTATAAACACAATCAAAAAGATGTCAATATCATTTTTCCGGGTTACTGCAACCTATTGATAATACTAGGGTTATAACTGCGATCAAATAGCGATCAATCAATCGCTGGTTAGATCGGGTTTTTATGATCATAGGTAGTTTAATCAATACTATTTAGGGTAGTAGGGTAGTAGGGTAGTAGGGTAGTAGGGTAGTAGGGTAGTGGGGTTAACAAACAATCAAAGCGTTGCTAACCAATTGGATAACATTAAACCAATGCCCTTTTTTGCTATCTAGCAAGGGCAACAGTTAGCTAACCAAGGGCAAAACGAGTATTAGCATACCCATGCTATTTTAGGGGATTCTAGCGATGTTTTTCATTTATTATTGACGTATAAATACTACAAAAGGTAGCTGTTTTGAAGCTACCTTTCTTTAAGTTATTGATTATATTGGGTTTACTCCCTATCTTTTTTGCTTAATTCTATCTTTTTAAGCAATAAAACATGTTCAATTTCTTGCTGGTTTAATTTACTTGTTAACCAATTGATCAACCTATCTAGCAACTTATCTAGCAACTTGTTTATTATCATATACTTACCTTTATTGAGTAAGACGGCTTGCTTGCCGTCTTACTAGTTTGGCTGTTATACTGGTATTTTTACCAGTTAGGTTTAATCTAAGAATAAACCATTCTAGGGATCTATTACCTTTACTACTATTACAGCTTATACAAGCTGTAATAAGGTTATTGTGAGCATGATTTTTTTCTATACTTTGTGGAATGATATGATCTAAACTCAAAATGTTAGTTAAACTATTGCAATAAAAGCATTTGTAGTTATCTCTAGCATATAGCTTTTGTCTATTTTCGTCTGAGATAAAATTGTTATCTCTATTGTTTCTAACAACTTGCAAACCAGCAATAGCTAGGATAGTTATTAATTGCATTGCATAGCAAGCTTTTAATGCTACATTTTGGCTTAATTGTGTGTGTGCCTTAGTCATTTCTACTTACTCCCGATATTTATTTAACTTACTTGCCTAGAATAGTCTATCCTGCATATGTAGTCAAACTATTTTTTCTGTATAAGCTAACTAAACTATCTAATTATCAGAAAACAATAGGGTTATTCCGATAATTAGATTAGTTAAGTTTTCCGGATCTGCCATTACATTAGCAGATCGAAAGTCACTCTTTTTATGTTTTCCCTGTTTAATACTAGGTTTATTACTAACACTAATATTATATAGGTAATTATCCTCATTCTTAAAGATTTCTTTTTTAGGTTCAAATTAAGCTTTATATCCATTTCTATAAACCTACCTTGGTTAGTATCGTTAAACATCACAGGATAGCTTTGTAGGCTATCCTGTGATGTTTAAGCAGTATGTTTATAATCTAATTAGATTGTATTTTGTTTCTAGGTTTTCAATCCATTTATTAACACAAGTAGATTGATCGCTTGTTTTAGAAAAAGTTACTTGTGATTTTTTGCCATTTTCATAACCTATTGAAAACAAAAGGTTTCCATTTTCTAGCACTTCAAACTTGATGCTAGCGTATTCTTTTACATTTGTTACCGCTTGATTAATATTAATTATTCTTACCATTCTATTTTTTTCCTTTATTAAAATATTGAAAACATTATACTTACACAAACAATCAAAGAAAAAACATATAGAATAGTTTCCTCTGTTTTAGATAAATCGCCAAAAGCATCTAGGTAGTTTTTCATATATTTTCCCTTTCTCGTTTGTTGTCTTACAATTTGAATTATCCACATAATAAAAAAGATGTCAACCTATTTTTTCCGGCTTAATTGCAGGTATTTATAACATATTGATAATAATAGGGTTATAGCTATAAAAGAATAGCGATCAGCTACAGATCAATCTATAGCAAGAAAAACCACAATACTTAAAAATTCACCGTAGCACAAAAAACCATAGTCAGTATTTTTATCTATAGCACAAAAAACCATAGTACACTTTAATTTTGTTTATTTTTCGCTTAATAAGCTAAGTATAGTTTTTCGTTTTAATTTCGCCTTTTTCTATGAAGAGATGTTTTGAGATATTTTTTATTTCGTTTATTTTTCGCCTAACTGATATTTTCGTTTTTATTTCGCTTTTGATAAGTGTATTAAAATCAATAACTTATAACCTATTGAATTATAAGGGTTTATAGCTACTAATCAAAAAGCGAAAAGAAAGCGAAAAGCGGTGTGTGGCAACCGGGTGAAACCAGAAGATCAAAAGCATAGGTATTTGTACTATTAAACATAGGGGCTGAAACCCCTATGGATAAAGGAGTTGGCGGGGTTGGGGGGTGAAACCAGCTTTTTAGAGGTGTGTCAAAATGATACACATTTTTGCCCTGTCATAACACCAACGTAGTTGGTAATGAGCGCCCATCTTTATTTCTTTTTTTTAGAGGGTAAAGTTCGTTTGTAAAATTGGTTTATTATATATAAAGTTTAAGCAGAAAGCACTAAGAAAAGAAAAGGTAATTAGCGGGTAAACATTAAACATTTCGTATTGGTAAAGTTTGTTTGTAAAGTTTGTTTGATTTTTTATAAGTTTTGGAATAGTATTGGCATACAATAAAAAAATATTTAATTTTTCCGTAAAAAACCGTAAAAATTTTGAACTAATTTTATTTATCGGCGTAAGTATATATGAAGGCGATTAAACATCAAAACAAAATGGAGAAAAAAAATGAAAAACATTATTAATTTGACCCCACATATTATAAGAGTTCAAACCCAAAATGAAACTATTGAGTTTTTACCTACAAACATTCCAGCCAGAATGGAGGTAGTACAACTAGATCTTGGTATGATCAATGGAATATCAGTTAGAGGATCTAGCTATGGTAATATATCTGATTTGCCAGAACCACAAGAAAACACAATATACATTGTAAGTACATTGATAGCTCAAAGAGCAAAAAGATTGGATCTTGTTTCGCCTGACACATTTAATGGAGTTATTAGGGATAAAGATAATAGAATTTTTGCAGTAACAGCATTTCAATGTTTTGTAGAAAATAAATAATTAATCAAAAATAGTTTTACAGAGTTCTCACAACTGTAATTTCCGTAAAAACTTTGAACCTTTTTATATACTATGCGTATAACTTAGCAACAAAGTAACAATAATTAAATAGGATAATCTATGAAAAAAGAAATTTCAGAACAGATAAACTATGAAATAGTGTGGATTATACTAGAATAAAAACAAATTAATTATGAGATAATTTGGAAAGATTAGGGGTAATTCCCCTATCGTCACGGAACATGTTTTAATGTGACGACCGGGCAAAGTTTGGATTAGGTATTAATCCATAAAGCTAAAGCTTATTAAATTGTGGCACGATATTTGCTATATAGCAACTTTGATGCCAAAGCTAAAACCCGGCATTTAACCGGGTTCGCTTTTATTTCGCTTATATTTTAACGTATGTTAAAAGTATATACAAAAACCATACGAGTAAATGAAAGCTGAAAAACATTCCTAATTTCGCTGCTCTTTTGGCATTATTTCGCTTTTTATAATGTCGCTCAATATCCTCTGGATTTCTTAGGTCAAAATACTTAGTATAGATAATATTAGTTTCCTTCATTTTGGTTGATCCTTTCCATTCTAGATTTTCTTCTTTGCTCGCAACGAGCAACGACATTAGCAGAATTAACATCTGTTTGATGATCAGCCGCGCAACATGCCGCGACAAAAACAAATATAATTATAAAGCAAAACCAAGTCATTTTATTTTCTCCTAAACAATATTTACTTACAAAGAGATAAACGAAAAACTGTTTAATTTTGTTTCAAGAAAAGGATAATAAATAATAACTTTTTCCTGATTATTATTATTTATTATCCATTGTATAAACTATGCATTTATTCTAACAAAACCGCTTAATCTTTGAATGCATATATTCAAATGAGAAAATCTTCTCCAACCTTCATAAGCAATTTTATGAGATAAATGAGCTATAAACAAACCGTCATTAGGTATTATTATAGTGATATTATCTTTATTCTCATTTGCTAGCATCTCATTATCTTGACAATCAGAATAAAAATAATTAACATTTTCCATTATATCTTTAACTAGTCTATCCATTTGATCCTCTGAAAGATAGTCAAGATCATTCAAATTACTTAAAACATTTACAGATAATCCTATTTGCTCTTTAGCAAGCATCTGTATAGTTTCAGCATTTAGATCGGTTATGCTTTTTTTGATAAAATTACCATCAAAATTATTAGCAGTTAAATTTATAACAAAGTGTGTAGAAGTAGAATTAGTTGTAGACATAGTATTTATCCTTTTTAAGTTTTTAGTTAGTTGCAATCGCTTGCATATAGACTTACGACAGCTATATAAAAAGGTTCAATAAAGTTGCGGTTTTTAGATATTTTCCGGTTATTTATTCTACTGTTTTACCTGCTTTAATCGCTGGTTTATCATTAATATTTTGTTGGTTTATTCTACTATGGTTTATTGTGCTATAGTAGCATATAAAACCACTGATTAATAAGATTAAGTTGTTTTACGTAATCAATCAATAATATCAAGATTAAGTTATTTTACCTAATCTATTAATATTATCGTTCTTAGGTAATATCACTATAGCTCAACTCCTTTATCCATAGGGATATCGATGCGCTTAACTCCTTTATTCATACGGGTTTGCCGGTGTGAAAAACCGGAAGTTTTGGTTGACAGCGCCCATAAAACACTAAAATCAAGAGAGTGAAACGAACGAACAAAAAGCACATATAAGCGATTGGTAAAGTTTGTAAAGCTTTGGCATAGTAATTGCATAGCCGGTAAAGCTTGCAACTTTTATTTTATAAAAAACGTTTAACTCTCCATTGGTAAAATATTGATAATTAGGAGAAAAAAAATGAGCGAAAATATATGGCAGTATGATTTTGTAATTCAAGTTAAGGATTACATTAAAGCAGGATACACCGAAAAAGAATTTTATACTATTGATGGTGTAGCAATGGAATTTTATATTGACGGGAAAGATGTAATGATCTACAGATGGTATAGTAGTTTTGCTAGGATACCAATTAGGGATTTTTTTGAATAAACCCGCAATTATATTGAACCTTTGTTGCTGGTATACGTTTGAATATATACCAGCAAGTTGATTGAAAAATATTAAAAATGGAGAAAATAAAATGTATCATAAATATCAAAGTAATCATGTCCCTACTATGTGTTTCTTTATGTTAAGAAATAGCCAAAATGAAATTATCCTGCATGGTTGGAGTTTGGCGCAAAGTTGGGATCATATAATAAGATGCGAAAAAAGCTTAGTTTCTAATGAATATAGAATTTCCAGAAGTTGTAATCAGTTTGGTAATACAAATAGTAGAATACAAGCTGAATATCATAGGGTTGCTACTCTAAAAGAAGCGTGGAAAATATTCTATAGAATAGTTAGACAGCAAAGAGACAAATATATAATATCAAAAGAACAACAAGAGAAACCGGCTTAGGCCGGTTTTCTCGTTCATCGCAAGGTGAATTTGATTGCGATGAGATAGTAAAATTACTTCGCCTGTATTTCGTAAAGTTTGTAAATCTGTAATGCAATTACCATACCAGAGTTTGGCACAGTAATTGCATTAGTAAAACTAATTAGCATAACCAGTAAGGGAAAACTTGATAACGCGCTTTTCTACTTTCAAGCCATTGTTCTGTTTTTTCAGTACTACCAAAAAAGAATGTTGCTCTTTCACCATTACACAAAGTTACTTTTACAGTAAAACCACCATTTTGATCGGGAATGATATTAGCGAATAATTTTTTCATTTTTTTCTCCTAAGTTTGTATTTGATTGTAAAAAGATTAACGAAAACAGATTGCATTTAGTTCAAAAGAAAACCGGGTTTTATCCCGATTATTCTTTATTGGTTGCACTCGTAACTAGCACATTTAATTTTTACAGGTATTTTTTGGAATAAATCTAAATTGTTATCTTGTAACATTTGACCATATTTTGATAAACTAACTTTTTCTTGAAAAATATCTGCAACGTTATCGGAAAGATAATTAAATAATTTGCCAATTTCTTTAGCAGAAAATTTAGAATAGCCGCTTTTCCCTTTTGGTGTGGTTACTTCAATTTCCAAAAATGTCAATACATTTTTTTCTAATTTTTCGCCTTTTTGATCTATTACTTTGAAAATATGCAAATTAGATAATTTCTCATAATTTTCTGATAAATGGTAAGTACTTTCAACCATATGAGAAATGTTATACCTGCCAACTTTAACAAAAGTTTTGATCGTTGTTTCACACATAAAATCTTCATTATCATCATTAACATCAATAACAACTTTTTCAACATCCGATTTTTTAACTTTATTTGTTGCGCCTTTTGTTCTGCCCATTTTATTTTCTCCTAATCAATCATATTTAACCACACCATAGATAACGGAATTGGTTTATATTTAGTTCAAAGTTTTTGCAGAAAAAGCAGGAAAAAATGCAGAGAAAAGCAGCAGGTTTTATGGCACAAAAGTTGCTATATAGGAATTACTATGCCAAAGAATTATTTCGCTTATATTTCGCCTTGGTTTGTTGACTAATCGCAAAATCAAGTACAGTTGCGATTAGAGAGAAAAACACATAAAAGATAATCCGTAAAGTTCGTTTGTAAAGTTCCGTTTAAAATGAAAAAAGGTATGCTAATTGCATACCCTTCAAATCCTATTCATAAAACAACCGGGCTAACCATAATAACCCAGATTTTCCCATGTTAACTTCTCATCTATTATTCTATTACCATCACGATCCCAAACTAAAAGCAAACCATAACCCTTTTGGTTTTGCTCATCCATAAAATTGTTAAGCTGATAAGTAACACCAGATTTTTTAAGAAGCTTAGAATGATCCATTTCTTCAACCCTAGCTAACACACCACGATTTGCATAATCAACGCCATCCATAACGTTGTTAACTACAAATACTACATCTGCAAAAACTTTTAATTCAGCCAAAAAAGGTGTTAACATTTTATTTTCTCCTAAAATATATTTGATTGTAAAAATATAAACGAGTACAATTAAAAATTAGTTGCAAGTATTTGCAGTTTATTGCAATTTATTCCAGATTTATAAATGAAACTTTTTTTATTTCTAATCGTTATCTATTGCAAATATATTATTTTTAGGAGACATCATGAAAAAATTATTAGGAAAAGTTTTAATCGTTAGTGGTAGATCTTTAGCTGTTGGTAATTTCCATCAAATAGGTACTTTAGTTGAATATACAAATAATAATCTTATTCTTTCTCATAGCTCTAATGAGCTAAGAAAAGATACACGCTCAACAGTTCCTATAGCTGACATACAAGAGTTATCTGTAATGCACAGCAAACAAAAAAGAAATCTAGAAGATTTAGTTGCTGCTATGTAATTATTTTAAATTTTGGGTTGGGAAATTACTCTCTCAACCCAAAGGAATTAATTTTGGGTTGAAGTGGTAAAGTTCGTTCAATCTTATTTATTTGTAAATATAGTTTATAAAATACAAAAAAGGTAAGCTTTTTATTTCGCCTACCTTTCGTTTTGCTTAAATTTTATTTCGCTTATTGTTTGCATTTAGCTATCATTTTAACAGCAAGCAAATGTGATATGCTAGGATGGATATAAGAATAAACCACTTTACCAGCTATGATTTTGAAATCAATCATAATAAAACCTAGTTTATCAAGCTCAATTGCAGTTTCGATCCCCGGAACTCTATAAACATTACTTCTGTTAACCTTTACTGCTATATCGATAGCAGATCCAAGATCATAACCACTATCCATTAAAGCATTAACTAAGAAACTTTTAGTTGGCAAAGAATAATCTATTTTATTTGACATAACTTGAGTAGTGTAATTATTCTTTTTAGTTGTCATAATTGCTGTTGAACTAGTAATTGTGTTCATTTTATTTTCTCCAAATTAGTATTTACTTACAAAAAGATTAACGAAATCTGTTAAAGATTAGTTCAAAATAAAACCGGGTTTTAGGAATTAATTTCTAAAAGCAAAATTGTTTGTACTAGCAAGGATTATTTTTACCTTATTAAAAACTTGGTGTGCTTTATCTAAACCCCTAACAATTCTAGTTTCTGGTGTGTTTTTTGTAAGTCTTACATTTTCCTTGGTGCTAACAGCATATCTAACATTCCTAGGGTTTACGATCTTAACTATGTAAAGTGGATTATTGTTGATAGTTGTTGATTTGATTGTTTGAATTGTACGCATTTTATTTTTTCCTTTATTTAATTTATTCACTTGCAATTATTATAACGTACAAAAATTAAAAAAGTTCTAAATATATATTATTTTTTATAGAATTTCGCCAAATATTATTTAGCTCTCACTTCAATGGTACTTAATTTGAAGTGAATGAGAAAACATATATAAATAGTTTAGTGTAAATAGTAAATCTTAGGTAGTAATATCAGCAAAGTATATGCGAAACAAAAATGAAATAGGGTAGCTGGTTGGCTACCCTATAATAATCTAATTAATTTTACTTATTCAGTTCCATCTAAGAATTTAGCATAACATCTTTCTAAGTAAGTAACATCACCACTATTTTTATAGTTGTCATGTTTCTTTATACCACCGCTTATTTGCACTGGTTTATTAGAATTGATAGCTCTTAATAAGATATTTAGATCAGCACTACCACCACCAGTTTGCCAGCAAACCACATTGTTATTTACTGGTATGTCAGTATAAGTAATTTTCTTACCTTTACCAGCTATCAAGGTAGCTTTGTTGACCAACATAAACACATTAAAAGTAGTGCCATATGGTGTTTGGAAAGAAAAACTATTAAGTACCTCTACTTCTAATCTAACTTTATCCTTTAAGCTACCTAAATAGGTAGAATTAGCTTTTAGGCTATTAGCTCTTTGAGAGTTAATGTTTTTTTCATAACTGCCAACCATACTAACACAAATGCCAGCAGTTTTAGAAAACACTACACCACTTTGGCAAACAGCATAACAATTATATTCATAATCATTCAAGTTTTCAGGATCTTTATCTTCAAATTGAAAATGATCAATAATGGTGTCAATCTTGCCTTGATCTTCAGAGTAAACAAACTTTTCAACCTCAGAACAAAATTCAGTATCATACATGCTTTTAGGTTTGCCGATCAAATTCATATAGCGCATGACATGCTCTTTTGTAGCTGTTTCGCTAGTTTCTCTAGCATCCTTAGAACTCACATAACCAAAAGCACGAATACAAGCTAAAGTTATGCTTAGAAAAGCAGATATACCAAAAACATCATGACCCCTATAGCCGCCGCCGATTTCATTAAAACCAAATTCATCTTTAACGCGCAATAGATTTTCTAGCAAGCTAGCAATTTGCAAAATATCCTTATTCCCTGTGTAATCTCTTAAGCATTGCTTGCCAACTTGCTTAAACTCTTGAGTAGTAGCATTGTAAACGATAAAGGAATGCTTTCTAAAACGATTGATCCCGCAATGGTTACACTGTGGTTTTTCTGATCTGTACTCTTTTGGAAAAGAAAAATCTTCAGACAAAATAGATTTGATAACATTGATCATTTTGCCGCTATCATCAATCTGATGTACTATACTAGCTGCAAATTCCCAACCATCAATTATGGGAATAGTTGCGCCGATGATAGTAATATTACGCACCATAACAGCTTGCTTTTGATATGGGTTAACTTGAAAAACTACTGTTTCTGTTTCCCCTAATTCTAGGGTAAAAGGTTTGCCAAGAAGTTTTTCAGATTTGCGAGAAAGCTTTTCAAAAGCCCCTCTAAACTTTGGCATGTTTTCTGTAGGGATCTGAAAAGAAAAAGTGTTATTTGTATCTACTATCATTTTTGTTGCGCTCATTTTTTTATTTTCTCCTAAAATATATATTGTTATAACTAACTACGTAACCAGTTTATCAAATGTTTCATTTTATATTTATTTTTTTGCAATTATTTTTATTTCGCTTATGATTTTTTAGAGATAAAAACTGTTTCGCCTAGGTTTCACCTTTTGAATTGTTCAGCTAACACAATATCAACTTCGCTTGTGTTAGGATATTAATAGATAAGATATAAGATTGGTAAAGTTTGTTTTGTAAAGTTCGTTTAAAACTAATAACTGCACAATCTTTTGAGTTATTGTGCAGTATTAGAATTTAAATTCTAAATTATATTTAATTGTTTTCATTTTGTGTTTGTGTTTCTGCAATCTGTTGATAGGTATATCTTAATTTTGCATACTCTAAAAACTTTTGTGCAGCTTCTTTCTTTTTTTGTTTTTCAGATCTTCTATCTTGTTTAGCTTCAATAAGTAAACCATTGATATCAGATACTAAGGAATTGCATTGAAAAACTAAATTATTCATCATAAGTTTTCTCCATTTTTATTTGAAAAGATTAACGATTATGATAAGAGAAAGTTTTGAAAACTTCCTAAAAATTAGCGCGGATTAATATTTCTAAAATGAAACATTGGTTTGCTATAGTACGTTCTATATATTAGAAAGTAAATAAAATTTGGGGAAAGATAATGACAACAGATAAAAACAATTTCGTCGCTACAATAACAGAACAACAAATTAACAAACATGGTATAGTACCTATAAACGTTAACTGTGTTACTTGGTATGATTTGAATAGAAAACCAGTTAAAGTTTATACTGGTAATTTTTCTTGTAAATCAAATAGGTTTGCTAAAAAGATCCAAAATAAAATATATGCAAGAAATATAAGAATGATTTCTAAATGGATAGGTGGTAAATAATGAAAGAAAAAGAATTGGTAGAAATAGAAGAAATTTATAGCTATTTGGCTAAAGATATAATTTACAAAAACCTAAATGTAGAGGTATAACATGGAAAACAAACTTAGTGAACAAGAAATTAGAAATATATTAGCAGAATTAAAAGATTGGAATAGTTGGCATGTTGTAGGCAAAACTCTTGAGGTATTAGATGAAAAAGATTTTAAGAAAACAAAAAAACTAAATTGGATTGAAAAAGGAAAGGTTCAATCTAAAAAACTTGTTGAGAAAATTTGGGATGATATGCAAGATGTAGGTTTCTAAAAACGGGAGCAGAAATGCTCCTTTTTTTGTTCTGCCATCACACCAATCAAAACAGTGTGATGGATTTGTAAAGTTGGTTAGATATATAAAAAGGAACATTTGTAAATTACAAACGTTATTCAGTTTATAAGTAAATAAAATATTAGGAGATCAACCAAAATGGCTAAATTTAATCTAAGATTTTCACAAGTAAATTCAGTGGGTTATACAATAGAATTTGATGGAACAGAAGATGAACTACGAAATAAAATAATTAGTTATGATGAAAAAACCTGGGAATTAATAGATGATCAAAAAGCTGATGTAGAACAATGTAGTTTTGATTTAGAAGATGTACAAAGGGCATGATTGCCCTTTTTTGTTCTGCTATCACAAGAGCAAAATACGTTGTGATAGATTTGTAAAGCTGTTTTGCTGGTTTTTGTAAATCGTAAAACATAAATTCTAAATCTAAAACTAATAAGAGCGCCTTTTACAGCGCTCTATATTATCAATACAATTTATTTGCTTCTAAATCTTTGTATAACGCAACTAATAGATCAAAGTAATGTTGATAAAGTTCGTTATAGTTTTCGCTTTTACTATGTGGATAGAAATTTGAAAAACTGGTTAGATCGTCTAATACATTTTCAAAAATCAAATGATCAAAATTTAATCCTAAAGTACTTATAAGAACAGTTAAACTTTTAACAACTTGCCTTACATGCTGCATTGGATCTTGCAATTTGTTATAACCGTTAGCATCTGGATTGTGATCCCTAAGCATATAATAATAAGGATTGTTTTTTATCTCAACAAAACTATTTATATTTTCTAAAATATTTTTCTTGTTAAGAGAAAAAATTCTCTCGTTAGGATCATCAGAAATAAAAATACTTTTTGAACTGGTTAAGTAACTTCTATCTTCTCTGTAAGAATCTCTATTTTTTATGTAAAACCCGTTATCACTAAATTTTGATGTATCTTTCTTAAAATACCAAATTGGTCTGTTAAAATCTTCCTGCCAAGTAGTACTATTAGAATTAAAATGAAATTGATAAAACTTAATATTAGGATCTTTACTCTTCTCATTTTGTTTCCATAGTTCAAAAGCTTCTTTAACGTTTAATTCTTTCATGGTTTCCCCTTTATATATTTGGATTATGTTCGCTTTCTTTAATGATACATAAACCATCAAGATTATTAGCTGTTAACTCTGTTCTAAAATATTCTATACTAGTTCGAGTTATTCTGGGATGATAGTTTATTTTAGATTCAACTAAGATATTTTTATTCTTACCGATATCATTTAGCTCCATAGCGATATCAAAACATTTTTCTATAAACGGGATTATTTTCTTTCTTTGTTTTTTCGGAAAGTTAATTTCATACCAACCAATTTCCATAAAATTCTCCTAAAATTTATCAATGTTATCCATACTTTTTAGTAGTGTTCTTAATTTTCTTCTAACCATCTCAGATGAAATGGTTAGTTGCATAATTTGATCAACATTCTTTTCTTTGGCTACAGCATCCAACAAATCAAAAAGATCATTACCTAATTCAGCTATTTCTTTCGCTTTTTCTGCTCTTTGTTTTCTTGTTTCCATATCTGGCATGTTAACTCCTATTAACCTAAATTTAATTGTTCTTGTTTATTACTACGTTCAGCTACAAACTTTTGTTTCATATTTTTACTTTTTGTTAAAATTAATTTTCTTCTAACTCCAACAAATCCCGATAATCTTTCTTCTATATTAGCTAATTGATTTTCTACTTTTTCTGGGCTTGATAAAATTCTGCTTAAATTACTTGATGTAAATCTCATTTTGTTATTCTCCTGTTTTATATTTACTTACAATATAGTTTACGCGCACAAAATTAAAAAGTTTCATAAAATAAATATTATATTTTGAAACTTTCTTAAATCTTATACGTTAATCTAGGAAAGAACAAATTAGGAGAAAAAAATGAATTACATAATGTTTGATAAAGTTTCTGATATTCTAACCCCATACTATAACCTAACCCCAAAAGCTGTTTTTAACTTTGTAGGAGAAAACCAAGACGGTTGGCAATTTTACATATTTGGCGAAGGGATGACAGTAGAAGTAAAAATACTCAATACAATAATTAGAAATTTCTCAGATCCAGAATTGCAAAGTGAAGCTTTAGTACAATTAAAAGAATTAATTTTTGGAACTAATAATGCTATAGTTATGGCAAGAACAACGGAAAGTAATTCCCATATATTCACCTTAGCTATTGAATATAAAACAGTTAATATATCTCAACACTTTAGATTTAATCATAAAAATACCAATATACAAAAATGGTTAAATCAAGTAACAGCAACTTATATGAAATTTGATATTAATACTTAAGTAAAGGTCACGCTCAATTAAATAACCTTCTAATTTGGGGAGTTGCGAAAAACTCCCTATTTTTTTGCATTAAACACAATCGTACTAAAAATTGTGTTTAGGGAACAACTTTTTTAGAGTTATTCCCTTTTGTAATTTCCTAATCTTCTAAATCATCAAAATCAAAAATATCTTTAGGTTTAGGATAATCTTTATATTTTGGATAATCTTCTATGAATTTTAACCAAGCATAAGAGCATATTTTGGTAGGAAAGTAATCATGCCTATCATACTGATTGTTTAACCATTCCAAAGCGTTGTAAAATGTACTACTAAAAAAAGGATAACTATAATAGTCAGATCCAACATCTGACCATCTAGCAAGTAAACTGACCATTTCTATTTTAGCGCTTTCTTTGAAACAATAGTAAACATCATACTTCCCTTCTAAGTTTACATTTTGATCTACTTGCCAACTTCCTACATAAGTACAGCAACTAGAGTCATGTTGATGCAATGGGTTTGTAGTTTCTATTTTAGATATAGTGTATTGGTTTTGCATGTTATATACTCCTAAATTATATTGTTTTATTAGCTATGATATCATCAATATCTAAAATAGCCATATCAATAACATCTCTTATGGCTATTTGTTTATCAGACTCATTTGCAATCTGAGAAGAGATTTCTTCTAGAATATCATTAACAGAATAAATCTTCAATAAATCTGAAATTGTTTTTTTATCTTAATTGAACATGTTTTCTCCTAGATCCATATAATAGGCTTGTTTGGGTATTCTAAAGATCTTTCATGTTTCTGAATATCTAAAAAACAATATTTAGAAGCTGATATTGGTTGATTAAAATCTTTAGCATTTACAAAAGTATCATCCCTATAAGGATTGTAAGTTACTGGAATATTGAGCGTAGCATTAAGATTATATCCTAATATGATTTTGCTATAATGCATAAATGCACCTATAACATAAGCATGAACAAATTTCTTTTTTAACTTTCTCACCTTATCTCTAGTTTTAGCGGAAACTGCAAATCTAACATTTTTCAATAAAAAACAAGTTTCAACATGTGCTGATAATTTCCATTTGCCATCTACTCTAGTTTGAATAGAGTAGCAATCTTTATGTAAATTTCTATATACTCTAAATTCGGTATTTTCTGGAAATAGTTTTTCTAGATCTTCACTATCTGTTATAAAGGGAATTTTGTTTCTCATTCTTATCACTCCTAATGTATTTGTCTAGTATAACGTATTGAAAATAAGAAAGTTTCATAAAATAAATATAATATAAATGAAACTTTTCTAAATAGTTACCGTTAGTTATATTGAAAGCAAAACACTAAAAAGGATAATATCATGAATATAAGAAACTTAATTAAAGAAAAATCTGCTTTTGTTGCAGAAAGAAAAAGCTTAGAGTATGGTTATGCTGTAGTAGTTGATAGATCCCTATTACCTATAGATCATACATTTTACAGTAAAACAAATAATAGATTTGTAGGTTTTGATCATAGAAATCATAACGGAAAAAAAACAGAAATAGGATCGGTTTTTATATTTGAAACTTTAGAAAAAGCAAAATCTTCTTTAGGAATAAATAACAATTAGGAGAAAACAATGGATACACAATATGAAAATTTATATCAAGTATTTTCTGCTGCTTTTAGAGATGAAACAAACCATGGAAAAGATTTTCGTTATACAGCAAAACAAAAAGATAACGCTAAAATCAAAACAGCTTTTTTTATGAATAGATTAGTAAATACTGTTTTATTGCCATCTTTTATTGAAATGCATTTAGGGGATTATATAAATATATTTATCACAACAGAACTGAAAATGTTTTTAGTTCTAACCAATGAAGGGAAAGAATTTTTACAAGAAAAAATAGATCAAAATAAAAATATTAGAAATGATCAGCTATTATATAAATTATTAGAAGATCATAGATGTAATGGTTTTGACATGATACCTGCTGAATATTGTGGAATGACAGATTGTAATTTAATTTTAACACATAGCAATTGGGGTTTAGAATTTTCCCATAAAAGAGATTTTGATTATAAAGATCGTTACTGGCATGAGCTACTTGGAATGGATGAAAATAGTTGTAACACAAGAAAAATGGTTACAGGTGATTATATTTGGCACGATCCAAACTACCAAATAAGATCACAAGTAGAAGATTTATTTAATGATGGAATAATAGAATTAGAATTGCATGAATTTTAATAGGAGAAAAGCATGGAAATTGAAATAATAGAAGAAACTAGAACAACTAAAAAAGCTCGAATAATACTAGAAAGTAATAACGAAATAAAATTATTTCTTTCTATAATTGGTTTAGCCCGGCGCGGTTTATCACAGATACCAACCGGGTTTACTGATGAAACTAAATTTCTTAATCAATTAGAAGATCAAGTTATGGAAAATATTATTCTTAAGTAGCAGGGGCAACCCTGCTATTTTTGTTTATCAATCACAAAACGTAATACCTTGTGATTGCCGAGAAAATATATAACTTTCCTCTTTTGTAAAATAGTAAAAACAGGGCGGTAAAGCCCTGCTTTATAAACTATCTGCTTTTAGGTGTTAAGCTAAAATAACAAACTAACCCTCTACTTGAAACACTTTTCACACTAAAATAAGCATCAAAACCGCGCTTGTGTAAAGGTTTCAATAAATTATTTAATGCTTCAATTTCCTTGATTGCTAATTTATACTCGTTATAATTATCTCTAAGATCATCTAATTCTCTATAACCTATTCTATCATCTCTTAACCCTTTAAAACATCTTTCTATATCTTTATTGTAAATTTTCCTTTCCTTAAAGATATTGGGAAGTTTTGCACAATTAGGAAAATTATTAGCCGGGAAAATAACATTAAAAGATAGTGAGTTATAATCATTTTCTACTACTGTTGATATACGCCAATCTTGTAATGGGAAAAGATCAGTAACTTCCTCTAAGTATTCTAACTTATTTTGACCGCCTTCATTTCTTAAAAGCTGTTCAATTTTAGATATTTCAGACTCAACATTTTGAGCTTCATTAATTAAAGATTGCATTTTATTGAAAGTCTCTTTCAACCTTGGATCTAGATTAAATCTTTCAGAATTGGATCTTTGTTCTGGCAAATATGGCAAATAATGTGCAAATCTTTCAACACAATAACCTAATCGATCTGCAAATTGTAAATTCTGTTCTGTAAGTTTACGATCACCAATAAAAGAGCTTGTAATTGATTTAGTTAATTTTGTTTGATTTGACATTTTGTTTTCTCCTATTCAAAACCTAATAAAGAATTTTGTCTAAATTCTAATGATGTTATTCCTAAACCTAAGTTAGCAGATATATCAATAAAAGCATTTTTGATCCATACTTCATATATTGGAGTTAATTTATAACCTTTACCAATATCAATAATTAAAACAGTCTGATCCTTATAGGGATAGTGACGTTTAACATACATCTGATCTGATCTAGCTTGAAAATGCATTACTTTTTGTTGATCAAAATTTATTTCTTCATTATGAAAAATCATAATATCAAAACAAGTAGTATAAGCATTCTTAAAACAGTTAATAACAAAATATAAGTTAGGATATTGATGGATATAACTTTGGTTTTTAGTGTTGCCGCTAAACTGTCTTTCATGTTGGCTTTCTGTTGGATTAACACCAATATCATAAAAAGAAAACCAACCCAAGGAATTAGCAGAAAGTGTATACTCATTCTTAAAAAATACTCTATAAGTATCTTTCCTAACATCCAGATCTTTAGATACAAATTTACTTAATGATTTTTTACTTATTTTTAATTTCATTTTTTTCTCCTAATGTTATTCTCATAATAGCTTACGCTAGCTATTTAGAAAAGTTTCAAAAATAAACTATTTATAAAATGAAACTTTATTATTTATCTTACGTTTACTATTATGAGAAACAACAAATTAGCTAAGAGGTAAAATTATGAAAATACGCAAATATTATCCTATTAAATATCCTGGGTTCGGTTGGTGTGTAGAGTATAAGTTCCTAGATGATCAAACTAATAAAGAAACTAAAGAAGATAGCACTATTGCTGTTGTTGTCAACAATCTAAAAAGCGTAACACAGGCGATAGAAATTGCTGAAGCTTTTAATTTACAAACTAATGCAGTTTATCACGATAATTTGCCGGATCAAGTACTGAAAAGTTTAGGGAAAATATAGGAGAAAAAATGGAAAACATATTAGAAAATCCAAATGTCAGTTTAGAATTAGTTTATAGAGATGCGTCTAATTTAGCTCAAAAAACCTCAACACAAAGAGCAAATAAATTTTTTGCAGTCAAAGAATCTGAAAATACACCACATAGATTTGATGTTATATTAAGCTATCCTTGTTTAGCTGGTGATATAGATGATCGTGAATTATATTTATTATATTTGAATGGTCATTTGATTTACAGCTTATACAATACACCAGTAGAAAATTATGATTTGCTTTTGAAAATCACAACTTTTTTAGTTCCAGAATAAAAGGTTTTCCTCCTAATAATATTGTTAATTTTTAAGCGGCCTAAAAACCGCTTATTTTTTTTGCTCTTAACCCAAACAGCACTACATTTGGGTTAAACGAGAAAAGCGGCCTTTAAGCCGCTTTATCTGCTATTATCTGCAATAATAATCAAAAGGTTTACTATATAAATCTTCTTTCCATTTAGGAACTTTAATAACACTACAACTTGTATTTTGCTGATTACCTGTTTTTGGGTTGTTATACCAAATAGATAATTTATGTTCTATATTTCCATGTATATCTGTTATATGATAATGCTTAACTTCTGTTACATGTATTGAACTATTGCAACTCATACCATTAAAAATAATAATTTGATCCATATATTTATTGGCAACTTCTAAAATTATATTTTTAATTCTTTCTAATTCAAATTTATACATTGATAAATTTTCTCTTTGTAATTTATAAAAATTAGATATATCGCTATCAATATCAACAACAATATAAGCTTGCGGATGTTCTAAAAAGTTTCTTAATAAAAATTTCATATAGTGAACTCCAATTTGATTTACTTACAATATAAGTAACGTTAAAAAAATAGAAAAGTTTCACTAAATAAATATTTATATTTGAAACTTTATCAAATAGTTGTCGTTAGTCTAATCAAATAGTACTGAATAAAGGAAAAACAAAATGAAAGTTAAATTTACCTTAACCAATACACCACAAAAACTAAATATGACAGGTAGACAGTTAATGAGTGTATTAAAAGCTAAAAACTGGAAACTAGGTTATAATTTTAATTTTATGGGAAATATTGCAATATTTGAAACAAAATCAAAAATTGAAATTATAAAGATAGAAGTTGAGAGAGTAAGAAATTTAGAGCATGTAAGTAAAATAGAAGTTTTCGACGAAAATAACAATATTATTTTTTAATTAGGAGAAAAAACAATGTGTTCATGTTATCCAGAAAATTTTGATTTCAAAGAAATAACTAATAATATTTATGTAGATTGCGCAGTAAAAATAAAATGTCATAATGGTGATTATGTTTTTGGCGAAATAGTAGAGGTTAACAATGATCACTGTGTTATCGGCAATAATTTTTCTAGAAAAAAAGATGGTACTTTCAGCCATGATAAAATAGTTGCATATTATAAAGATATGCATTACATACAGTTTTTAACTTATCATACAAGCTCTTATAATTATAATAATGAGGAGAAAAATCATGCATAGTTGTGATATTGTCGGATTTGTGCATTGCGATGGATTTGTTTTATGTGATAATTGCGGGGATGAAAATTCTGATGAAGAAAGCCCGATTTTTGCAGAATACATTCATGAATTATACGGGGCAACCTGTGATCAGTGTCAAAAATATTTTGAACCACTGGACGAAACATGGGTAGATCAAGCTTATGCAACAAGTAGACATTTTCTTTGGGCTAAATGTACCGATTGCAATCATCAGCTAGGTTACAATAAACATTCAAGGGGATTTGATAAAGTTAAAAGATTGGCTAAGAAAAATAAACTAACCTGTGATTGTTGCAGAAAAGAAACAATGCAGTTTCCAAAAAGGAAAAAGAAAGTTATGTAAACTAAAAAGGGTAGCTTAACGGCTACCCTTAATTATTGCGCTCTAAATCCAAACGTAGTGCTATTTGGATTTAATGAACAAAACAGTTATGTTACTAACTTACGGTATTTGTAAAGATTTACCGTAAGTTAGTAACATTATAAAAATTAACTATTCACTTCTTAGATTGTATAAATTAAGTTTATCTGCTACATTTCTGCCTTCAGTAGTCAACCCTAAACCTTGACCAACCTTTTTTAAAAAACCTTTTTCAACTAATTTTTTTTCAGTTTCTTTGTAAGAAGTAAAACTTATTTCTGTAACTCTATTAGCTTCAGTAAATCGAGCATTTTTATCACCAGCATAAGATCCTTTACAAGATCTGGTAGCACATAAAACAATCTTTTCTTCTCTAGTTAGTTCTATTGTTGGTGGTAATTGTAAAGTATTAAAATCATTAGGATGCACATATAAAGTATAAGCATGTTTCCGATTACCATAATAATAATGAGTTAATATCATTTCGCCCGGTTTTAATACGTAAAGTAAACCACTACTTAGCAACTGCTCTATGCCTGTACTATTAGGCCAACTTTCATTATAGGAAGCTTTGGCAGACTGGATCTGACCTGCATTATAAAATTTAACACTTTGACCATCATGCCCATTAACATATATAGTAGCAAAATCTCTAATATTCTGTTGAGAAGTTTTTAAGTAAGTAATCAATTGTTTGTTTCTATCGATAGCCCATTGCATCATTTTAGCGCTATTAACTTCATTTTGTAATCTATCAATTTCGTTTTGTAATCTCATAGGATTGTTATCCCCTATATAAACAGCTATATCACTAGGTTTTGAACCATTATTTTTTAATTCATTTCTTACCCATTCTGGTAAATTTTCTGTTCTAACATTAATTTTGTTATCCATTTGATTTTCTCCTAAGTGTTTTGTTTTCTTGTTTAGATTAACGAATACTAAATTAAAAAGTTTCAATTTTGATTTATTTCATCAATATACTTATCTAGAAATTGCTTTTCTTTATTCATTAGCTCTTTAACCGCTTGTTTATGAATGCTATTAAAAATAATTGCCAAATTTGAAAATCTGTTTTTTAGATCTTCGCTTAGGTAATTGTTATTAGATAAAGTTTTAGTAGCTTGTTTTATAGTACTTAAAGATTTAAGATTATCTGTAATATAATCTTGTTGTTTTCTTAAATAACTAAATGCGCCTAATTGTTTATCTCTTTTACTCATTACTATTTTCTCCTATTTCTAATAATTCTAATACTCTTTGCTGAAACCATTCAGCATTACACATATTAATTTGTGCTAACTTTCTAGATGCACTAATTTTTATTTTGCTTATAATATTTAGTGCTTCTTTGATCTGCTGTCTATTTTCTTGATCTAAAATAAGCATACTACTACTTACTAGATCGTTTAATATATTATAAGCATCACGGATTTGTTCGCCTACTTTTTCAGTTTCTTTTTTTCTTTCTTGTAATCTTTCCGCTTGATCCATTAACTGTCTTAAAAAAGATTGTTGCGCGTCCTGTTCTGTATTGGTATAAGTATCTAGATGTTTACATTTAACTAAACTTACTATATTAGAATTAGTAATCATAATAATTCCTTTCAATATATTCTTAATAAAGTAAACGATAAAAATTTAGAAAAGTTTCACAATAATATATTATATAATTGAAACTTTTTATTTTTTATCTCGTTATCTATAGTGATAATAAATAATAGGAGAAAATCAAATGGCATTCAAAAAAGATAAAAAAGGTAGTCCAAAGCTTTTAACTAAAAAAGAAAAAATTCAACTAATAACTGGTGAAACAACAATTAATGAAGTATTTGAGCATAGCCCAAATTTACAGGTTAGTTTTTTTCCGAATGGTAGTGATAGAATTTGGTTAAAAGATAAAACAGATTTTAAATTAGGTTTAGAAATTGGTTTTGCTTTAGGTGATCGCGGTCTGCTGGTTCAAGTAAGACGTTTTGGTTTTACTAAAGAAATTTATATAGAAGATCTTACTCAAGACATTAAAGAAGTTATTCAATTAAAAGGGGAGAAAGAAGCATAATGGAACAATCTACACTAACACCAATAACAGCAGATAATGCTAGAAGATTACACTTTAAAGAAACACGTACTGCAAATGTATACTATCTAGACAAAGATGGAAAATATAAATTGATTTATCAACTTAGAAGGGTTGCACCATTTCCAAGTTATGCAATGTATTTAGATTTTTTCGGGGAACACCCAATAACAATATTAGCCGACACAATCGTATATTTAGAAAAAACACCGGGCATTTAGCCCGGTTAAAATAGGAGAAAAAAAATGGTAGAATTAATTAACTTAAAATACTCAGAAAAAATGTATCAAGAAAAATGTTGGGTTGTAACAATATATGATTGGTATGGTTGCAATCCAATAGAATATCAAATTTACAATGCTGAAGATATGCATGAAGCTATATTTACTGCTGTAAATAGTTTAAGCGCTATTTTTTTTAGTGCCAAAAATAAAGAAAATTTATACTTTCTTGACGATCTTAAAAATAATGAAGATTTTTTATTTCAATATGAAGCTCAAGATCTAATAAAAGATGAACGGGCAGAAAATGAGCATTTTTTAGGTGAAAACGGTAGAATAATTAGAACTGAGCAAATCACAATAGAAACCTTTAAAGATTATCAAGATAGACTACATGACAATTGTTGAAAATATAAATGAACAGAAACCCGCCGATCAAAGCGGGTTTCTTTTTGTTTACTAATCACAATAAGCAGTACATTGTGATTAAAGCGAAAAAAGGTAGCTGAGTTAGCTACCTTTAATGTAAATCTATACAATTATATAGCTCATTTAATTTTCTCCTAAGTGTTTTGCTTTCAATATAATAAACGATTACAAAAAAGAAAAGTTGCAAATATAAAATATCTATTTAATGAAACTTTCTTAAAAAGCTATCGTTAGTCTATACAGATAAGAACACATTAGGAGAAAAGCAAATGACAGAAAAGATAAAAATCAAAAGCATTTTTGTTGATAGGGCAGAAGGTTTAAGTTCTGAAGTTGCATGGCAAAAACTAACAGCTAATCAATCTGAAGAAAAACAAAATATTTTTAATATTATAAATGAAGCTTTAAACGCTTGGTCTATTTCAGTTCGTCCAGATAGTACCGATAAAACAGATTTTATTTTAACTTGGGAAAATGGGAAAACATACGGTGGTACTTTACCTTTAAGGTTTGGTTATAATAACTTATCAGAACATATAAGAAGTTTTCTAAAATTCTATGTGCAAAAACCATCACACTTAGAGAAAGAACAATGGGAACAATATATTTATTATACAGATAGAAGAGATCCCGAATTTATCCCAAAATGTAAAGATTTTTTAGAAAATTATCAATTAGAATAAATTAGCAGTAAAAACAGCAAATAGTTGTTGCTATATTAGAATCTTTAAAGCTAATATAGCAACAAGAAATAAATAACGAAAATAACGAATAACGAAAGGATCACGGAACATGAAAAAAACTTTAAACATCTAACCAAGAAACATAAAACTAATAGGAGTTACCATGAAATTAAATGAAGCTTATGCAAAGATTAAAACACACTATCAAAATTTATTAACTGAAGTTAAGCAAGCATTTGAAAATGCTATTGATAATCAAATAAATGTTGATAGTTTTATCAAAATTTCTTTACCGCTTAATATACCCGATCAAATCATCATGCAGATCGTAGCGGAATATAAAATTGATGGTTGGGAAACCGAAAATAACATATCTGTTAACCCTTCAGAAAAATCCATACATATCAAGTTCCCGGTTGCTTTTTTAGAACAAACTGAGAAAGAAATAGTAGTTAACAGTGGTGTTAGTTCAATAGGTAATTTTGAATTAGTTAAACCAAAATCTACAAGGGGTAGAAAACCCGGTAGTAAAAACAAACCTAAAGAAATAGAAGTAGAGGAAAATAATATTCCCGAACCTATAGCAGCTAAAGCTGTCGAGCAAAAAACTGTTGTTCAACCTACACACTACAAAACAAAAGAACAACCAAAAGTTTTTAGAGTTGCACCAAAAGAGAAAACCAGAAGTGCAACCATGAGCGCCCATAAATAATAAATAGAGCTTAACTAGAAAAAGAAAAATAAAGAGTAGCTAATTGGCTGCTCTTTTTCAGTTTAAGCGCTAAATACTAATAGCAGTACATTAGTATTTACAGAACAAAAAACCGGGTTATTAGCCCGGTTGTAATTTACAATACTACTTTGGAGAAAACACTAACTAAAATTTAATGTTAAGTTACTTCTAACTTGTTGAATGAAATTTTTTCTATCAATTGTAACTATAGATTGTTTTTCTTTCTCTTCTAATTCTTTTTGTAACCTTTCAGCTTCTAACTTCTGAGCTTCTAACCTTTCATTTTCTTCATTTTTTTGCTGAATACTAAAACATTCATCTAAATATAATTTAACTATTTGCTCTAAAATTACAGGTTTGCCAGCTTCTAAGAACAGATCAATAAAAGGGGTAATTTTATCACTAATACAATCAAAACATTTAAAAACTTTATTATGCCTAGAACCTATCATGCGCCCTTGATCATTAAAATTTCTTAACTCATTTCTTAGCTCATTGCTGTATTGCAACGAAAAATCATTGCTCTCTTCTTCAAAATCTTCATTACAAATATCACAGGTAACTTTCATTTGTAAAATGCATTTTAGATCGTTTTCTTCTACATCCTCATAATCTAAAGACCTTAACTGATCTGATGTTAAATCATCAAAACTTTGTAACTCTTCTATTTGTTCATCAAGATCTTTATTCTCAAATTCATCTCTTTTTTCTTCAACAATTTCATCGAACTTTTGCCCTATTGCGCCTAATCGCAATTTTAAATAATTAAATTCAATTTCGCTAATACTACCACTCATTCTAGATTTATTGATTTCTTGTAATAGGTTAAATGACATTTTGTTTTCTCCTAATTAATTTGTTCTCATTATAAGTAACGATAAGTATTTAAAAAAGTTCTGTTTTATTTATATTTATTTTATGAAACTTTCCTTAAAAGCTATCGTTATCTATTATAACTAATAACAATAGGAGAAAACAAAATGTCAGTTAGACCAGAATTTGCTTTAGAAAGATGGTTAGATAAAGATACTAATAAGCTAGAAAGTTTTGCATGGCCGCCCGGCTATCCAATTTATTATATTGATGGTTTTAATTCTGTGCTATGTCCAGATTGTGCAAATGAATATATAAAAGAACCAGATGAAGATCAAAGATTTAACCCGCAAGCTGGTGATATCAATTATGAGGATGAATTTTGTATTTGTGAAAAATGCAATGTACAAATAGAATGCGCTTATCCTAGTGAAGAAAACAATGAAGATCAAGAATAGCAGGGTTAACCCTGCTATTTTAGTTATTTAACACAATGTAGTGCTTATTGTGTTAAATGAGAAAAATATAACGGGCATCAACCCGTTATATTTGTAAAATCTAATATTGATCAGTATCATCTCTCAAACCTTTTTCGCCCATTCTATTTTCTATAAATTTTCGCAATCTATAACAAGCTTTATATATTAACTCTGTTCTTTTTAATGCAAACTTTCCTTTGTTGATGTTATTTCTTAAAGAGTCTAAAGATGAAAAAGCAGCAACTAGATCCCAATATAAACATCTTAAGCAATGATTTTCACTTTCAATCATATCTTTTGTTTTTTGATCTCTCATACTGTTTTTACTCCTACTATATCACTTCCAAAATTATCTTCTACATATTTTATAATTTCTATAATTTCAATAAATGATAATCTATAACGATCATTAAGGTTAGCAGCCAAGTTAAATAGAGTAAGATCGTTATAATATTGCATATTCATACTTAAAGGTTTTCTAATTCTAGGAATTGAATCTTCATCAGCAAACCTACTTAAGTTAAATTTAGCTTCAATATGATCAAGATCTTCAATCTTTAAGGTAAAATCAAAATAGCTTTCTTCTAATATTTTTTTTATACCAAAACCGTTATCATTGATCATGTCTGTTAGTGACATTTTACCAGTACTCAAAACAGCTACACCCATACCGCAAAAATAACATGCGCCGTTGCCCTTATTCATTGTAACAAAATAACCGTCAAATGTTTGCAAACAATCCTTTTCTTTTTCTATTCCATTGCTTAATCTTTCCATGATTTTCTCCTAATCTCTTAATCTTACATATAGACTAACGTAGTAAAAAATAAAAAGTTTCAAATTATAAATATTTATTTTATGAAACTTTCTTAAATAACTCTCGTTATACTAGGAAAGAACAAATTAGGAGAAAGCAAAATGAAAAATGAGCAAAAAGCTAAAAATCTTTATTTGCTACAAGAAAACATTGTAGAAGCAAAACGACAACTTTTTATCTTAAAACAACTTTATGATTGTTTAGCAAGCGGGGAAATTTTAGGAACTACTGATTATGATCTATTGAACCATAAAGATAATGCTGTGCAATATATTATCCAAGCAATGAATCTAGTTAAACCTAATAAGCAATTTCTTATAAGAAACTGCTTAAACCTTAGCTTAACACTTGTAAGAAAGTACACTCAAAAGTTAGAAGTTAATAACGATATCTATATTTTGATGGAAAAACAATTAGAAAATTTACTAGATAATAGCAGATCAATAGTTACTAATATATAGGAGAAAATCATGTATACCACACAACAAAGTTTAGAATATAAAAAATTCTTTCAATATCTAGAGAAAGAAGAAATAACTAGGTTGCAAACATTAATTAAAAATACTGATTTATCTAAAACATCTTGGAAAGATGATCATCTGGATAGATCACACAAAAAGATAGTCAACTATATATTTGAATTAGGAGAAAACAGATTAGAAAGTTTTTACCATAATTATGCCGAGGATATAGATTTTTGTTTTTTAGAACCCGAAAATGTAAAAACCTATGATAGTTATGCTGTAGAATATCAAGATACCCTAAATAGAGCAAACAATCTTTCATTAGAGCAAGAAGTTAAACAGCTTAATAAAAACCAGAATAAAGCCAATATATCAGTTTATGATACTTATAACAGCTACTTAAGGATTATCATAAATATAAGAGTTTATGATAACAAAGAGCAAACAAAGTTTACTGATGAATTTATACACTTTGCTTATCTAATGGATAGAATGGAAAATTATGAAGATCCTCTCTTAGATGAAGAAAACCTTTATGAAATAGAGGAAATGGATAGAATAGAATATTTTACTGATGATATGCTAGATAACTATGTTAATGATATAGTTGAACATATAGAAAGAATTTATCCAGAAAAAAAAGAAACAATAGAAGAAATTTTAGAAACTAAGAAAAAAGAAGAAAACTGTCTTTATTTCCTTTTACGTGATGCTGTTGAATATGCACAAAAACAACCAAGTTCGGATAATATGATAGAATTTTATGAAGATATAGAGGGTTGTTATAGTGCTGCTTTTGAAATTAGTGCATCTTGGTATATGTGTAATATTTTGGGTTGTCAACAACATCCTATATTACCATTTTATCCACAAAAAGAATGTTTAAAATGTGGTAAGAAATTAGAATAATTAATTTATAAGGGTTGCTTCAATCGGCAACCCATTTTACTTTTAATCATTAATCTCAACGTAGTGCTTGTTGAGATTAGTGAACAAAAAAAAGAGCTTACCCTTTGGTAAACTCTAAATAATATGTTGAGAGAA
>ERZ1292625.1329-Hain-H41-01um-R1-1329-length-30124-cov-10_pt1 | contig 30124 bp, 31 predicted proteins | sample MGYA00564400_ERZ1292625 | MGnify/ENA primary metagenome ERZ1292625 (study PRJEB36523, sample SAMEA6512639) | groundwater metagenome | collected 2019-01-08 | study: AquaDiva: Metagenomics assemblies of 32 groundwater samples | reverse complement strand
CTGTTTACGCAAAGCAAACTAGCGAAGCTGAAACTAAAGAGAAATCAAACTGCTCACATTGTGCTATTGGACATGATGCTAACAAGAGCAAGATTTGGAGTTTTGGGGAGATGGAGGCAGATCATGTATCAGCCTGGATTAAAGGTGGTGCGACTTCAGCAAAGAATTGTGAGATGTTGTGTAAGACACACAATCGAGCAAAAGGAAATCGGTAATATGAAGCGGAATAATTATGACAGGAATATTTTTTGCACATCCACATACACTTCTAGATCAAGTTGGTAAGGTTTTAGAAAAAATTGGCGCTGAAAAATTCTTTACAAGCTCGGATGAGGAAGTGAAAAAAGCCCGAGAGGGATTCGCGGCATATTTCTTCACTCTTACCTTAAAGCAATATCTACGGAGAGATTGGTGGTTGGCGCAGTACGACCAAGCTACTAGAGCTTACCCAGATTTTGATTTTATATCTTTTGCAGAAAATCCTGACGATATGAAGATGGAGTCTGTAGAGCTAGCCGGCATTTACCCCCATTTCAAATCTTTTGACGAAGCCCTAAAAGTTGTTGAGAAGAAACAGAAACAGTATGGCGACAAGCCAGTAAAGTTTAGTTTGTTAGTCTTTGTAAATCACGAAAAAAGCGAGGAGTGGATTAATCTGCTTAGAAATAATGTGAAGAGCGAACATCCGTTCTTGAGTATATGGACAATACACTTGAGATTTAAGAAGGGTGGAAAGGAGGTTGGAAAAGCGGTTGCCCAACGGATTATGCCTTTGCCGGGACTGAGAGTTGAAGCTGACACGGATGACTCTGAAATACACAAGCGACATCCTCTCCCAAGTTATATGGAGCAACGTCGAGAAGGTGAACAAACTTATATTACATTCAAGACCCAGTTTATTGATAAAATGCGGAAAAAGGTTGGAGCATTGTAAGTCCTAGAAGGGAGTCCCGCCCGCGATCCCTTTTGTCTTTCGCGGGCGGGATGTGCGCGCTCGGAGGGTTTGGGGCAAGCACAAAAAGCAAAAACTCCGGCCAATGCCGGAATTTCAAAGTCTTCTATGGACAGAGTTTTTGGGCGGGTACATCTGTTAATCTCCTTGCCGTCTTTAACGCGGGATCCAGCTCATTCCCGAATGGCTGGCAGAAAAGACCTAGGAACCGTTCAGCATGATTTTGCCAATCCCAGCAAGCGAGATCGCTCTCGCACAAACGCAGTGGGTCACCGTAGTTGTGGCGCTGCTTCAGGGCTGCCGCTCGCGCAGTCAACCTACCATCGCTATTGTAGCATTTTTTAGAAAAACAATAGAGGCCTCTGGCATTTCCGCTAGGGCGCATGACTAAAGGATGAGTGCCGCCGTTCTCTTGCAATGCAGAAATCCGAAGCGGAAGCGGCACCACGCGCGGAGCGCGTGGGACATCAGCCCTTTTGTTCAAAATAAGTTCGTGCAAACTGTATAATTACATCACATTCAGAAACTTGGTCGGGAGTGAGCGAATCATCTCTGACCGCACATAAATTTATTTCCTCCACTCCCCTTCCTGTCTCACCAAAAATTTTTCTTTATCTTCTGGGTGCAACATTATTTCTTCCACCAGACGCTCCATAAAAATAGTATTTTCTATTGCTCCAACCATCTTTCTTTTGGTATCCCCGATTGAATAATAATACCTTTAAGAGTTCTCGGTTTTAGAGTTTTTTTACCATGGAAAGGTACACAGACCTGCCGCAAAATTTTCCCATAATGACCAGTATAATAATAATGACTTGAATTTACATAGTTAAGTTGAAAGCCGTGTTCTTTTAAAACACCAACAACGTCATTAAAAGTCCAATTTACTAAGCCTTTTGGCATTAAACTCTTGATACACCAAACATGTCTATTTGAAACGGAGATTTGACGAGTTTAGGAGAGTTAAGATTTGCCCAAAGTTTCTCATATTCTAAATCTGACTTTTGATTTAGTGGAGAAAATCTTGCTCCTTTTAATTTCTTTAATGACTGAATGTAACCACTTACAGCTTGCATCAAACCCATAAAAGCAAGTTTTGGATCATCACTTGATTCAACAATATTGAACTCTAAAGCAACGGCATACCAAGTATCGCCATCTTTAAAAACTATATGCCTAAAGGTTCCTTTTTGGGGTGTGTTCATAATTAAGAAGTTAACATAATATACAGCTTTTTTCAAGAAGAAGTTTATCGTTAACGGGACTTCCATTCTGATTCCTGTCTTACTAAAAGTTTTTCTTTATCTTCTGGGTGCAACATTATTTCTTCCACTAATCTCTCCATGAAAATGGTATTTTGCGAGCCCTTCACCAAAACAATATCCCCTTCTTTTAAAATAGTTTCTAGGAATTTTCCCGCTTTCTCTGAATCTTCAAATTGATAAATATTTTTTTCGTCCATTTTGTTATTCAAGGCGCCTTCGGCAATATGTCGCGAAAGTATTCCCACAGTTATCAAAATGTCTGCAGTTTCTGCAACTAACTTCCCTACTTTCAAATGTTCATCTTTGGCGTAACTTCCAAGTTCTCTCATGTCTCCAAGCGCCACTATACGACGCTTTCCACTTACCCTCTTTAACGTTCGTAAGGCAATATCTACTGCCACAGGTGAAGAATTATAACTATCATCAATTATTATGGCCCCTTTTATAGCAGGAATAGTGCACATTCTCCCACGTGGCACTTCGTAATCATCATATACATTGGCTAAATCTTGAAGTTTCCCGCCCAAAGCAATAGCGGATGCTATACCAGCTAAGACCGGGTAAATCTGTGTAATACCTATTGCACCATTGATGGTAAATGGAACTTTGTTATTTCCATATGAAACTGCAAATTTCATACCTGTCGGCACACTTCTGCCATCAATTTGTGAATATAAAATTTCATCACCTAAAGACGAAACATTGGCGCGGGGCGTAAGTCCGTAAGTAATAACTTTGTCACCAAATTCTTTACCGAGAGCGGCTGACTTTTCATCATCGTCATTTAAAATCAAAATTCCATCAGAAGGCATTTCAAGTGCAGGCAGACTTTCTTCTTTAATTACATCATCAGGTGTCTTATAAAATTGCACATGAACAGAAAGTGACGGAAAAATTGTAGCAACAACCATATTCGGTTTTATCCAATTCAAAAGGTTCGCCAAATCCCCCGGTTTATCTGCTCCCACTTCAAGTATTAAATATTTGGGATAATTAAAAGTAAAAATAACTTTCAACAATCCAAAAAAAATATTCCAAAGCCAAAGTATTGGATTACTCCACGCATTATTGAGATTTAAAATTGTAAGAGGAACTCCAATATCACTGTTTTGGCTTTTTTGGCTTTTTCTAACACTAGGCAAAAATGAATTAAGTGCCGTATAAACCGCATCCTTAGTAGAGGTTTTACCGACACTGCCTGTCACCATAATTACATATGGTTTAAAACGCCAAATAAGTATTTGCGCCTCCAGTGTCAAAATCTTAATAACAACACCTTTCAAAAATTCTTTCATCTTTCTCTAATACTAACATTTACTAGCGATCCGGTGGAATATTGTAATAATTTATTAAAAATTTGGCAGTTTCTGAAAATGGCATGGTGAGAGTTTCTGAAGCAAAGCGCACCACTTTCGGATAATACATATAGAAAAACACTATAAATTTCGGGTTATATGCCGGTAAATAACCGAAAAATGAGTGCAAATATCTATCTTCATAGTATCCCCCACCACCTCCTTTAGAAATTTGAGCCGTTCCAGTTTTGGCGGCAAGGGTATAATGTTCCATCTTTATTTTTCCTCCCAAAAGCGCCTTATCAACCACGACAGAAAGCATTCTGGTAATTTCTTCCGAAGTCTCTCTTTTTATAATTCTCTTGTCGGCATCATAGGAAATCGGTTTACTTATACCTATTTTATAGCGAATTTCCCTAACAACGTGAGGTGTAATCAAAGTTCCTCCATTTCCAAGCGCAGAAAGTGCTCGTACCGTTTCAATTGGAGTTAGGGCAATACCCTGCCCGAATGAAGCGGTGGCGTATTCAATATCTCTAGTGCTTTCTAGGTTCTTGATGAGTCCGGGAAGCTCTCCGGGTAAATCAATGCCCGTTTCCTCTCCTAAACCAAAATTTCTCATATAATCGGCAAATTGCTTGTTGCCAAGACGTGTTACCACAAAAGACACTCCAGTATTAAGCGATTGACTTAAAACTTCTTGCATTGGAACTATGCCTCGCGCTTTGCCGTCATAATTTGAAAAAGTTTTTCCATCTAATGTAACCGAACCTTTATCGTCATAGGTAGTTTGAGCTGTTACAACACCAGAATCCAAGCCGGAGGCAACAGTTAGGGGTTTTATAATGGAACCCATTTCATAAACATTTTCCACAATAGGGTTTCCAAAAATTTCACTGTATTTTTCTAAATTATATTCATTTGGATTAAAATTAGGGGTTACTCCCATGGCATAAATTTCTCCATTCATTGGATTCATAATTATGCCTCCAGCACTATCTGCCGAGTATTCCTTTTTTACTTTCTGCAAAATATTTTCCAAGTGCTGTTGCACCGATGGCTCTATGGTTAAAACAATGTCCCCCTCCCCTTGATACGTTCCTTTTTGAATTGAAGTTTTTACATTAGAAAATATTTGCGCAAAAAAATTGTTATAGGCCTTCTTTTCGTTTCGAGAAAGCACGTCATCGTAATAACGCTCAATACCATAACGACCCGCCAAAACATCTCCCTTAAAACCAACGAATCCTAAAACATGCGATGCTAAATTACCACCGGGGTAATATCGCCAACGGTCCTTTTCTAAAATAACTCCTTGAATTCCCAAATCAGAAATTTTTTTTCCCTCCTCTTCTGGCACTTTTTTTGCAATTTCTTCATACGGGTCAGAGACAAGTAGCGCTTTTCTCAAAAACTCCTCTTTTTCAATTGGATAAATTTTATTTATTTTTTCATATATAGCTTCGCTACTTGTTCCAGCTTCGGCTAATATTTTCGGATTAATGACTAAAGTGAAACCGCTTTTCAAAGTAGCCGCCCCCACCAAAGAACCATCTTTCTGGGTTAAATAAATATTACCCCTATCAAACACTTGGCTTCCTCTATAAACATATTGATGGTCGGCTTTGGCTTTGAAGGTCTCACTGTAAACTATTTGCACTAGGTATAATTTAGAAATTAAAATTACTCCCACAAAAACAATAAGAAGTGACAGTATTTTGGTGCGAAAAGAAATTATGTCTCTCATTCCCTTAGAAATGCTTTATTGAGTTTCGGCTAAAGAAAGCGCCTCGGGGAAGTTCTTTAAAGATACGTATACCGGCTTAGCGTCATCGACAAAGCCCATATCGTAGGCCTTTTCTTTGGTCAAATTGGACATTTCAGTAAGATATTGGTTTTCCAAAACACTCAATTTTGAATGTAATTCCACTTGTTTTTTCTGCTCTACTTCCACATAAACCACGTCCGCTATCGTTTTATTCAAAAGATAAGCATAAGAGAAAATTGTCATCAAAAGCATCGTGCTCAAAGTATAAAAAAGGACTATATTATGTTTTTTGACGACTGTTACTCTTATCATATATTTTCTTTAAATTTTCTCTATAATTCTCAATTTAGCGCTTCGACTTCTGGGGTTTCCTTCCACTTCTTTGTCATCCGCTATTATCGGTTTCTTATTTAACAAAATTCCCAATCCCGCTTTGGCTTTTTCCTGGAAAAACCTCTTGACGATTCTATCTTCCAAAGAATGGAATGATATTATTGCTATGCGCCCATTTTTACCGGTAACTTCCCAAACGCTCTTCAATCCTTCTTTAAGCGCTTCCAACTCATCATTGACTGTAATGCGAAGTGCTTGGAATATTTTTGTGGCTGGATGAATCCTTTTGAATCTTTCCCTTACCGGATAACTTTCCACTATTAGTTTGGAAAGTTCTTTGGTAGTTTCAATTGGTTTTTTTTCTCTTCCTTTAACTATGGCTCTTGCGATTTTTTTGGAATACTTCTCTTCTCCGTATCCTTTGAAAATTGCCACCAGGTTTTCTTCATCCCAAGTATTTACAATTTCGTAAGCTGTAAATTTACTTTTGGACTCACCGTTTGATAAATTCATGAGAAGTGGTTCGTCTCTTCTAAAAGAGAATCCTCGCCCCGAATTTTCCAATTGATCAGAACTAAACCCTAGGTCAAATAAAACTGAAGTCACTTTTCCGCTTAATCCCAAATCTTTAAATATTTTTTCACAATTTCTGAAATTGTTGTTTTTGAGAATCAGAGTTTTGACTTTGTTTTCAAGATTTCTTTTTGCATTAATCAATGCCTCATTGTCTTGATCAAAGCCAATTACCGTAACATCTCCTTTTAGTGATTCGGCAATAGCTAAAGCATGACCACCAGCATTAATTGTTCCATCAAAGTAAACTCCACCCTTAGGAACATTTAGCCCACTCAATATTTCTTTTAAAAGAACGCTTCTGTGAATACTTTTTTTAACCTCTTCATTTTTTGTTTCCATTTTTATCTTTCAATTCAACGCGCCCACTTCACCCAATTTTTCAGCCAAAACATCTATGTCTTTCTCGACTCCCTTTTTGTAATCTGTCCAATTCTTTTCACTCCAAATTTCAACGCGAGTATGAACTCCGGCTAAAACTACTTTATTTTTTAGTTTGGCAAATTCTTTGAGAAAATCGGGAATTAAAATTCTGCCAATCGAATCCACTTCAACTTCCGAGGCTCCGCCCAACATAAAACGTGTGAACTTTCTTTTGTCTCCCTGAACGAGAGAAAGTTTTCCAAGTTCTCCGGAAAATATTGACCAGGTCTTAAGCGAAAAAATAAACAAGCAAGAATCAAGTCCGTTTGTAACCACCACCCTATTACCAAGTTCCTTGCGGAACTTGGCTGGTAGTGAGATACGATTTTTCGCATCCACCGTATGAGTGTATTCTCCAATCAACATACGTTTTAATATCCCGTCTTAGAATTAGCTCTAAACGAGATTTCCCACTTCTTCCCACTTCCCCACTATTTTATCCCACTATTTCCCACTCTTCCTAAAGCAGGTTGTGGATATCCCTATACTTTCCTAAAACAAAAAACGTATTTGATTTTTCGTCAAACCCGGTAGTGAATTTTGGCATGGCGTAAACCCAAAACGGGCTTTGCCTATATAAGCAAAGCCCGTTAATGCCAAAATCTACTACGGGGTCAAATACGCGCTATTTCTAAAAAATCTTTAAATCCTTATTTTACGGCTTATTTTGCTCCAAACGTTCCTTCCTCCCTCTCGATCTAATTAGGAAATACCAGATGTAAAGGAAAGCTAGAAATATGACATTGGGGAAAAATATTTCTGGACGTCCCCAGCTATAGCCATTTATCTGAAAATCGGAAATTGGCCAAAGAAATGGTGTTGGGAAAAATTGCGATGAGTGAGTTGGAATATCCATTTTAATTAACTTTCTTTATTCTCATAAGAACCTAAATACATTTCGTGAAATTTTTTGTAAACACCATCTTTCTTTTTTATAAGCTCATTGTGTTTACCTGACTCTGCAACCTTGCCATCCTCCAATACTAATATTGTGTCAGCTTTTCTGACAGTACTTAAACGATGAGCGATAATAAGGGTGGTGCGACCTTTCATTAACTTTTCTAAAGAAAGACTTATGAAACGTTCTGTTTCTATATCCAAAGCGCTAGTGGGTTCATCCAGAATAAGAATCTGCGGATTTCTAAGCATAGCCCTAGCTATAGCGATCCTTTGTTTCTGCCCAACTGATAATTTTATTCCCCTTTCCCCTACTACTGTTTCTAACCCTTTAGAAAGAGATCTAACAAAATCTTCTAAACCACTTTCTATTACAACTTTCATAATTTCTGCTTCGAAAACATCTTCACTTCCATAAATTAAATTTTCTCTTAGAGTTGTATTAAAAAGATAAATTTCCTGAGGAACATAGGCAATTTTTTTTCTTAATTCTTGCAATGCTAAATTCCTAATTGAAACACCTCCAATCAAGACATCTCCTTTGCTAGAAAAATAAAAACCACCAATAAGATCAATGATTGTACTCTTACCTTCACCAGAGCGACCAACCAAAGCCACGGTCATGCCTGAAGAAATATTAAAAGATAATCCTTTCAAAACTTCTTTACCTTCTTTTTCATAATTAAAATAAACATTTTCAAAAGAGATACCTTTCGAAAAATCTGGCTTATATTCTTTTTCTGGTCTGTATTTTTCTTCTGCTAATTGATATATTTCCTCATTTCGCGCCAAATAAGTAATAGCGGATTGAATTCTTTGCCAACTACGCCCAATGGTAACAAATGGTCCTAAAATAAGAGCAGCATAACCATTGAGAGCAGCTAATTCTCCAACACTGATTGTTCCAGCTAATACCAACTTGAAACCTAAAATAAACAGAACTGCCTGAATAGATATAACAACCAATCTTTGAAAAAAATTCAAGTTTTGCCAAAATTGCACTAACCTTATCCAAACAGGAGCCGCAATATTATTGAATAAATTTGAAACTTTATTTATTTCCACATTCTCTTGCCCAGCTTGTTTTACTTCTTTAACATGATCAATGGTTTCATACGCCACTTCATAGGCATCAGAAAATAATCTCCACGTTCTATCTTGTAAACCTTCAGAATTTTTTACTAATGGTAAAATACTCAGAATAAAAACTACTCCACCAATTAAGAGAGTGAGGCCTAGAATCGGTGATAATGTGAAAGCTATAATTACACCAGCTATCATACTCAAAAGTGATGGCAATACAGATTGAAAAAGCTCATCCGCTAAATTTGAAAGCCAACTAGCTCCTTTGGAAATATTCTGTATTAACTCACCTATTTTTCTATTTGCATGAAAACCTATAGGTAAATGCACTAATTTTGCTATGAAATCAATGTAGTATGTGTTCTCTAACGAAATATCCAGTCCACGCGTCATACGAGAACTGAATCTGGCTAAAATAGCATCAAAAAATCCAAACAATAACCAGATACTAAATATATAAAAAAAACTACCCTGCAATATTCGTATAACAATACTTTCTTTTACAACTCCACCCGTAGCCATGATAATACTGTCCAATAATGAACCTGAAAGATATGGCACGGCCACATTAAGAAAAGCTGTAACAACATTAATCAAACAGACAAACAAAAGTATTTTTGTAAATTTGTTGAGATACCTAACAAAAACACCAATACCTGAAATGTATTTATTTTTGTTGCTGTCGTACTCAGCCATATTTAAAATTAAACAAATTTAATAGACAAAAACTATTCCTTTCCCCTTGGTTTCATCAAAGGGAAAATTTGTGTTTCTCTAAGCGGCTTATCAATAAGTAAAGAAAAAAGTCTCTCCCCAAAACCAAAACCACAGGTTGGCGGCATTCCGTATTCAAGCATTTCCACGAATTCAAAGTCCGGCATCATAGCTTCTTCATCTCCCGCTTTTATTAATTTTTCTTGAATTTCAAAACGCTCTTTTTGATCTATTGGGTCATTTAATTCTGAATATCCCCTCCCCACTTCACTTCCGGCAATAATTGGTTGAAACATTTGAGTAATGTTTTTACCGTCTAATTTTTTGGCAAGTGGTGCAACAAGAGTCGGGTGATTAATAACGAAAGCGGGTCCTCCAATTTGTTTTCGGCAATGTTTCCAAAGTGAATCTATAAGACGTTCTTTGTGAGAACCAACATATTCAATGCCCAATTCTTTCAATTTATCTTTTATCTTTTCCTCACTGTCTTTTTCTATATTAATACCCATTTGCCTTTTTATTTCCTCGGTATAATCAATTTCTCTCCACTCATCTTTTAAATCAAACATCTGGCCACGAGTAGTGAATTTTGTTTTACCAAAAACCTTTTCAGCAATAGTTATATAAAGTTCTCTGACTAATTTCATTCCATCTCTATAATCCGCGTATGCCAAGTAGAATTCAAGATTTGTAAATTCTTGAATATGCTCTTGGCTAGTTCCTTCATTTCTATAAGCACGTCCAATTTCAAAAGTTTTTTGGAAACCTGCCGCCATAAGACGCTTCTGCCATAATTCACCAACTGATATTCGTAAGTATAAATCCGTATCAAAATCATTGTGATGTGTCTTGAAAGGTCTAGCTTCCGCGCCACCCGTTGTAAATTCAAGAGTTGGAGTTTCCACTTCAAGAAAATCGCGTGTTTTGAAAAAATCTCTTATTACATCCCAAAATTTGGCTTTTAGCTCAATTGTCTTTTTAAGTTCTGGATTAAGGAGAATGTCTAAATAACGTTTTCTATATCGCTCTTCAACATCTTGCAAACCATGCCATTTTTCCGGGAGTGGGTGCAGGGACTTGGTGAGAATCTTCCAATCTTTAACAGCTATGGTTTTTTCCCCACGTTTTGTCACTAAAAAACCGCCGGACACCTCTATAAAATCCCCCAAATCAATAGTTTCTTCAAATAAAGTGAGTAATTTTTCGTTTATATCTCCTTTTTTGAGCAAAGCTTGGATTTTCCCTGTGCCATCATACAAATCAACAAAAATAAGCGCCCCCTGCCCACGCAAAGCCATTACACGTCCTGCAATATGAGTTTCCCCACTCCTGCCTTCAAATTCACTCCATTTTCCCAAAATTTCACCAATAGAAAAATCCCTTTCTGTTTTATCTGCGTAAGGGTTCATCCCCGCTTCTTGCAGTTTTTTTAATTTTTGTAATCTAAAATTACGAATTTCCTCAATTGCCATCCCATTAGAAAATTAAGCTCTTAAAACGAATAGTTTTTCGATTTTTGCCACTTCGCCACTGACCCGCCCCTAAAATATAACTTGCGCAGATTTTCTAACCTGTCTGCGTATGCACAGGCAGACGGGACAAGTATTAACTTCTAGCTTAACAAAAAAAATGCTTAACAGAAAGGTGATGTTATTCCAAATCTATTACTTTATATTGAACTTCCCCTTTAGGAGTTTTAAATGCAAATTTATCACCCTTTTTCTTGCCCATCATAGATTCACCAAGCGGCGAACGATTAGAAATTTTACCTGCTTTGGTATCGGCTTCTTCTGAACCAACTATTTGATATTTAGTTTTATCGCCCCCTTCCCTTTGCACTACCACAGTAGAACCAATATCCACAACTTCAGAGTGACGCGCTTTAAGAATCACAGCGTCTTTAAGTATTGTTTCCAGTTTAGCTATACGTTCCTCAATTTCAGCTTGATCGGTTCTCGCTTCAAGAAACTCGGCATTTTCCGATAAATCGCCAAGGGACTTCGCATATTCAAGATTTTCCGCAATTTCTTTGCGTCCCTTAGTGCGAAGTTCATTTAACTCCTTCGTAAGCTGTTCGTGCTTTTCTTTTGTTAGATATTCCTTGCCATCTTTTTGCATAGCTTCGGGATTATAACACCTGTTTTATACCCCGCCATTATTGACTTTTTACAATTTATGATATATAATTAGGGTTAGGTAGGGAAACTAACCTTAAAGACAAGGAGACCTGAATGTTCTTCAAAAGGATTTTGTGGGGATTCTTGTTACCCACCACCATAATTACACTCGGCTTTTGGGCCCTGTGCAGTCTTCAACAATCGGAACCCAAGGAAAGGAGCTTTCCCGTGAAGGAAATTCACATTGAGCCACTTTCCCAAGTGGCTTGCTTTTGCGATGAATTATTCGAGCCCTTAATGCGACTCGGCTCCCTTGCTTGGGACGAAGAACCCCAAAGGACTCATCGTTATAACAATCATCATCTCAATCCAGCCGACTCTGTATATCTCAATCAAAGCATGATGGTTAGAGGTAACGGAGATCCAAAAACGAGACGACTACCGATCGCACTGGCTCATATGCCGATATTTGGCGGCTGGAAGAAATACGCGGTATTGGAACCTGTCGACAAAAACACCGGCGAGTGGTATGTGGGTTGGACTGGAAAAGGATTTTTCGGAATATCCCGCATTCCCATCAATGGCAGAGTTCGTCTTCTTGAAGGTCCTGGGCCAGTTCTGTGGTTCGGCACCAACGCACAAGGCGAGCAGGTTCAAATTCGCCAAATAGGAAATGGTCAAATCGGTGATGGGGGACAATTTTCTCAATTACCGCTTCGCTAAATTCCGCATCCGTCCGCATGAAAACCCTCGCGTTTTCAGCGGACGGTTTTCATTTTTAATACTTTATTGAGGCAACAACTCCGGTACATCTGTTTCTGTAACACCACCCACATCACTTGGATTAATTTCTTTTTCCTCTTTTTGCTGTTTCGCTTCTTTGCCAAAATATTCCGGGGTTTCTTTATTCATATAATCAACAAGTCCACGCATAACCAAGGTTGCGCCAAGTGTGTTAGTTCTGGGTCCTCTTTCCATCAAAATAGCAAAAGAATATTTGGGATTTTCGTATGGGAAAAATCCCGTGCTCCACGAATTAACATATTGTTTTAAGGTTCCAATTTCTGCCGTTCCAGTTTTGGCGGCAATTTTCACTTCTGAAATATTTAAACCATAAGCTGTTCCCCCGCCGTTCACCCCCTGCCTCATACCCTCTCTAACTACTTGAAAGTAACTGGGAGAAATCGGCAAAATGGTTTCTTTTCTTTTTTCAAAAAGAGTAGAAGAAGCCGAGAGAAGTGTTGGTATTAAAAGATGTCCGTCATTGGCAATGGCAGAAACGGCTCGAACCACCTGCATTGGCGTTACCTGTAAGCCGTATTGACCAATTGAAGTATGATAAGTATCCCCTAGGCGCCAATCATCACCATTAAAATTATCCGCTTTCCATATTGGATTCGGTATGGTGCCTTCTTTCTCATTTCCAAGTTCAAGTCCAGTCAAATTTCCAAAACCAAACATTCGCATATACTTTTCTATATTTGTAATTCCCAAACCTTTTTGATCTTCAAAACCTCCGCCGATTTCATAAAAATAAACGTTTGATGAAACGGCAATGGCTTTTCTCATATCAACAAGACCATGCGCTTTCCAATCAACAAAAACTGATTTTTCTTTATCATTATATGGATTTACTATTTCGATTTTTCCAGTTGATAATATTTTTTTATTTGGGTCAATTATATTTTCACTCAAAGCCCCTAGTGCCAAATACGGTTTTATAATTGAACCTGGAGTATAAACACCGCTTATTACCCTGTTTAGAAATGGTTTCCTAGAATCTTCACTATATTTTTTTATCTCTTCTTCTTTACCATTAGAAAGATATTGTGAAGAATATTCCGGATAACTACTCAAAGCAATAATCTCTCCCGTCGCAATATTCATGATTACGCCAGCTCCTCCAGAAAAACCGACCTTCAAAGCCAAATTTCTTATTTGTTTGTATAACTCCTCTTGAATTCTTCCGTCGATTGAAAGAATTAATTTCTCACCCCTTTTGGGCGGTTCTATAGTGCTTTCTGATTCAATTTCGCCCTTGGCGTTTGTCTCTGTCAATTTAAGACCGTTTTTGCCGGAAAGTTCCGTATCGTAGAGTGCCTCAACCCCTTCTTTGCCATCAAAATAATCTTGATAATAAAATCCGGCGCTATCCTTTTTGGGATAACTTACATAACCCAAGACGTGGGAAAAACCATTCTTTTCTATATATTTTCTATCGGGATAGGCGCTATTTTCTTTGGGGGTGTTCCAGGCAAGTTCCACTCCATTTCTATCAATTATTATTCCCCGTTCAGAAAAAACAACTTCATGATGCAGTCTGTTGTTTTCACTTTGCAAGGCGTAGGCCTCACCATTTTTTATTTGTAAAAACCACAATTTAAAACTGAAAACAATAATAATTATTGTAAAAATTAAAACGGTAGAATAAAGAGCGCCTCGAGAAATTGGTCTTTCAAGTTGCCCTTCAAAACGTTCCTTGTCAAATTCTGGTAAATTTCTTGAGTCGATAAAAACTTCATCAGGAAATATCTCATTTTGATTTCTCCAATTGCTTTGTCTTTTAAATTTTCTATATCTCTCTATCACAAAAAATATTTAGTTTTAATAAGAATTTGAATACGGTTCTTTTCCTATCCAAATATATTTTTCAAAAAACATACCTAGAAAAATAATGGCTAGAGCGGTAATTGTCAGCGGTAAATCTGGCATAAAAACTGAGTGGTTCTCTGATAAAAACAAAATGTCTATCAGAAAAAACAACATAATCACACCCCAATATCTAAAGAAAAGTCCAAGTATAATTCCCAAGAAAATAGTAAGTGGCCAAGAGAAGAAGAAAAACGAACCCCAAAATAAACCTTTTAAAAAAACTTCTGTCATATTATTCCTTTACAATTTCCACGAAACGTAATTCATCAAAAGAAAATGGGTTTTTAAAAAAAATGCGTTCAAATGTCCCGCCTTCGGTTTCCTCTATAATCTCTACCACTCCCAAAATTTTGCTACCAATTGAAGGAAAAACTATGGAGTCCCCTATTTCCACCTCGTTGCTCCTTGGTAAAATTATTTCAAAATTTCCCCCACCCCGACCAACCGCATTTCCTGCAATTTTCCCTGCCCCGATATAAACATCATGTGAGTCCCCGGGAGAAGAAAAAAGGCGAACCAAAGACGTTTTGCCGTAAACTCTGTCAATGAGGCCAATTGGCACAATGGAAGAGGTGTAAACTTCCATACCCTCGGCAACCCCATCAATTGACCCCCTATCAATCAAAAGTGTGTCGTAAGGTGAACTGCCTGGAGTTTTTAAAACAGCGGCAACAATTGAGGTAGACGAAGCGTGACTTTTTATCCCCTTTAGAGATTCATTTTCATCTTTCAAAATTTTGTATTCCAATTGCCAAATAGCAAAATTTTTGGCTTGTTCCTTTAGTAGATTATTTTCTTCTATTAGTTGCGCTTTCGGTTTTAAAAAAGAAAAATAAAACAATAAGGAATTAGAAACTTTTGAGGTAACGACAAAAATTGGTCTGAGTATAAAGAAAGCACCCGGTGAAAAAATATTAATAACAAAACCGCCTAAAAACCACAGTATTAAAATAACGCCAGAAAAAAGGACTATTTTCCTAGTCAGAGATTCGCGGCGATTAGTTTTTGAGAGGTAATTCATCTTCATCTTCTATCAAGACCGCCTTGTGGTCATGAACTCTTTCCAAAATTATTCCAGTGCCTCTTGCGACAGCCGTCAGCGGATCGGTGTCAACATGAACCGTAATTTTCAGAGTTTCTTCTAAAAGTTCCTTTAATCCTCGCAGTAATGCCCCGCCCCCGACTAGATAAATCCCTCGTTGCATAACATCAGAGAGAATTTCCGGTGGTGTTTGCTCAAGCACTTCCCTAGTACTTTCCATAATACTCTCTATTGATTGCGCCATTGCTTCACGCACATCATTATCGGTAATCACCACTTCTCTTGGAAGACCAGTCACCAAATCCCGTCCCCTAACTGTTTTTTCTAAGGTTTCATTAGTTGGGAATATTGCTCCAATAGAGATTTTTAATTGTTCGGCTGTTCTTTCTCCAATAAGAATTTTGAATTCATTTCTAATATAAGAAATTATGTCACTGTTTAACTTGTCTCCAGCAATGCGTAGATTTTTTGAGGAGACTATTCCTTCTAGTGAAATGACAGCTATATCCGTTGTGCCTCCCCCTATGTCTATAACCATATTACCGACCGGGTTTTTGATTGGTAATCTTATGCCAATAGCGGCTGCCATAGGTTCTTCTACAATATAAACCTCACGCGCTCCAGCATTCTTGGCGGCATCTTTCACCGCCCTTGTTTCCACATTCGTAATACCAGATGGCACTCCTATGACCACTCTTGGACCAAATAATTTTCTGTTTGTTCCTTCGGCTTTATTTATAAAATATGAAAGCATTTCTTCCGTCACCTCAAAATCCGATATGACCCCGTCCACAAGCGGTCTTATTGCTTCTATGTGGGCTGGCGTTCTGCCCAACATTTGTTTGGCTTCTTTACCAACCGCGACCACTCTGCCTGTTTTTTGATTCACCGCAACAACCGATGGTTCATTTATTATAATTCCGGCACCACGCACATAGACGAGAGTGTTGGCTGTTCCCAAGTCAATGCCAATATCATTACTCACCTTTCGGTATAGTTTTTCTTTCAGTTTTTTATACATAAATTATTTATGCTTTTCCAAATTGGCAAAAAGTTCAGCTTCTTCTATCAATTTTTCTCCGCCATTCCCCCTGCTTTTCACTTCCACCTTTCCTTCAGCAATTGTTTTGTCCGACACCACAACCCGAAGCGGTATGCCAATCAAATCCGAATCAGCAAATTTTTCTCCAGCCCGCATTTCTCTATCATCAAAGAGAACCTCAATTTTTCTCTCCTGTAATTGTCTGTAAAGATTTTTGGCTTCCTTGTATGACTTGCTGGATTTATCTCCAAAACAAAGCAAGTGAACCGCAAAGGGCGCAACTTCGCTTGGCCAAACAATTCCTTTCTCATCCGATAAAACTTCGACAATTGTCCCCATAAGGCGCCCTGGTCCAATGCCGTATGAACCCATAACGACTAATTGTTTTTCTCCTTTTTCGTCAAGATAATTTAAATCGAAACTTTCCGAAAAGCGTGTTCCTAAACTGAAAATATTTCCCACCTCCACCGCTTTTTCTCCTTCCAAATCTGATTTTTTAAGTCCTAAATCAGAAAGCACTTTGTCTGTATAAACTTCTTTATTTACAGCTATTTTTTTATTTCTATCAATGTAAATTGTATCTTCACCCGCTGAAGTGAGCGTCTGAAATTCGTGAGAATATTTTGAGAAAGTTCCACCGGATGCAAAAGTAGTATAGGTTTTATCTTCCAAACCCAGTCGCTTAAATATTTTGATATAAGCATTTTTGGCTTTTTCGTAAAAATCTTGATGTTCTTTCTCGTCTTTGGAGAAAGAGTAGAGGTCTTTCATTATGAATTCGCGAGTCCTCATAATGCCGCTTTTAGCACGCTCCTCATTCCTGAACTTTGTTTGAAACTGATAAGCCGAAAACGGTAAATCTCTATAAGAAGAAAGATGCTCTTTCATTAAATTGGTCAATGGTTCTTCGTGAGTAAAAGCCAATCCCAAATCTGCGCCATTTTTAAGTTTGGTTGTGAACCAATTATCTACAACGCTCCAACGATTAGTCTTTGACCAAAGTTCCGGAATTTGAAGAGAAGTGAGAAACAACTCTTGCCCACCGATTACGTTCATCTCTTCGCGTATGACTTGCATTATTTTTTGCATCACGCGCCAACCCAAAGGTAAAAACGAATAAACCCCAGCCATTTCTTTATGAATAAAACCCGCTCGACTGAGCAAAATCGCATTTTTAGAGACCTCGTTTTTTGGCGCCTCTTTCTTTGTTTTAGTGAATAGATTTGACTGCAACATAAAAAATTCTTCTCCTTCCTAATCGAGATTTATAGATTGTATCGCAAAAACGATAAGCTACCAAACGCTTTGACTATCCTAAATAATCATTGTTAAATGATTGTTTTTCATAAAATTCTCACTACATCGTTATAAGTAATAACAACCATAAGCAAAATCAAAATGGCGAAACCGGCAAAATTTAAAGTGTTAGCTATAACTGGTTTTATGGGTCGGCGAATAACACTTTCAATTGCAACAAAAAGCAGTCGCCCACCATCAAGCGCTGGAAATGGCAATAAATTCAAAACCGCCAAATTCACTGAAATCATGGCCGTAAATCCTAAAAGATAAGCAAGGCCAAGAGCGGAAGCGTCCCCCACAAGTCCCACTATTCCCACCGGCCCGGCAATACCCGAAAGATCCGCTTGGCCGAAAAGGGCGCTTTGTAAAAGTGAAAATAATCCAATCGCCACAGCGCCAATCATATAAAGAGTGATTTTCCCCGCCTCAAAAATTGCTTCAAAAAATGAAAGTCGTAATGTCCCCACTTGCCCCAAAGAAATGCCAAGGGCGGATCGGCCTTCTATGACGCCCGAAACAGCTATCGCTTGTATTTCTTTCCTCTCCCCCGCCCTTTCAATTGCCGTTGTAATCTTTCTATTACCGTGCGCGCCTATAAATTTCATCACTTCCTCAACGTTCAACTTCTCCAGTTTTTCACCGCCGGATTCCATTGCCAAAATTTTGTCTCCCGCCACAAGTCCGGCTCTTTGCGCGGGTGAATTCGGCAAAACTTCCAAAATAGAAACGCTTGAATTTTTCAATTCTTTGTTGCCGGCATAACCGGAAGGCGCTGGCAACCCTATCATTATGGCGATTGAAAAAAGAAACCAAGCGAACAAAATATTCATAAGAACTCCCGCAAACAAAACGGTTGCTTGAATGTATTGTGGCTTGTGGACGAAGCTTCTTGCCCTATCATGTCCTTCGATTGATTCTTTGTCCGGGTTTTCGCCGAAAATCTTTACAAAACCGCCAATTGGCAGGGCGTTTAGAGAATAAATAGTTTCTCCTATTTTCTTTTTCCATAATCTCGGAGGAAAACCAATAGCAAATTCATCCACTCTTATGCCACTTTTCTTGGCAACAATAAAATGTCCAAACTCATGAACCAGTACCAGAAAGAATAGAATTACTAGAAAGATGAGAATATTCATACAGTATAATTTTCAATTTAAAAATTTAAAATTAATGTCTTAATTAAAAGTGTTTCTAACATTTATATTTTTAAATTCAATTTAAATTTGAAATTTAGTTTTTTAAATTAAGCTGTTATCTCTTTTTCTTTCTTATCAAATAATTCTTCTAACTTTCTATTAGCTTCATCAATTATTTTCTGCATTTCGTCTTTTGCCCTAAATTTATCATCCTCACTCATTTTCCCTTCCTTTTCTTGTTTTTGTATATCCCCCCAAACTTTTTCTCTTTCACTTCGCAAAGCAATGCGCGCTTCTTCCAATTTCTCTTTGGCAAGTTTTATAAGTTGGGCGCGTCTTTCCCCTGTCAACTCTGGGAAATTTATTCGAACCCCCTCATCATCCACGGCAATACCAACTCCTAAGTTCGCCACAACAAGTCCCTTTTCAATATCTCTCACAACCGATTTGTCCCAAGGTGAAATTCTCAAACTCCTTGGTCCTTCAACAGAAATATTCGCCAGTTGATTGATTGGCATTTTTGCGCCATAGGACTCTATCATTACTGTATCCAAAATAAGCGGACTAGCCCGACCTGTGCGCACAGAGCCAAGTTCTTTTTGGAACCAATTTTCGGTTTCCTTTGCTTTTTGTTTAAGTTGTGAAAAATTGTAAGACATATTTTATGCTGCCAATTTCTCCTCTTCGACCTCCCCGTCCCCTTTTCCTGATTTTTCTTTTTCTAATTCGGCAAGTTTTTCCATACGTTCAAGAATCACCCTTCCCGCTTCGGCGCTAACCGGTATTTGCGTCTCGTTAACCCCAGAAATCTCAAAATTGATTTTCAATTCGCTTATCATATTTAAAACTTTCTCAGCTGAAATTTTGTTTGCCTTATACAAATTCACAGCCTCCTCCACTCCCCTAATTAATTTATCTACCAGTATCTCTAAATCAACTTTCGAACGTCTTCTAAGAAGATTTTTATCGGCTAAGCTGTCCAGCGCCAATATGACCTTCTCCGCGGTAAGCTCCAAGGCTAAAAACTCTTCCTCCACAATCTTGTCCAGTCTCTCTGGTTCACTTTGTGCAAGGGATTCTAATTTGGACATATTTTTTGTTTATTATTACAGATATTCAGTATAATTCTCACTCCTTATAATTACAAACTTGGCAATTTCAATGCTAAATATTCCCCTATCATTTTGACCGAAGGTGACCTTTCGCTTAAATATCCTTTTAATTCCAAAAGTTCAGTTAAATTTTCTCTAATTTTTATATCCTCTAACGCTTTTAAAGACAACTCCCTTTCAATTTCATCTAAAAAAGAAATCAAATCACTTTTTTTTGTTTCGCTCTCATGAGTTAAAAAGCTGTTTAAAATTTTTAATCTGTCACTGGCTTTGGATTTTAAAAAATCTTTCACCAAAATATTGGACACTGAGTGTTCAATATTTTGGCTCAAATCTAATTTCAACAAGCGCGAGCGAACGGTCGGTAGTAAATTCGCTTCGCTCCGAATAATAATAAATACAAAATTGTCGGCGCTCGGTTCTTCTAACGTTTTAAGCATTGCGTTTTGCGCCTCTCCTCCTATAAAATTTGTAGTGAGAATTATTATTTTCTTTTCGCCAAAGGGTTTAGTCGAAGCTATGTTTTTTATTTTCCTAGCATCATCTATTGAAAGTGTCTCGTATTCAAAAAAATAATAATCCGGGTTTCCTGAAATTTTAAAGCCCCACTCCTTTTCAAGAAATTTATTTAGAGCAGTGACACTACTTTTATTTCCCAATATTAAATACGCGTGGGTATTTTCTTTCATTTTTAAATTATACTATACTGGAATTAGACTTTAGGAAAAACCCACATTTCTCATCGGAGGAAAGAATGTTTCCAACGCTCATTCAACGAGTAGAAGAACCTTTAAAGGCACTCAAGGAAAACCCATTCGACTGGGAAGCTGTGGCAATTCTGGCTCGGGTCGGTGAAATATTGACTGACCCAGAAAAACCCAGCCGCGGGTACTGGCCCACCCTTACGGACAAGGAATTTCTGGAAATGTTCTACCCAGGCTGTGCGAGTGAAATGGCCACCCTACGGCAACTTCCTCTAGAGGAGCGTTGCCAGAAATGGGAAGAACTTACCCAAAGAGAGATATACCAGTCCAGATGAAGGGAAAAGTGTACCCGAACCCTGGAACCCCGCGTCCGCGCGGGGCTTTTTCTTTTAAATCCATTCCACTATTCTATAGAATAGTGGAATGGATTTAATCTGAATTATCGACATTTTTTGTTTTGTTATTTATAAAAATTAGATATAATTAGCAAGGAACTCCACAATGGAGGTCAGTATGGCGAAAAAAAGAAGGAGAGTGGTAAGGAAAAGCTCCTCTTCGGAACACCGCGGAAGTATCGGAGGGGATGGATTCAACGACCGAAAAAAAGTACCGCAGGCACGTGTCGACGCCGTAACGCGCGCTTGCATACAAGCCCTGAAACCGAAGTGAGTCGGTTCTCACCCACCAAGATCCCCGCGCGGACGCGGGGATCTTTCTTTTTGTATTTTTCAATATATTACCTATACCTAATTCGCGCGAATGGTAGAATGATAAGAAAAGTTAGTTTTTTTATATATACCTCTACCCTAGCGTTTGGCGATAATACTTTTTTTGTAAGTATCTAAGTGCTCCAGGGCAATACCTGTTCCTTTTGCAACACAATAATAAGCATCTTTTCCTAAATGAGCTTTGACGCCGGTGCGACGAAAAACAAGTTCTGGAAAATTGCGTAGTTGTGAGGAACCCCCAGTCATTGTTATTTCTTGATCAATAATGTCGGATGCGAGTTCTGGTGGAGTTTCTTGCAAAACATCTTTAATGGCTTTTATCATTTCACGAAGTTCTTTAGAAATCGCTTTGACCATTTCGTTAGTTCTGATTTCCACAGAACGAGGTAGCCCAGTAATAAAGTCCCTCCCTTTCACCATCATAGAAAGTTCTTCTTCTATTGGGACGGCTGAACCTATTTTTATTTTTATATCTTCGGCCATTTTTTCTCCAATTGAAAGATTAAATGTTTTCTTTATATAGTCCGCTATGGCTACATCCGCCTTGTTTCCCGCACATTTCACCGATTTAGCAGCTACAATTCCTCCCAAGGAAATAACGGCAACATCAGTCGTGCCACCACCGATATCCACTATCATATGTCCGCGCGCTTCATGAATCGGAATTCCTGCGCCAATTGCGGCTAAGATTGGCTCTTTCACAACGTAAGCATTCTTGGCTCCTGCTTTTATGGCCGCTTCCACCACCGCGCGACGCTCGGTGGATGTAACTCCTGCGGGAACTGATATAAGAACTTCTGGTTTTAATAAATTCCATTTACCCAAAGCTTTGCTCATATAATAGCGAAGCATTACTTCTGTCACTTTATAATCGGCAATCACTCCATCTTTCATAGGACGATACGCAATTATGGAATCCGGGGTGCGTCCAATCATTTCTTTGGCTTCGGCTCCAACGGCAAGAATTTTATTATCTTCACGGGACACAGCCACAACCGATGGCTCATTTAAAACCACTCCTTTCCCAGGCACAAAAACAAGAGTGTTTGCCGTTCCTAAATCAATTCCTAATTTTCTTGAGAAAAATGCCATATTAACTAGCTTTTAGCTTTCAGCTTCTAGCTGTTAGCTTCAAGAAAGTGAGCTTATACTACAAGGTTTTTAGAGCATCGTAAAATGGCTTGACAAATATTTTAGAGGTGCTATAACGGGGGTTAGATACGGTTGTGGTTTAAATTCTGTCTCCTTGGGTTATACCTCTGCGATGTGGGCAAGCTAGGATAAGTCTGCTAACCCCATAGAACGCTAAAAAGGAGTCTGGACAGAAGACCGTAGGGCGCTGACCCGAAAACCACTCGGCGATTCCCTGCAGGTTTCGTTTAAAAGTTCACAAGATTTGCCTTAGCCCCCTCAGGGTGTGATATTCCAGAGTTTCGTAAATGAGGGAGGAAGCCGTTTCGGATCTCGTCAACCAACGAGACCGAGCGGCTTTTTTCATTTTTTAAAAGGGCAAGTTATACTTCAGAAACATGACAAAGAAAATATCTAACGGGGCAGGCACAATAAATCTGAAAATTGAAGGTGGCAGGAAACTGCACGGCACAATTGAAACCAATACCTCTAAAAATGGCGCTGTCGCCCTTCTCGCCGCTTCCCTTTTGAACAAAGGCGAAACAATTTTACGCCAAATGCCAAAAATTGAAGAGGTATATCGCCTTATTGAAGTGTTGCAAAGCATTGGCGTTTCTGTCAAATGGAAAGATCATGACCTTTTTATAAAACTGCCAAAAGTTCTTAATCTTAAAAAAATAAATGCCAAATCGGCAATGAAAACAAGAGCTATATTTATGTTCATTGGTTCTCTCGTTCATTTGTTTAAAAAATTTTCCATTCCCCAATCTGGTGGTTGCAAACTAGGGGGGCGAACTATAAGACCGCACCTATGGGCACTCAAAGATTTGGGTATTGATATAAAAACCACTGAAAACGCCTTTCTAATTTCAGCCAAAAAATTAAAAAGCGCCGAAACAATATTGGAAGAATCCAGTGATACAGCGACAATTAACGTCCTTCTTGCCGCCGCCAAAATACCCAGAGGCACATTGATAAAATACGCCTCCGCCAATTATCAAGTGCAGGAAATATGTTTTTTCTTGCAAAAATTAGGCGTAGCAATTGAGGGAATTGGCACAACCACTTTAAGAATTGTTGGTGTAAAAGAAATTAATGAAAAAGTTGATTACACTTTAAGTGAGGACCCGATTGACACTATGTTTTTTTTAGCTGTTGCCGCACTTACCAATTCGCAAATAAAAATAACTCGCGCTCCGATTGAATTTTTGGAATTGGAGCTTTTGACTTTAAAATTAATGAATTTCCGTTATAAATTATCTAAAACTTATTTTTCTCACAATGGCAGAACAAAATTGGTAGATATAGAGACCCGCCCCTCAAAACTTATTGCCCCACCGGAAAAAATTCACCCCCGGCCTTATCCAGGATTGAATATGGACAATCTCCCTTTCTTTGCGGTTATTGCAACAAAAGCCAAAGGCCAAACCCTTATACACGATTGGGTTTATGAAAAAAGGGCACTGAACTATGCCGAACTGGACCGCCTTGGCGCCAACACTGTTTTGGCAGACCCGCACAGATTTTTTGTAACTGGTCCAACAGAACTTCACTCGGCAGAAATGGTTTGCCCACCAGCACTACGACCCGCCGCCATAATACTTATAGCCATGCTTTCAGCTAAAGGCACTTCAATTTTACGCAACATTTACAGCATAAACAGAGGTTACGAAGATCTTGTAAATAGATTGAGTAAAATAGGCGCCAAAATCTCTTTTCTCAAGAATTAACATTCTAATCCGCCTAAGGCGGATTAGAATGTTCCTGTGAAGCTTCACAGAACAGTCAATTATTGAGATTATTGTATTACCTTTATGTATCCCGTAGTAGAAAATGGCATTGGAGAACGGTAAGTAATGTAAGAATTATAATGAGGTCGAATATTAAAAATTTAATAAAAATTAAGTGGTAAAAAGCTCCGGAAGAGCGATGCCATTTCTCACTACAGGATGTATATAATAACCTGCTCTCCCATCAACAAGGGACCTGTTCGAGAAGGTTTGTCCTATTTCTCTAAAGATAGAATTCCTGAAGGTTCTTTGGTTAAGGTTCCACTACGAGGAAAAAATATTTCTGCCATAGTTCTTGAAGTAAAAACACTTGAAGAGGAAAAATATGCCTTGAAAGGCGCCTCTTTTTCACTCAAAAAAATAAATAGTAAATCTGCCTTTTTCTTTTATTTTACGGAAATTATTGCTACAGCCAAAGAAACAGCCAATTTTTTCTACACTGGAATCGGGGCTGTCTTGTCCAATTACACACCCGAGTTTGTCAGCCAAAATGGTCACGGTATAAAAATTATGAACCGCCCTGTAAATAAAATTGGAAAAACTAATCATGAATTACTTGCCTTTCAGGCCACTGAAGAAGAAAGATTGCTTGAATACAAGGGTTTAATTAGAGAATACTTTGCCAAAGGACAATCGGTATTAATCTGTTTCCCAACCGTTGAAGACCTAGAGCGTTTTAGAGTCGAATTAACGCGCGGTATAGAAAAATACTCTTTTGTGTTCAAAGGTATAAAAACAAAAAAAGAATTGTCTCTTGTTTGGACTAGCGCAATAAAGGAAAAGCATTCCGTGCTTTTACTCGGCACTCCTCAAATTTTGACTATTCCCAGAAAAGACATTGGTCTCATTATTGTAGAAAAAGAATTGTCTCGTTTTTACAAAACCCTGAAGAGACCTTTTACCGATGCTAGATTTTTTGCGGAAAATTTGGCGAAAAATTATAAAATACCTTGTATTCTTTCTGACACATCTTTACGCATTGAAACAACATTCAGAATTGAAGCGGGGGAAATAAATAGGATTTCGGCTTCAAAAATGAGAGTAACCTCTACTGCCGTTAGTTCTTTAATTGATATGAAAAAAATATCAACCAATAAAACAAGTAAAGAAAGTGGAGCTTTTGAAATAATAAGCAAGGAACTGAAACAGATAATAGAAAAATCTCAAATAAATAATGAGAGGGTTTTTCTTTTTGCAATTCGCCGCGGACTTTCCCCCATTACTTTGTGTAATGACTGCAAAACCATAGTTAAGTGCGACATTTGTGAATCCCCAGTTATTTTGCACGAAAGTAAAATTGAACCTTATTTTCTCTGTCATCATTGCGGGAAAAAACGCCCCGCAAAAGAGACCTGTTCTTCCTGTGGTTCATGGGATTTGAGAGCTTTTGGCATTGGAGTTGAAAGAATAGTAGAAAATTTGGAATATAATTTCCCCAATATTCCCCGCACCCTGATATCTAAGGACACTTTCTCAACTTCCAAAGCAATAACTCTAGGTGTAGAAAAATTTATGAAAAATGGAGGCATTTTAATAGGCACCGAAGTGGTACTTCCTTATTTGCACAAAAAAATAGAGCATTCGGCCATTATTTCGCTGGATTCACTTTTTGCTTTACCTGATTTCAAAATACATGAGCGTATATTTTCAATTATTCAATATATAAGGGAGCGGAGTAAATTAACCTTTACCTTACAGACCCGTCAAAATGATTCTCTGGTATTGCAAAGCGCCATACGTGGTGATTATAACAATTTTTATAGATATGAACTGCAAAATAGAAAAGATTATAAATTACCACCATTTGAAACCTTAATTAAATTTTCCGTTGAGGGTAAAAAAGAAGAGGTCATAAAAAATGTTGATTCTGTTATTAAAAACCCAATCATTAATGACTTGGAAGTTTTTCCCGTATTCGCACCGGCAAAAAACGGAAAAGTCATTTTGACGGCAATTCTAAGGCGACCAAAAGATAAAAATAGAGAAAAAGAACTTTTCTCATATATACAAACGTTGCCACCTTTCATAAAAATAGAAGTCTCTCCCGAATCCACCATCTAAGAATTAATTATTGAGATGCGACAATTTAGACGTATAATGGCGCTATGATACGTATTTTACAGAAAAACTCCGCCACTTTAAGAGGAAAAGCAAAACCAATTAAATTAAGTGACATAGGAACCCCAAAAATAAATAAGATTCTAAGTGATATGAAAAAAGCGATGGATTCGGAGGAGGATGGGGTGGCCATAGCGGCGCCACAAATTGGAGTGCCACTTAGAATTTTCGTAGTATCAAGTCGCATCTTTGATATCTTAAAAGAAAGTGAGAAAGCAAATTATAAATTACCTCCTCAAAATGATTTAGTATTTCTGAATCCTGAAATTAAAAGGTTATCAAAAGAAAAAAGTTTTATGGAAGAAGGATGTCTTTCAGTTCGTTGGCTTTATGGTAAAGTACCGCGCGCTAAAAAGGCAAAAATAACAGCTTACAATGAACATGGGGTTAAATTTGAATTGGGAGCATCTGGCTTACTTGCTCAAATTTTTCAGCATGAAACAGATCATCTAGACGGCATACTTTTTATAGATAAAGCCAAAGAAGTAGAGGAAATACCACCGGAAAAATGGTCTGAAAGGAAAGATATTATAAAGAAAAAATGAAGGAGAGCGAAATAAATTTTGCATTTTTTGGGACTGACAATTTTTCTATAAGTGTTTTAGAGGAATTGAAAATGACTGGGTTAATTCCAAATATAATAATTTCCCCTACGGACAAACCCAAAGGAAGAGGCCTGGCGCTTAATTCCCCTCCAATAAAATCTTGGGCGGAGTTAAATAATGTAAAAGTAATACAATCAGACAGATTGGATTCCGATTTCACTAACGAATTAAAAAAAGAGAAGTGGGATATTTTTGTGGTCGCTTCCTATGGGAAAATAATCCCCAAGATAATCCTTGATATACCAGAAAAAGGAACTTTAAATGTTCATCCTTCCCTTTTACCTAAGTATCGTGGCCCCTCACCGATTGAGTCCCAGATTTTAAATGATGAGCAAAATGTCGGAGTTTCTATAATGCTTCTTGATGAGAAAATGGACCACGGTCCGATTCTCTCGCAAACTCATTATGACACTGAGCATAACGAACAAATGAAAACATCGGAACTTACTTTGGAATTGGGCAGACGCGGCGGAGCTTTACTCGCTAAGACGATACCAAATTGGCTTTCAGGAAAAATAACTCCTAAGGAACAAAATCATAATGAAGCCACTTATACTAAAAAAATAGCGAAGGAAGATGGTTTAATAAAATTGGATGATAATCCTTACCAAAACTATTTGAAATATTTGGCTTATGATATTTGGCCCAAAACCTATTTTTTTCTGGAAAAATCGGGGAAACAAACGCGCATAAAAATAACAGACGCGGAATTCACTAACGGTGAATTCCGCGTCCTATCTGTTATTCCCGAGGGTGGCCACGAAATGCGTTATGAAGATTTTCTTCGAGGTTATAATCAGTAATTTCTATTTTACCGTTGCGCTTTCTATAATGACATCACTTAAAGGTCTATCAACTTGCCCTTTTAAATATGTTGGCACATTTGCAATTTTATCTACCACCTCAATTCCATTTATCACTTTTCCAAAAATAGTATATGAGGGTGGCAAATTAACATCGTTGTGCATTATGAAGAATTGAGAGCCATTGGTGTTTGGACCAGAGTTTGCCATAGCCAAAATACCGCGCACATAACCTGTTTTATAAATATCATCATTTGGATTTATTTCATCATTAAATTTATATCCCGGGCCCCCCGTCCCCCATCTATCTTTAAAGTTATTGTCCTTTGACTGCGGATCACCCCCTTGAATCATAAAGCCCTTTATTACCCGATGAAATTTTACACCGTTATAAAAACCACTCTTCGTTAATTTTTCAAAATTGGCCACCGTGTTTGGCGCTTTTTCGGGGAAAAGTTCTAAAGTAATGGTTCCATAATTAGTTTTTAATTCCACCGTATTACTCAAAGTGTTACTTGACATTTTATTTTGTATATTAATTTTACTATTTTTCTGCCCTGCTAATAAAATCTTTTTCTCCAAACCAACTGACAAAGCGTAAGCGCTCGCGATCTCTGTTTCTTTGCTAATTATTATCAGAAGCTGTGATGCGTAAAAACAAAACAAAGCTGTGCAAGCAATAAGAGACCATGAAATTCCGAATGAAATTTTTTTACCAAACATACTTTGACTTAAATTATCAATTATTAAAACCTTTTTAAAAAGTCCTTCACCTTTCTATATCCTTCTCTAAACAAAGTTATTTTTTTGTCTTTATTCTTGCGCAATTCTGCTAAAAGTTCGTCCTTAGCTTCATCGAGTGCCGAATATAAATCTGCCCCCTCAGCTTCCGAACGCATTGCCCCATCGCTAGTTTCCAGATTAAACTCGGCCCGAAAAACATCCCCGTGTCTATGGTGTTCTGTAGTTTTGCTTATTTCCACATACAACCTCGCCACACTATCCCCTGCCAAATACTTGCTGAAGCTATCCGTCTTTTTTTTGATATAGCTTTCTATTGACGGGATAAGTTCCAAATTATTGGCACGTACGTTTATTTTCTGCATAAAAAAGAGTATATCACTAATTTATTATTAACTAGGAGATTTTTTTGCCGTAGTTTTTTTCAAGATAATCTACTATATCAGCCGACTCATACATTTCCACTCCTTTTTCCTTATCAATAATATAAGGAACTTGCCTCTTTCCTCCTCGCGCTATCAAATCCTTGGCCACTTCATCATTGGCAATATTTTTTTCTTCCCAAGTCATATTAAGCTCCTCAAGTTTATGAATAACCATGGCGCAATATGGGCAACCTGTTTTTGCATAAAGAGTTATATTAGTCATTCTCCTTTGCTGTCTTAGTTCTGTCATAAAGACCCATTAATTCTGTTTCATCTATTATGTGCCCTTGAATTGCTTCTAGCACATCTTTTTTGCTTGGCGCTTTAATAAAATTAAGCGTTCCCAAATCGGTGGCATACAATTTGAAAAAAAATCTGTGCGTTGTTGGCTTATATTGTGGCGGCGGACATGGGCCAGTATAGGCGCTCTTACCAGAACTATTCAAGCCAGTTGTGCCAAATATTTGACCTTCATCAATAAACGAAGTTTGCGAATCAATGTTATAAACAGTCCAATGGTCAAAAACCCCGTCTGGGCGAAGATTTTTGGGAACATCAGGGTCATCCATAAGCAAAACTAGGGTTCTAGCATTTGGGGGAACGTTGGCAATTATTAAAGGTGGCGAAATATTTTTTTCACCTGCCTGCGCAGGCAGGTCGCAAGTATATTTCGCTGGGATAAATCCCCCATTAGTAAAGGCTGGGCTCTGCAAAGTAAATTGACTCATATTTAAATAATCATTATCGCTAATATCTAAATTTTCCGACTGTTGTCTCGGTTCAAAATAGGAAATATAACCTGTTAAAAAAAGCGCCATAATGCCTAAAGCAATCATGACCCCTATAATTTTTTGTTTTGTCATCCCATTAGAAATTTAAATTAATAAAAATTTCTTTATTTTCCTTATTCATCACTTAATCTCCATTGTCCCGTAATCTATATCGGGAAGAATTTCTAACCTGTCTGCGTGCTTACATAATACGCACAGACAGGCGGGACAAGTATCTGAATTTTATCACTTTATCTTTAAGCTGTCTTTTGCTATTATCACCAAGTTCTAAAGTTCTTTAAAATACAATGGAAAGTTAGATTTTTTAGCTCCGCGGTAGCTCAATGGTAGAGTGAGAAACTACGGGGTAGTTTCGCAAGGCCACAGCACGACGGTGCGAGGCGGGCTCGCGGAAAATTTTAGTAAAAATTTATCTGTGAGGCGACCTGTTTTTTTAAAATTTATAAATCTTTTGCTCCGCGGTAGCTCAGCTGGTAGAGCGGCTCCCTGTTAAGGAGTTGGTCGTAGGTTCGATCCCTACCCGCGGAGCAAAGGATTTATATCCCATAACGAGTTGGTCGTAGGTTCGATCCCTACCCGCGGAGC
>ERZ1292625.1328-Hain-H41-01um-R1-1328-length-30167-cov-30_pt1 | contig 30167 bp, 18 predicted proteins | sample MGYA00564400_ERZ1292625 | MGnify/ENA primary metagenome ERZ1292625 (study PRJEB36523, sample SAMEA6512639) | groundwater metagenome | collected 2019-01-08 | study: AquaDiva: Metagenomics assemblies of 32 groundwater samples | reverse complement strand
GCACGTACGGTGGTGTGGGAGGACGGCGGGGGCGACCCCGCCTCCTACCCGATTGCCCGGCTGTGCAGCGTGAGCACATCGTATGTCTCTGTCACGGCATGGATGGGCCGGAGAATACACCAGGGTGACATGCTATGATCACAAACCGTTCCGGCGGACCTTATCCCCAGCTCACGTTCATCGTGGACGGGCAGCTCATCTCGCGGTTCTTCCTGCTGCTCCAGCAGGGGGTGAGGATCAAACGCCGCGTCGGCTGCAGTGTGGCTGTCTTCCTGCGGGAGGAGCTCGGGGCCGCCCCGGACACGATCGAGAAGATCCAGTCCATCATGCTGGACGGAAAGCCGGTCGATGACATCGGTTCGGCGTTGCTGCACGACGGCTCGGTCCTCGCGCTCTCGGCCGCCATGCCCGGTCTGGTCGGCGCCACGCTCAGGCGGGGCGGGGCCTATTCATCACTCCGCAATGCGATCACCTACCACGAGGCCGGGAAGGCATGCATGCCTGGCGAGGGGTGGGTGAGCATAAAGCTCTTTAACCTGATGATGGCCGAGCTGGGGCCCGGCCTGTTGCGGGACGGTGTGCTCATCAAGGCCCCCGACCTCGCCGATCTCCTGTCAAAGTGGTCACCGGAGCTCCTACAGGGATGCAGCGCCACGCTCGACGGCAGGCGCGTCGATATTACGATGTTGGAGGGAAACACAGCGCTGGCGGGAAAAGGACAGGTATTTCTTACGGTAACCGGCGGTCCGTCTGACCGATGAAGCTAACCGCCTGCGATGGGAGGGAAGAGGGCGAGTTCGTCGCCGTCCTTCAGGACATGGTCCTCAGGCCGGTGCTCTCCGTTGACGATCCTGAGGAGCCTGATCGTCCCGGGAAGCTTCAACGATCGCACGACGTCATCGATGGTCGTTCCTTCAGGTAATTCGACCGTCTGCTCGTCAGGACCGAATTGACGGAGTAGCGCAAAGAGCTTCACCTTCACCTTCATGCCGACATTATACCAGATATAACCACATTATCTCCATACACGGCAGTCTTATGACCGGCGTCATACCCCTCTGCGGCCAGAATGTTAAAATAGACACATGGCTTTGAACGAACATCCCTCCAAGCTCTTCGTCGAAGTGACGACCCGGTGCAACCTCCAGTGCGGCATGTGCGTAAAGCAGAACGGCATGGGCGGCATCTCCGAGGGCAACATGTCCCTCGATACCTTCGAGCGGCTTGCCCCGGCCTTCCCGCACCTCGATACCCTTGTGCTGAACGGCATCGGCGAACCCCTGCTCCATCCGCACCTGGAGGACTTCATCTCCCGCGCGAGGACCCTTCTCCCCGAACGCGCCTCGGTAGGGTTCCAGTCGAACGGCATGGCGCTGACCGACGAACGGGCGGCATCGCTCATCGACGCCGGTCTTGACCGCATCTGCCTCTCCCTTGACTCGGCATCGGACGACGTCTTCCGCGCGATACGGAGCGGCGGGGAGATGCAGAGCATCGTATCTGCCTTCGCGAGCCTGAATAAAGCCAGGGCTCGGAGCTATGGGCGCGACCTCACCATCGGGATCGAGTTCGTTCTGATGCGCAGCAACATTGCCGACCTTCCCGACGCGGTCCGCTGGGCAGCCAGGTCCGGCGCCAGCTTCGCCATCGTCACCCATCTCCTTCCCTACCACAAGGACCTCGTCGCGCAGGCCGTTTACGACACCAATACAACCGCTGCAATCGCCATCTATGAACAGTGGAAAGCAAAGGCACTTCAGGAAGGCCTGGACATCCGGCAATTTCTCGATACCCTCACGAAGGTGGCAAGGACCCCGGAGGAAGAGCGGATCGTGCGGCTTGTCGAACAGATGAGGAACGACGCCGAGGCGCAGGGCATCACCCTGCACCTGGACCATCTGCTCAGGCGGGACGAGGAGTGGCTCGCTGCGGCCGAGCGGATACTGGACGAGGCACGGCGGGTTGCCCGGGAAGAGGGGGTCGAGCTGACGCTTCCGGGCATGGCGCCGCGCAACACGAGGAAATGCGAGTTCGTCGAAGGGAACAGCGCCTTCGTCACCTGGGACGGCAACGTGCATCCCTGCTATTTCCTCTGGCACCGATACGCCTGCTTTGTCGGCGGCGTCGCCAAACGGGTCAAGCCCTGGGTCCTCGGCAATCTGCGCGACCGGGACATACTTGCCATCTGGAACGATGCGGCCTCCCGTTCATTCCGGGAGCGCGTGCTCCGGTACAAGTTCCCCTTCTGCTTCGACTGCGGCTTCGCGCTGTGCGACTATGTGGGCGAGGAGGAATTCGAGCAGGACTGCTATATCGAGCCGGTCCCCTGCGGAGCCTGTCTCTGGTGCACCGGGTTGTTCCACTGCCTCCAGTGAGGAGTGTGATCTGCGGCCGCGCAGGGAGGTGCTATACTTAGGGACAGGATGCCAGAGAAGGAGGTATGCGCCATGCCGGACATGCCGAAGGGAAAAGCAGGACTGGATGATCAGGAACACTGTCTCGACATCTCGCTACAGACCGTGGATTCGCGCATGCTGGCGAGCAGCGGCAGGGAGATTTCATTCACCAGGGCGGTCCTGACGGTACGCAATGTGTGCGATGCAGAGCTGAGCATGGTGCCTCACGCTACGCTCGGCCAGGAGGGAGGCACGGTGCAGGATGTCTCCGGCGCCTTCCCCGGAAACGCCGGAGTGGCTATTCCACCGGGCGGGACTGTCAGCGGGGACGTATACGACCTTCTCCTCCCCGCACACTCCGGGACAGCCAGCAAGGTCCATATGTTCGGATACCGCGCGGCTCTGAATTGGAGGTTCGATCTTGCCGCGTGGGCGGAATACCGACGTGCGGCCGAATCCCCTCCTGTCCGGACCAGCATATCACGGTGGACGCTGCGGTGGAGCGTGCCCGATGCCGCCACCGGCGCTGTGGTACTAACGATCGAGGAGGGGGAAGGACAGACGTTAGGAAGGTAAGACGGTGGGAAGGTTGGTTCCTCGATCTTAGCGTATTGATCTGTTCATCGTCTTCGCGTCCCTGTGTCTGACGTTAATCCCCTTGTCACCTTGTCTCCTTGTCTCCTTGTCGCCGTGTCCGATCTGTCTGTCCCCGCGTCCCCGTGTCTGACGTTAATCCCCTTGTCACCCTGTCTCCTTGTCGCCTTGTCTGATCTATCTGTCCCCGAGTCTCCGCGTCCGCTCATATTATCCTCCAATGATGCTCCGGTACAATTTCTTCGTTTGTTCATCGGGCTCGATGTCCAGTTCTTTCCGTAGCGCCAATTGACACCGTTCATATAATCTCACCGCATCGCTCCGTTGTCCTGCCGTCAGGTTCCAAGCCATGAGCCAGCGGCAAGCCATTTCGTTGCAGGGATCGAGGGAGAACATCCTTTCGTAATAGGTGAGCGTCCTCTTCCGGTCGTCCTGTGCCTCCGTCAGTGCGGCGGCATGGCTGAGCATTTCGGAATGGATCTTCCTCATATGTTCCCGGTGGCCCTGCGCCCAGTCGTGGTACAGGTCTCCCGGAAGGAAATCTCCCTGATACAGGCTGAACGCCTGGTCGTAGAGCGCAAGGGTCTTTCCGGTGTCCTGTTCCCGGGAAGATCGCTTCTGACGGGCCGTTTCATGGAGCGTGGAAAATTCATGGATATCCGTCCATACCTTCCGCGGGTTCAGGGAGAGCAGGCCACCGTCCTGGATGATGCAGGAATCGCCCCGCATGGCGGTACCGTCAGGTTCCAGGACCTTCCTGGTCCGGTGCAGAAGGCTGTTCAGCAGCAGCGGTTTCTGGGCCGCATCGGCATCAGGCCAGAGCGTTTCCCCGGCCTCGTCGCGCGTGAGTTTCCGGCCGCCGCTGATGGCAAGGAGCTTGACCAGCGTTTTAGCCAACTTGCTCTTCCACTCCCCGTCACGGACAGGGACCCCGTTCCGCAGGACCCGGAACTCTCCGAGGCAGAAGATCCTGATGTGCGGAGATGTCTGCAGCGGGGCGGCTCCCGCAATAAGGCCCCGGCAGTAGTCCTTTTCGATGCCACGGTCGGCCGCCGCCGCTGCCAGCGATGAAAGCTCCTCCTGCGTAAGCAGCGCGTAATAGGTGAAGCCGCGTTCCTCACCGATAGAAAAGCCCGCGGCGAGATGCTTCCGTGCCGCCGCCTCTCGTTTGCGCCGCAGGTTCAGGGACGCCAGCAGCAGATGGGCGTTGGCTTCCTGCTGAACTGCCCGGCATTGCCGGAGGATCCTGAGCGCGGCAGTCAGCTCCCGCTCTGCATCCGCCGCCTTGCCGAGCTTCATATGGATCGCGCCGCTCGCGATGAGATAGATCCCGTGAAACAGCCTGCTCCCCGAGCGCCGCTGGATCGCCAGCGCGGCGTCGGATTCCTTTTTTGCCCGGGCATGCTTGCCCTGGAACAGGAGGGTGATGGCGAGCAGATGAGACGCGGAGGCCGTGAAGAACGCGTTGGCGGTCTCCTCTCCCTTCCGCTTGCACTCCGCGAGAAGGCGTTCTGCGCCGCGGTAATCGTCCTGGGCGATCTTGAGCCATCCCCCTATATCCAGGGAAAGAAAACCGATGGATTCCAGCGCGTTGCTATCCGAGAGGTCCCTGCATTGGTCGATGCTGTCCTGGGCCTCGGAAAAGTTCCCCTGGAACAGACCGGCCATGGCCCTGGTCAGGAAAAGCGCCGCCCGGCCGCCGGTCTCTTCGGGAATCATCTCTGACGCCTCGAAGCCCCGCTTCACGGCCTCCTGCGCCAGCGGGAAGTCGCCCTGATAGAGCGCACAGGGGATGAGGTAGATGGCGCTGGTGATCTGATAGAAATGATTGCCCTGCTTCCGGAACAGCTCAAGGGCCTGTCTGAGCGCGCTTGCGCCCTGCTCGAGCCTGCCGATAAAGAACCAGGCCATGCCGATGGCGAGCAGCAGCCTCGCTTTCGCTTCCCGCGATCCTCTTCCGCTCCGGCCGAGAAGCGCGTGCGCCAACGCAGCCGTGCGGCCCATCCGCGCAAAATCACCACCTGCATGGAAACATGCTTCGATGATGCCGCTGAGCGAAAGCATCTGGCCCGGCACGCACCGGTCCCGGCAGAATCCCTTGTACGCCTGTTCATAGAGCGCCAGTGCTTCGGCTGGATCGGTGTAGCGGCAGGCGACGGCGCGGGCAAAGAGCAGCCACGACATCCCGGTGGCGGCCTTCGGCAGGGCGTGCATCCACCGGAGAAGCGTCCCGGTCCGTCCCTGAGAGATCAAGTGCTGCGCGCACGACCCGATCTCGCGCAGGGCGTTGCTCACCTGGCCGGACTGGATCCAGAGATCGACGGCCCGGACCGGGTCTCCCGCGTCCTTGAAGTAGCGGGCGGCGACGGTATACCGTTTTCTGACCTCCCGGGAGGAGCGCTGCGCCTGGAACGATCTCAGGAGAAACTCGCGAAAGAGGGCGTGATAGCGTATGACCGAATCGTCGGCGTCACGGGAAGATACGAACAGGTTCCGTTTCGTCAGTTCCCGGACCAGCGAGGCCACAGACGGACGGCCTTCCGCGGCCTGTTCCGGGAGGCCCGTCAGGGCCGCCATCAGGGGCATCGTGAGGTGGTCTGCCACGGATGAATGGAGCAGAAAGTCCTGCAGGCCGGGCGGGAGGCGCGAGAAGACCTCCTCGGCAAGGTAGTCGAAGATATGGGCGTTGAATTCTGTCCGCGATTTTCCGGCGAGAGCCGCGAGACGGTCGTTGCCGGGCATGTTCGCGAAGAAGCCGTGCAGCAGCACCAGGCCGGCGGGCCAGCCTTCGGCAGTGCGGTTGACCGCGGCGGCTTCCGCGGCCGCGAGCGGCATCCCGAAAACCGTGCCGAACAGTTCCTGAACTTCCTGATCGCTGAACTTGAGGTCGCTCCCCCGCAGTTCCGCGACGCTGCGCCGCGCCCGGAGCTTCGCGATATCGAGCTCCGGCCGGGTCCGGGAGAGAAGCAGGAAGCGCACGGAGGCAGGTGTGGTTTCAAAGAGGGCTTTGAGGATGGACCGGAGCGCGGGAGGGTCAGAGGTGCCGTGGTAGTCGTCGAGCACGACGAGGCAGGACCGGGTGACGTTCCCAAACAGCTGCCCGATCCACCGGTCGATGGACGGATCGGCGCCTTGATGGCCGTAGCGGCTGCGGGGGAGCGGGGGGATCTTCGGGAACTGGTCCGGCAGGGCTGTCTGGAGGGCCTGCCCGAGGGAGGTGAGGAACACCGCGGGATCATCATCCTCGGCGTCCATGGTATACCAGATGGACGGAGCCGAAAGCGTCGCGGCGTATGATGCGGCGAGCGTGCTCTTGCCCTGTCCCGCCTGCGCGTGGATGATCACCAGCTTTTTGTCGTCGCACGCGCCGAGCCTGCTGATGAGTCGCGCCCGTTCCAGGACATTGGCCGGCCGGGGAGCAAGGAACTTGGATTGGTTCATGCCGCACTCCTGTTGGAGGATTGGCAAAGCGGAAGGCAATTGGCCGCGATTATAGGATCGCTCGTCAAAAAAATCAACACAATTTGTTTGGTTGCATACTCCTGCACACAGGTTGTCCCGGCAGCGATCCTGTGGACGGGGGGATAGCCCCCATCCGAAGACAGGGGCTTGCAGCGGCAGTTGCGTGAGCATCTCCGTGCCTCCCTTGACATACCCCCTCCCGCCCCCTACAATTTAATCAGACGTTATTCATCAAGGAGGCCCATCGTGAACAGCAAGGACTTCGTCGTTCCCTTCGCCGAGCTGAGGCACAGCTGCGACCCGGCGGAGTTTGCCTTCGAAACGACCGCAGAGCTGAAACCCCGTGAAGAGGTGATCGGCCAGGCGCGGGCCGTATCGGCCATCGAGTTCGGGCTCTCCATCAAGAACCACGGCTACAACATCTTCGTGTCCGGCATTCCGGGGACCGGCAGGAACAGCATCGTCAAGTCCATCGTGAAGCGCATCTCACGGGGCCGGCCCGCGCCCGAGGACTGGTGCTTCATCAACAACTTCAAGAACCCCGACCGCCCCCACGCGATCAAGCTTGGCCCGGGCAAGGGCCGTGAGCTGCAGCAGGACATGGACAAGTTCATCGACGTCATGATGAACGAGATCCCCAAGATATTCGAATCCAAGGAGTACGAGGAGCAGAAGGCGCGCATCCACGAGGAGCTTGAGCGGGCCAAGGAGGTCCTGTTCGGCGATACGGGCCGCCAGGCGCAGGAGCTGGGATTTCACCTCACGGTGACCCGCACGGGCATCGTGAAGGTGCCGCTCTTCAAGGGCAAGCCGCTTCAGCCCGAGGACCTCGAGAAACTATCCGCGGAGCAGCGCCTCGAGATGGACGAGCGGGAGAAGAAGGTGGACGCCCAGATCCGTGACTTCCTGTCCAAGGCCCGCCAGCTCGACAAGGAGGCCCGCGAGAAGATCCATGAGCTGAACAGGAAGATCGCGCACTTCGCCATGGGCCACCAGCTCGAGGACCTGAAGGAGAAGTATCGGGCGAACCCCCGCATCCCCGACTATCTCGGCGAGGTGGAGGAGGATATCCTGGGGAACCTGAAGGAATTTCTCGGCCAGACGCCGGAGCTGCCGTTCCCCATTGAAGGCATGGACAAAGCAAGTTTTTTGGAACGGTACCGCGTAAATGTCCTTGTGGACAACGCGAACACCAAAGGCGGTCCCGTCGTGGAGGAAGTCAACCCCACGTACAACAACCTTGTGGGCCGCATGGAGCGGAAGGCCCGTTTCGGCATGTCCTACACCAACTTCACTATGATCAAGTCCGGGTCCGTGCTCCAGGCCAACGGCGGCTACCTCATCATGAACGCCCTGGACGTGCTCCGCAGCCCCTTTGCCTGGGACGCGCTCAAGCGCATCATCAAGAAAGGCGAGGTGAAGATCGAGGACATCGCCGAGCTCTACGGCATCGGCACCGCCGGGATCAAACCCGATCCCATCCCGATCTCGCTCAAGATCATCATGCTCGGGAGCCCCTGGCTCTACTATCTGCTCTACTACTACGACGAGGACTTCCGGAGCATCTTCAAGGTGAAGTCCGACTTCGATACCCAGACGGACGATTCCCGCGATGAGAAGATGCGCTACGCGAACTTCATCGGGAACATGGCCGCCGGAGAGGACGTGATCCCCTTCAGCCGGGAGGCGGTGGCCGGGGTCGTGGACTATGCCGTGCGGCTCACCGAGAAGCGGGGGAAATTGTCGCTCCGGTTCAGCGATCTCTCCGACCTCATCCGCGAAGCGTCGTTCTGGGCCGGCAGCGATGGGAGATCGACCGTCGAAGCCCGGCACGTGGACAAGGCGCTCGATGAAAAGATCTATCGCGCCAACCTGCTGGAAGAGCGGATCCAGGAGCTTCTGGCCGACGGGACCATCATGGTGGACGTCAGCGGCTCGGTCACCGGCCAGGTGAACGGCCTGTCGGTATACGATCTCGGCGATTTTTCCTTCGGCAAACCGTCGCGCATCACGGCGCGCGCCTACCTCGGCAAGGCCGGCGTCGTGGACATCGAGCGCGAGGCAAAGCTCTCGGGCCGCATTTATAACAAAGGCGTCCTGATCCTGACGGGATACCTGGGCGGGACGTATGCCCGGGAGAAGTCCCTGTCCCTCTCGGCGAGCCTTGCCTTCGAGCAGAGCTACGGCGAAGTGGAAGGGGACAGCGCCTCTGCCGCGGAGCTGGTAGCGCTCCTGTCCGCCATCGCCGACGTCCCGGTCCGGCAGGACCTTGCCCTGACCGGTTCGATCAACCAGAGGGGCGAGGTCCAGCCCATCGGCGGCGTGAACGAGAAGATCGAGGGTTTCTTCGCGGTATGCAAGACCCGGGGCCTCTCGGGCAGCCAGGGCGTGGTGATCCCGAAGAGCAATGTGAAGAACCTGATGCTCAAAAAGGAAGTGGCACAGGCGGTCAAGGACGGGAAGTTCAATATCTATGCAGTCGCGACCGTTGACGAGGCCATCACCGTTTTGACCGGCATGCCTACGAGCGAGCGACTCGTAGACGGCACCTTCCCGGACGGCACGTTCAACTCCCTCGTGGACAAACGGCTGAAGGACATGGCGAAGAAGCTCAAGGCCGACGAGAAGGGGGAAAGAGAAGAGAAGAAGAAAAAAGAGGAGAACAATGACGAGCCGCCGAAGGAGAAGCGACTATAAACGAAAAGTCAGACCCGACAGACGACCCCTCTTGTGGATGGTTCACAGGAGGGGGTTTTTATTTTCCTTGCGCGAGGGAAATGAAGAGCGCTGCTATATCAAAGGATTGCGCTAAGTAGCAAAAAGTTCGAAAAATACCTTTATTCTACGGGTCTTCCCGATGGTTTCCTCTTGTCGCAACTCCGCAGGTATGATATAAAACTCCTGATCGAATGTCCTTCAACTAACAGGACGCATACGATCAAGGAGGGTCCCGTCCATGAGTTCGCACTGCATGAGAATTTTCGCGGCTGTATTCATGATGTCTCTGCTGGTTTCCTGCGGCGGTGGCGGGGGGGGCGGTACGCAGGACAATCCCCCGGGCGGCCTGGGAGACGTTGTTGTCACCACGTTCTCCGCTCCCTCCACAGGGGTCGCGGGCACGAGCATTACCGTCAGCGGTACCATCAAGAACCAGGGCGGAGCGCCGACGACCGGCCTCGCGCAGATCTATCTTTTTCCCAACAGCAACGTCACCGTCGACGGCGGTTCGCTCGGGTTTGACTTCTACTGGGGCTTCCTGGACCCCGGGCAGTCCTGGAACTTCTCGTTCAAGGTCACGCTTCCGTCGAACATCGCGAACGGCACCTACTACCTGAATGCGGTCGCGCAAGGGGACGATCCGAGCCTGGGAGGGAATAACGCATGGAATTCGCCGATCCCGTTCACGGTCACGGGAGGCACGACCTGTTCGTCAGACAGCTACGAGGCGGACAATTCGGCGGGTGCCGCCAGAACCATCACGCTCGGGGAATCACAACAACACAATCACTGCGAAGGGACCTCGGATCTGATGAAATTCAGCGCAGCGGCCGGCACAGTATACGGCATCATCACCCAGAAGGTCGGGAACATGGCATCACCATCGCTGTCGGTGTATGACACGAACGGGACAACGCAGCTTGCAAGCAGCTCCTCACCCTGGTCCACCTATTCGCGGATGACGTGGACCGCTCCCTCTGCCGGGACGTATTATGTCAAAGTCGCTCCCTATTCGGGGACGCTATCGTCGGGCGCTAATACTGATTATCGCATTACGCTGGGAGACGTGCTCAATCCCGACTTCACCGTAGAGAATTTCTGGTTCCAGGGCGCGGGAATGCCCGGCGGGATCATTAATGTAAGCGACACCGTACGCAACCAGGGCTTTGCCGATGCGGGCAGTTTCAATGTCTCGGTGTACATCTCGGCGGATGCTGTGGTCACCACCGCCGACACGCAGATCGGCACGCGCACGGTGACCTCGCTCGGGGCGAACCAGACCAGTTCCGGTTCGTGGCTGGAGTATGCCCTGCCGATGTGGGCCAATGGCACCTATTACCTTGCGGCCATAGCGAACCCGAGCGGAACTAATGAGATCGTCACATCGAACAACACGAGCACCGTACTCCCCATCACGATCACGAATCCGACCGGTTGCTCTGCCGACGGATATGAACCGGACAGCAGTTCAGCGTCGGCGAAGGCCATCGTCGTCGGCGCTGCGCCGCAGGCGCATAATCACTGCCAGGATTCCTCGGACTGGCTGTCCTTTGCCGCGGAAGCCGGGAAGGACTACTCGGTCCGCGTTGTGCGCACCAGCGGTTTTGACTCGCCCTGCGCGCAGATCTACGGGACTGATGGCGCCACGCTTCTTTCCGGCGCCTGTAACCGGGCGGTTGACTGGCATGCAAGCGCCTCAGGGACCTATTACATCGAGGTGACCGGGTCGGTCGGCAATGCGAACGAGTATACCGTGCAGCTGCAGCAGCAATTACCCGATCTGACCCAGACCCTCACGGCGAACTTCCCCACGATCGCTGCCGGGGGCATCCTGGACGTCACTGACGCTGTGAGCAATCCCGGGTATGCGGCTGCCGGCCCCTTCGCGATCGGCGTGTATCGTTCCGCGGACAGCACGGTAACGACGGCGGACACGCTTGTAGCGGTCCGCTCCCTGTCCAGTCTCTCTGTCCAGACGTATCCCTGGGACTCGAACTCAGCATCATACTCCGTGTCCTTCCCGAAGAGCCTTCCGACCGGCACCTACTACCTGGCCGCCATCGCCGATCATCTTGGCGCCGTCATAGAACTGAGCGAGGCCAACAATACCAGTCAGCCGATCGCGGTGATCGTTACCGCTCCGTCCTGCTCGTGGGACGTGTACGAGGACGACGATAGCCCGGCCACCGCCAGCGTGATCGCGATCGGAGCTACGCAGACGCACAACTATTGCGACGATACCGTCGACTGGGTGAGCTTTACCCCGTCGGTCGGCGGCGCGTACGTCGCAGATACGGGCGCGAACTACCTTGAACTGTACGAGACTGACGGAACCACGCGGATCACCCCGCACGATACTGACTTTAGCTCGCGGCTCTCCTGGATAGCGACAGGAGGGACGAAGTACTATCTCAAGAACTACAGCGGCAACGGCACCTACTCGTTTACCGTGTTCTCGTGCACGCAGGACGCGTACGAGGATGACGACAGCTACGGCGCGGCAAAGACCATTACGGTCGGCCAGACGCAGACCCGTAGTCTGTGCGAAGACGGCAACGACTGGGTGAAGTTCGACACCGTGCAGGGCTCGTCGTATACCATTACGCTGATAGCGACGACTGGGAAGGTGACGGACTTCTCGCTGGACCTCTATGACACCACCGGCCTGTATACCATTGCATACGGCAGTCTGGGGTCCGGGCCGCTGAAGGGTAAGTTGTTGATACAGAACTGGACCGCGCCGTCGACCGGTACGTACTTTATCAAAGTTGATCCGGTATGGGGTTTCGGCAAGAACCTCGACTACACTCTGAGTTTGAATTAACCGGATGACGCGGCGACGCCGAAGGTGCACCCTCTTGTCAGGCGGCTTCGCTTAATGATAATCGCATCGACCTGCGGTGAGACCGGCAAGGGATGAGCGAAAAAGACGGAGGTGTATATGACTATGAACTCTGTATGGATGAAGTGGTTGGTTCCGGTTTCCATGGCCTTTCTGCTTGTTTCCTGCGGCGGGGGCGGCGGGGGTGGAACGAGCGGCCCGGACGGCGCTGTCAGCGGCAAGGTGCCCTACCTGGTCAGCGGACCGTCCGTCACCTTTTCGAGCCACCCTACCTTTACAACACAATATAACGTCACGGTCACGCTCGAAGCGGATGGACCGACCGGGATCAAGGTCGCGTACGTCTGGCTATTCGATGAAACGGACGATTCGGACACCCAGCCCGTTGATCTCTTCAACACGCCCGGCACGAAGCGATGGACCGGATCCACAAATTCCTTTCTCCCTCTCGCTCCCGGACAATTCTCCATCGACGAGATCATATTGGAAGACGGAGAATACCCCGCTGACGATCCGATCGGGTCCGGCTGGTATTTCGTCATGCCTTTCTTCTCCGCCAGCATGTATTATGTTGACGAGTCGATAACAACCTTCACTCCGACTCCCCAGTATTTATATTTTGGCGGAGGGCTTACGTCAAGACCGGTCGGCAGATTTACGCTGCCCTAAACAGGAGGCGGTGGATCAGGGCTCGTGTGATAAGGGGGGAGCAGCCCGCGGAGGAAATTCCCGTAAAAAAAAGGGATGGAGCTGGTTGCCCTCTTTTGTTTTGTGCAAAACAGGATTTTGTTGTTGACAGCCCTTTTCCCCTGATGTTATATTGTGCCATTGTTGTATTTCGCTTTAGTCGATCTGTCGTACGGGGAGGGTGTGAACATGACTACGAAGAAGATCGTCCTAACCATCATCGCGATGGCCATTCCGCTCGGGTTTCTTCTGTATCCATTCGGCTACCTGGTGCTGATGGGATGCGTGGAGTCCGGCAGTTATCAGCCGCCGCCGGCATTACCGATCCCGGAGTATACCGACCTCTTCTCGTTCCCGAAATCGGGCATCCCGGAAGGGAAGAAGGCCGGCAGCGTGAATCTGACCGCGGTCATCATTATCCCTGAGTTCAAGGACACGCTCAACCAGGAATACGCCGGCGGGGCCAAGGTGTCGGCCGGCGGGGCGATGACGAAGGACATGATCAAGGTCTTCAAAAGCTTCGCCGGCAGCATCGGCGAGGACGTCGAGGCCCGGCTGGTGGCAAAGGGCATGACGACCAAGGGTCCCTTCGCCCTTTCCGAGGTGACGTACCCCGACAAGAAGGGGGCCGACCTTACGGTGATGATCAACGTGATCTTCGATATCCAGTACACCAATCAGAAGGCCCTCCGGTCGGCGCAGTTCGTCGGAGGAAGACAGGGAATGATCTCTTCCGGCAACATGTCGGTGGGCGTCAAGGTCTTCTATTATATGCTCGAACCGCTGTCCGAGGAGAAGATGTGGATCAAGAAACTGGACCTGGGGGTGCAGGACTTCAACTATGAGTTCGCCCGGGGACAGGAACAGTATGTCAGCGGGACCCACTTCGTGAGCGACGGCTGCGGCGGCGGGTATAATCGGACGGATTACGCCTGGAGGGACATGGATGTCTATCTCTATGACGGCCGCGCCAAGATATTCTCCGATATCCTGAAAGACGCCTATCCCCAGGTCATGAAGACCGCGAACGTCTATTTCGATGTCAATGAGATGCTGAACCTCAAAGCGAAGTCCCAGGAGATCAGGGAGAGAAAGCGTTACTAGGAAGATCCCGGCCCGTCGCCGGTCAAGATAAAGCTTCAAGATATCGAGGACAGGAGGATCGCGCTAGGTAAGGGCGGTCCTCTTTTTTCTCGTAGGGAAGGGTGAGGCATTCGATCGGTTGCGGTCGCGCTGCGAGAACCGTTCCGGACCTGCCGCAATACTCGTCGCGAAATCAGCATGCATCCCCACATTCACATCGGCGGTCTCGAACTTTCCTCCTGGCGGATCGTTGTGCTGGCAGGCGTTCTGCTGTGCTGGGCGCTGTTCCTGCCGAGGGCGAAACGCCTGGGGTATTCCCGCAGCTCCATTCTGTTCCTGCTCGTGCTCGCGCTGCCCGTGGGCACGGTCGGCGGGCACCTCGTCAACGCGCTGATCCCGGCCGTCTTCGGGCTCGGCTGGGCCGCCCCCGCGAGCGGGCTTACCGTGATCGGCAGCATCGTCTCTGTCCTCGGCTTCAGCCTGCTGTATATCAAGTATGTCATCAAGACCGACGCGATGCCGCTGCTGGACGCGGTCGCGTTCACCTTTCCGCTGTCCATCATGATCGGACGGACAGGTTGTCTCCTGAGCGGATGCTGCTACGGGAAGCTCGCGTCCGATCAGGTCAGGAACTCACTCCTGTCGGTCTTTACGGTCCGCACAGACCTCTACGCGCCGACGTCACAGGCATGGCAGGTGCTGAGGGACTGGCCCCAGGGCAGTCTGATCTGGAACCTGCCGCTGATGCTGATGTTGAACGCGCTGTTCGTCCTGATCACCGTGGAAACGCTCTACCGCAACCGCGAACGGTGGAGGCTGCAGCCGGGAACCGTCATGGCCGCGGCGTGCACACAGTATGCGGGCGGCCGGTTCTTCATGGAGTTCCTGCGGAGGGATGATCTATCCGTCGGCGCCGTATTCAATCCCTGGCAGCTGGCCATCGGGATACTGTTTTTCGTTTCGCTGACCTGGCTGTGCGTCAGCCTGGTCCGGCGGTCCCGCACCCTGTCCCGTTGCTCTTAAGGAGGCATGCTCGTGAAGATCCTGTTCGTCAATCCCCTCCATCACCCCCATTCGATGAACTTCCTCCATTGCCTGGACATCGTGGGGGTCAAATACTCGCACATGCCATTGTCGCTTCCCACCCTTGCCGCGGTCACCCCGCCGGACATCGACGTCGAGCTCGTCGATGAGAATGTCGATCCCGTTCCGTTCGGGAGCGACGCGGACATCATCGCCCTGAGCGGTTCCGTGCCCCAGCGGGACCGGGTGTTCGAACTGGCGGACGAGTTCAGGAAGCGTGGCAAGCTGGTGGCCCTGGGAGGGCCGATCACCTTCGACATGCCTGAACAGTGCAAGAAGCACGCGGACGTGGTCTTCATCGGCGAGGGCGAATATACCTGGCCGGCTTTCCTCGACGATCACCGGCAGGGCAGGCACAAGGCCCTGTACCATCAGCAGGAATGGATCAACATGGAGGATTCTCCCATGCCCCGCTTCGAACTGCTGAAATCCGGCCAGTACGCGAGCGGCTGCATCCAGGTGACGCGGGGCTGTCCCTGCCGGTGCGACTTCTGCGATATCCCGGTCAAGTACGGCGGCGCGCCGCGGTCGAAGAAGATCGACCAGGTGCTCGACGAGATCCGGGCCCTGTCCCGGCTCGGCAACGACTCTATCTTCATCGTGGACGACAATTTCGCGGGGAACCGGCCGTATGCCAAGGCCCTGCTCAAGGCCATCGCCGCCCTGCTCCCCACACTGCCGACCCCGATGTACTTCTACACCCAGGCGACCCTCGATGTGGCGAACGACGATGAACTGCTGGAACTGCTCCAGGCCGCGCGCGTCCTCCGGCTGTTCATCGGGATCGAGACCGGGGACAAGGCCAAGCTGCGGGAATTGAACAAGCGGCATCAGACCGAGATGGACATCAAGGCTGCCTGCGAAAAGATCAGGTCCTACGGCATCACCGTGTGGGCCGGGATCATGTTCGGCCTGGAGGGCGACGACGTGGCGTCCTTCGACAGGCAGGTGGAGTTCATTCTCGAAACGAACTTCATCCCGGTCCAGGTCGGACTGCTGCAGGCGGTCCCGGGCACCCCTCTCTGCCGGCGCGCCCGGGAAACGAACCGGTTCGTGGAACTGCCATCCCTCTATGGGTTGACCGCCCTGAGCGAAGAGGACATTTCGAAAGGGACCAACCTGGTCCCGCAGAAGATGACGTCGGAGGAGCTCGAGCGGAACTTCGCCCGGGTACTTCGGGTCATGTTCTCTCCCGAGGCATTCAAGGTGAAAATGTTCCAGTACATCGGGTCCAACACCCGGAGCATGATGAAGTCCCTGCCGGCCATAAATCTAAACACGGTCAGGATACTGGTCCGCATGTTCTCGTATTTCCTGTTCAAGGCGGATCCCGCCACGCGGAGGATGTTCTTCCAGGTCCTTGGCTACCTCCTATCTCACCGTCTGCGGCACCTCGACGAGGCGGTCTTTCACCTGCTGGCATACAAGCACATCCGGGCGCATTATTACAAGATAGCGGAGATCTGCGAATCCCGTCGATGAAGATCTACCTCATCAATCCCCGGTTTCCCCTCTCGCTCTGGGACTTCTCTCTCTGCCAGGACCTCGCCGGCAGCGCGTTCCCGTTCCCGCCCTTGTCGCTCGCCACCCTGGCGGGCCTGACGCCGGCGGGGCACGAGATCGTGATCTGCGACGAGAATGTCCGGCCCGTTGAGCTGAACAGGGACGCCGATCTGGTCGGCATCACGGGCTACCATATCCAGAAGGAACAGGTCTTCCGTCTTGCCGACGCGTTCCGGAAGCGGGGCGTCACCGTGGCGATCGGCGGACCGCTTGTCCAGCGCGATAATCTCGATGCGTGCCTGACGCATGCTGACGCCGTTTTTCTGGGCGAGGCCGAATACACCTGGCCGGCGTTCATCGGCGAGCTCCAGGAAAAGCGGCCGCGGCCCGTATACCATCAGGAGGGATTCGTCACCCTGTCCGATTCCCCGGCGCCGCGGTTCGACCTGATCGACCAGACGGCATACTCGTCGGCGATCATTGAAACGTCGCGCGGCTGTCCCCATTCCTGCGAGTTCTGCGAGATCCCGATCCGTCTCGGAAAGGGGTCGCGCACGAAATCCGTCGAACAGGTGATGCGGGAGATCCGGGACCTCGCGGTACTGGGTGTCGATTCGATCTTCATCATTGATGACAACTTTTTCGGGAACCGCAAACGGGCCCGGGACCTTCTCGAAGAGATCGAGCGGTTCGTGCGATCCGTTGACTACCGGATCTACTTCAGCTGCCAGTTCACCATCGACATCGCCCGTGACGACGAGATCCTGGACCTCCTGCATCGGGCGAACGTCCGAAGGGTGTTCATCGGCATCGAGACCCCCCGGCAGGCAAGCCTGGCCATGGCGAAGAAGGACCAGAACACCCTGGTGGACCTTCAGGACGCGGTCCGTCGCATTCAGTCGCACGCGATCATTGTCTGGGGCGCCTTCATCGTCGGCTTCGACTCGGACGACAAACATGTGTTCGATGAGCAGCTTGCGTTCATTCAGGCGGCATCGATACCGGTGGCAATGGTCGGCATGCTGCAGGCCCTGCCGGGAACGCCGCTGTACGACCGCATCAAGAGGGAAGGGCGGTTCCGCGACGGGGCGACCGGTGGCATCCGGGGGGCGGCGAGCAGTCTTGTCCACACGAATATCGAACCGAAGAACATGACCTACGAAGAGCTTGCGCACGGCTTTCGCTATCTGGTGCGGACCCTCTACCGGTACGACCTGTTCGCCGAGCGGCTGATGCAGGCCGTCGCCCTGGGTAGGAAAACAGGGAACAAAGGCCGTGCCCGGCTCACGGCGAAAGGTGTCGCCACGATCCTCCGGCTCCTTCGCTACTACCTGGTCACCACGGACCTTGGACGCATCCGCATGTTCCTGAAGGTCCTTCTGCGAACGCTCACGCGGGATCCGCAGCAGCTGCACACCGTGCTCATGCACCTCGTCGTCTACAAGCATCTCAAGCTGTTCTATGAGGAGGGGACGTCCTAGTACCGGGCAGCGGCAGGCGAACGCTAGTCCTCGGTGCGTCGCCCGGGCCAGGAGAGTCAAGCATAGGGGATTATAGGACGTCCACTAACCGCCTGCCGTCATCGAAGGCAGTGGCCCGATATGGTGCGCAGCTACGAGTCCATCAGCACCGTAACCTGGACCGTAGTGTGGGATGATCATGGCATCGATGCAATTATCGGTAATTCTGCACGAGAACCCCACCTACCCGAATGGGTAGGCTGCATACCCTAAAAATACCCCACAAATTTTGTTATTTTTTGTTGCTTTCATACTCGTCCAATGCTATTCTCTGCGCCACTGTAATACCGCATTCCAGATAAATCACTCCGCTACAATTCTTGACCCGCATTACAACTGAATAATGTTATCTGGTAAGAGCTGCCCCGGTAATTCTGCTTTTGTACGACCACTCTATTGGCGGGAGAACGTATGAGCGCTTATTCTCTTTGCAAGGATGTCAGACTCAAACGGAAAAACAGCAATTTATTTATTCCGAATACGATATTCCTGTTGCTGCTCGGCATCGTCGCGCTTGGCGGGGAAGCCTGGGCCGCAGCGCCTCCCGCGCCCACGAGCCTGTCAGCGACCATGGCATCCTCGCGCCAGATCAACCTTGCGTGGACGGACAATGCAACGACCGAGACGAACTACTACGTCGAGCGTTCGCCCAATGGAACTGGCTCCTGGACGGTCGTTGCTACCCTCGGCGCGAACATCACCAGCTATCAGAACACCGGCCTGACCCAGAACACGAGATACTATTACCGCGTTCGTTGCAAGGCCGGAAGCACCTATTCCACTTACTCGAACACAGCCAATACGACAACGGCAGTCCTTGCCGCGCCCACTGCGCTGACCGCAACCGTGGCATCGGCGACCCAGATCACCCTTAACTGGACCGACAACACGGCTTATGAAACGCAATATTCCATTGAACGCTCCCCGAACGGAACGAGTTCCTGGACGGTGATTGGCACGGTCGCGACAAACGTCACGACCACGACCAATTCCGGCCGTACAGCCGGGACAGCTTACTATTACCGTGTCCGGGCCTACGATAGCACGAACTACTCCGCCTATTCGAACACGGCCAACCAGACCATCCGCACGATCGCTGCTTCCGCAGGGTCGAACGGCACTATAGCCCCCAGTGGCACGGTCGGTGTTGCCAACGGATCCAATAAGTCGTTCACCATGACGCCGAACAGCGGCTACAAGATCGCCACGGTCACGGTCAACGGCGGCCAAGTCGCCACGAACCCGACCTATACGTTCACCAACGTGACCTCTAACCAGACGATCAGCGCGACCTTCTCGGTCAACACGTTCACCATAACCGCCTCCGCCGGGTCGAACGGCACGATCTCACCGTCCGGCTCCGTCGCGGTGAATGGCGGCGCGAACCAGGTGTTCACCATGACGCCGAATAGCGGCTACAAGATCGATACGGTCACGGTTGACAGTTCGCCAGTCGCGACAAATCCCACCTATACTTTCACGAATGTCACCGCAGCCCATACGATCTCTGCTACGTTTTCAGTCAATACGGTGACCATTACGGCAAGCGCCGGGCCGAACGGCACGATCAATCCTTCAGGAGCGGTCGCGGTTAACATTGGCGCGAACCAGTCGTTCACGATTACGCCGAATCCGAACTACCGCATCAGCGATGTGTCGGTCGACCTTGTCTCGGTCGGGACCCCGTCGCTCTATACGTTTCCGTCCGTGACCATGACGCACTCGATCGTAGCCAGTTTCGCGGTCAATACGTTCACGATCAACGCCACCGCTGGCTCCAACGGGTCCATTTCGCCCTCCGGCGCTGTCATTGTGAATTCCGGCGCGACCCCGACGTTCACTGCGAGTCCGAGTCCAGGGTATCGTATCCTTGACATCCAGGTCGACAGCGTATCCGTTGGATCGGCGCCGACCTATACCTTTCTACCTGTTACCGCGAACCACTCGATCTCGGCTTTATTTACCGTCCAGACATTTACCATCACGGCCGCCGCTACGGCCAATGGTTCTATTACGCCTTCTGGAGCACTAAGCGTCAATTACGGCGACACCCCGTCGTATACCATTGCTCCGCTGAGCGGTTATCACATCAGTGATGTCCAGGTGGATGGAGCATCGGTGGGAACGTCGCTGATCTATACGTTCCCGTCGGTCGTGTCGAACCATACGATCACCGCAAGCTTCTCGAATACTTATCCGATCACCGCATCGGCCGGGGCGAACGGCACGATCTCACCATCAGGCACGGTCAATGTGACCCAAGGTACGAACCAGACCTATACTATAACGCCGAACGCGAACTTCCATATCAGTGATGTCATTGTGGATGGTGCATCGGTGGGACAAGTCCCATCGTATACGTTCTCCGCGGTCGCCAGCGCCCATTCGATCACAGCGAGCTTCGCAACGGATACGATTATCAGCGGCGGCACGATCACAACTGATACAACATGGACCCTTGCGGGAAGCCCCTACGTCGTAAACGGAATGGTGACGGTGGCCGGAACTCCGACCACGCCGGCCACACTTACAATAGAAGCCGGTGTTGTCGTGAAGTTTAGTCCATATACCGGCCTGACCATTGGCAGCGGGACCAATCAGGGAGCGCTCGTCACTCAAGGGACCTCAACCAACCGCGTTACACTGACGGTAAATGGAGCTTCCGGCAATTGGTCGGGAATCACGTTCAATGACGCGACGGCGGACAGCGCGACCATCTTGGAAAAAACGGATGTGCAGTCCACCACGGGCATTATTATGAATACTGCATCGCCGACATTAAGAAACAGCGGCGTGACGAATGTTACCGGCTGGGGGATGAGCCTGAATTCTTCCAATCCCGTTCTGGATAATGTAACGATCAGCAATAGTGGCGGCGTCTATGGTATATATCTCTCGCAATCCTCGCCAATTATCACGGGCGGCAGTCTTGCGAACTCAACACCTGCAGGGTCCGGCATCGTCGGGAGCGGATCGCCCATTATCTCGAACTGCACGGTTTCCGTGGTGAACGCCGCCGGCAATTACGGCATCAAGCTGTACACCAGCACATCGACACTCTCGATCACCAGCTCCACCATCGGGAATGGCCTCTATCTCAGCCAGACGGGCATCACCCCGACCATCACCGGCAATACCTTCACCAACTACGACAACTCGCCCCTCCGCGCCGGCGCCACGATCGTGAACGATATTCTGGAGAACAACACAATCACCGGTATGACCTCAGCGAGCAGGATCGAGGTCCTCGGCGACCAGATCACACAGGATACCCAATGGAAGAAATGGTTGGTGCCTTATGTCGTGATCTCGGGAACGATCTCGGTTTACAAGGACACGACAACTCCTGTCACGCTTACCATCGACCCGGGCGTATCGGTGAAATTTATTGCTGGTGCTATTCAGGTTGGTTACAATACTAACCTCGGCGCGCTCGTGGCACAGGGGACTGCAGCAGATCGCATCACCTTTACGCGAAACGGCACAAGTGGCAACTGGTTCACCATAACCTTCAACAATGGCACCATTGACGGCACGACCGTCCTAGAAAATGTCGACATTCAGTACAGCAGCGGTATTGTCATGAATTCCGCTTCGCCGTCCATCAGAAACAGCACGATCACCGACGTGGCGAATGGTTATTACGGTCTTTATTTGAACGCCTCCAGCCCGACAATCGATACCGTGACGATTGCGAGCAATGGTTACGGCATATACCTCGGATCATCATCGCCGATCATTACCGGAGGAAGCCTCACGACTTCCAATTCCGTTCCGGGGAGCATCTTCGGCAGCGGTTCCCCTGTCATATCCAATTACTCGATCACGAGCGTAAACAGCGCGGGTGCATACGGAGTAAATCTCACAGCAACGACCTCGTCCCTATCGATCGCCGATTCGAGCATCGCTAACGGCCTGTATATCGGGTCCATGGGGATCACCCCTACGATCACCGGCAACACTTTCACAAACTATGACACGTCACCGCTGCATGCCGGCGCGAACATTATCGCCCAGATTCTGGATGACAACACCTTCACCGGCATGACCTCTGCCGGCAGGATCGAGGTCGCGGGGGAAGTAATAAACCGGGATACGCACTGGAAGCAGTGGGCAGCCCACTATGACATATCAGGCTGGGTCTCTGTGTACAAGGACACTACGACCGCATCCACACTGACAATCGATCCCGGAGTGATCTTGAAATTCAACCAGGGGGGTATGCAGATAGGTTATTCTACGGTGAAGGGCATTCTGTACGCCAAAGGCACGGCAACCAGTAAGATCCTCTTCACCTCGAACCAGGCAACACCCACTGCCGGTTACTGGGGCGGAATTACATTTTCCGGCGATGCGGCAAGTTCCAGCACCATCGAGCAGGTGATAATAGAATATGCCGGGTCAGGAGGGACCTCCTCTTACGGCAATATCATCTTGAATTCATCCTCGCCCGTGATCAGAAACAGCATAATCAGAAACAGCTCCCAGAGCGGCATTTACGCGAGCAGCGCCCAAAACTGGCCCGTGATAATCGACAGCGAGATCACCGGAAACAAGTGGGGCGTCTACTCATGGTACTCGAACCCTTACATCACGAACACCAGGATCACGGGAAACACTACTGCAGGGGTCTGGAACGCAACAACGAGCATGGACGTGGACGCTCGGGACAACTGGTGGGGCATGGTAACGGGTCCCACGTATTCGGGCAATTCCCGGGGTACGGGGGACAGAATAAACGATCATGTCCTGTACAACCCCTGGCTCGGCCAGGTCCCCGGCACCACGCTTAGCATCACCGAAGCGAAAGTGTTGCCCGCGTCAATGAACCCGGACGGGGATTACGTCACTTTTTCGGCCAAAATATCTTCTTCAGCCACCTGGACGATCGCGATCACCGACGCGAACAGCGCAACGGTAAAGACCTACTCCGGCGCAGGCACGACCATCAACCAGAAGTGGTACGGAGACGACAGCCAGTCTATAAAGGTTGCTGACGGCGTGTACTATTACAAGATAGACGCCGTAGATGCGGGAGGCAATGCCGCTTCTTCGCCCCAGGGACTCATCATGGTCTCCCGCCAGATCCCGATCGCCATCATGGACCCGCCCTATGACAACCAGATGTTCCCGTGCGGCAGCGCAATCAATATAACAGGCACTGTTGCCGACTCCACGGACTTCAAGAATTACATGCTTGATTACGGCGCGGGCGAAAATCCAACAACCTGGACGAACCTCAAGACCTCGACAACATCCACCACGAACGGCTTTCTCTATGCGTGGAATACGTCGTCCCTTACCGGCTATACCTACACGGTGCGGCTCACGGTCAATGACAATGCCGGCAATATCGCGACCGAGACCTCCCGTGTACGTTTCCTTTGCATACAGAATGCCACTGCATCCGAGGGATATATTTCGCCCAATGGAGACGGGGTCAAGGATTCCACGGTCATCAGCGCAACCTTCACCCAGCCGAGCGACTGGACGATCACGATCAAGAACTCTTCCGCCGCCGTGGAAAGGACCTTTAGCGGCACGGGAACTTCCGTGAGTCAGATGTGGGATGGTAAAGACGACGGAGGGCTCGTTGTAAGCGATGGGACCTATACCTATCAGATCGATGCCACGGGATCGGGGACCAGCACAACAGCAGATCCTAAAACCGGCACGATCGTCGTGGCCGCGATCGTATCAAATGTCGGCATTAGCAGCAACACGATCAATACCCAAGCCGCTGAGTCGAGCACCGTGTTCTTTACCATCAATTCCCAGGCTACGGTCACCTTCAGTATGATACCCGAGAAACAGGGGCCCACGGGTACGCCCGTGTATCAGACCGGAAAGGTCTGCGCTGCCGGGGCCTGTTCGTTCATCTGGGACGGCAAAGACAATACAGGCCAGGTCGTGCCTGACGAAGCGTATCTTTTCGTGCTCACGGTCTCAGATGGAACACATAGCGGCGGCTACAGTCCAATCGCGCCCACCGGCGCGGGCACGGTGGATTGTTCTCAGTCCACCGGGTTCGATCCCGCAAAGAATATGCCGATGACCGTCACTTACACGCCGGCACAGCCCGCCCGCGTAAACGTCGTAATCGACTGGGGCAACCAGAACTTCAAGATATTGGACGCCGTGCCCGCAACGCCGGAAAGCCATGCCTTTGACTGGGAAGGCCGAAATCCCAGCAATAAGCTTCTGGACATCGGCGCAACGGCCTCCTGCTCGGTCGCGTCCCTCATCAGAGAGAATCACATCATCACGACCGGAGATGCGGTGAAGATCAACGAGCTCAAAACAGATCCGTACATGATGCACCTGTCATACGGCCAGTTCACGCGGATCAAGTACACGCTGTCACGCGATGCAAACGTTACCCTGAAGCTCACCTCGCCATCAGGTGCGGTCATCACGCTGGTAAATGATCAGGCGCAGACTGCCGGCACGCAAGAAACTTATTGGAACGGGCTTGATCCGGCCGACACGACTGGCAAGAACGTTCTGGTCACCGAGGAAGGCGACTTCATGGTCTCGGTGCAGGCAGTGAATACCCTGACCGGAACAAGTTCAACAACGAAAGCAAATGTGAGGATTGGATATTAATTGGAGGTTTGCATGTATCTGCAAATAAGACGTCTCTACAAATTCTCGTTACGGGGATATTTCATTTCAAGGAAAGTGGCTATATTGCCTTTATTGCTGCTGTTATGCTTGTTTCTAACGCCTGTACGAGCCCTGGCCAGCTGTGCGCCATTCGGAGGCTCGACTATGTGTATGACTCAAGCAGAATGTAGTGATAAACTCAGTGGGACTGGTGGAGAGGGGACGTGGCCTGAAAACATGCCAGGTCAGGATTGTAACTGCTATTGGTTCACTTGTGGCACCTATCCATGCCCTTACGTGAAGTGTGAATGTTGTTCGTACGCTATCCCCTCCCTTAAGCTATGCAAGGATGGCGATCCTTGCTGCGGTGATCCGTTGTGTGGCAGCGGCGGCACCGGTACTGGCACGGGTAAAGGCGCTGGCACTGGCACGGGTACTGGCACTGGCACGGGTACTGGCACGGGCACGGGTACAGGCACGGGTACTGGCACAGGCACGGGTACGGGTAGTGGATCGAGTGGCAGTAGCGATAGCACCGCTGATGACTCTGACAGTGGCCGTGATGTCGGAAAAGAAAATCCAGCCCAAGCCGGTGATCGAAATGAAATACCGTGTCCGTAGTTGGTCGTGATATGAAAAGCAATATCATCCGGCTACAATAGCATTGAATAAATGAAGGAGGCTTTCATGCGTGGGAGAGTGCTTGGTTTATTGATATTGGCGGTATTTATGGGTGTGGGCCAGCCTTGTACGGCGCACGCTTCATATTCTGATGATAATCGATTGGAACTCGATGATCATGCCGCTGTTATCTCGCCCGACGATATCGCCGCCTGTGCCGATGATTCGGCCAGCTCTTTCATCGGACAGAACCTGGGTTTTGCCGGCAAACCCGTGAACCTGAACTCCGGCGTCGAAACCATCACGCGCGTCGATCTCAGCACCGGTGCCCTCTTCCCGATAACCATAACCCGCCGGTATGACAGCCGCACGAGCTACGACAGCCAGGTCGGCTACGGCTGGGCCATAAATTACGACCGGCGGATCTATACCTACCCAGATGGTTCCGTTACGGTGCGCAAAGAGTGTGGATGGAAGAAACGATACGCGCTTTCCGGCGGAAATTACATCACCCCCCTTGGCGAGACCGGCACCCTGGTCAGGAACGCGGACAACAGCTATACTTTCACTTACAATAGCGGCGATAAAGATCTGTATGACAGCCAGGGCCGGCTCACCGGCAAAATAGACCCGATAGGAAATTCAGTCGCAATAAACTACGAGCTCGATACCCGCTCGCCCCTCTGGGGCCTTTTGCCCGAAAATATCAATCAGTCCAGCTCCCTTATCGTCGCCTACGACTACCGGCTGAGCAGGATCGAGGAAAAGGACCCCACCGGCGCCTTGACGAACCACTGGGTACTGTTCCATTACGACAACGCCACCGGAAGGCTTACCGACATCATAGACAACACAGGAAGCTCCGTCGTCTACACCCACGACAACATCGGCAATCTTACCGGAGCATCAGGTCCATCAGGAAGCCAGGTCTATGGTTATGCCGATGCCACGGTCAAACACAAGATGACCAGCATTGATGAAGGGCAGGGGGTCTTCGTAAACACGTACGATGCGGACGGCCGGGTATTACAGCAAGCCCACGGCACGGGAACCATAACCTTCGAGTATATTACGCCGTTTAAAAAGACCAAGATCACAACCACGGTGAAAGACAATGCCGGAAATCTTCTAAACACCCAGACCCGGACCACGGAGTTCGACAACAATGGACAGGTCGCAAAGAACACAGACACCTTCGGGAACGTCACGAACTACACCCGTAACAACAGCATGTATATCACGCGCGAGGAGTTCCTGGAGAACACCGGCACGGTCTCGGCGCCGACATTGACGATCAAGCGGGCGAACGAATACACCTACGACAGCAACGGCAATATGCTTACCAAGACCGTGGCCAAGGGCGCTTCGATCGAGAAAACGACGACCTACACCTATCATCCGGCATTCAATAAAGTGCAGACAGAAACGGCGCAGAGCATCGTAATCCCGGCCCAGAGCAGGGTCAGAACGAATACCTATGATGCAACAACGGGAAGCCGCCTGAGCTCAACTGAAACGGGCGTACGGGGCAACGGGACCGCTTATGCTCACACCACATCATATACTTACGACACAAGGGGAAGGCTGACGAGCATCGACGGTCCAAGGACCGATGTGCAGGATGTAACGACCTTCACTTATGACGCAACAACGGGATATCTCACCGGCATGATCCGGCCGATCATCGGGGAAACGACATACGCCAATCACGATCCTCACGGAAATCCCCGGGCGATTACGGACCCGAACAGGAACACGACCGAATATACCTACGACGCAGACGGCAGGGTGCTGACCGTCAAAGCCCCGGGGGATACCAATCCCGCCCAGTATGTCTACGTCATGAACAGGTGTCCCACCTGCAGCGGAGAAAAGAGCAGGCTTGACCATATCATGCTGCCCGAGGGGACCAGGATCGATTTCGGGTATGATTCGTACGGCAAACTGAACATGATCAAGGACAGCCAGAACAACACGGTAAATTATGCGTACGACTCCGAAGGGAACGTGCTGACCGGACAGATAAAAGACAGCGGAGGGACACTTCAAGGGAACCTCGGCTATCAGTACGATGCGCTGAACCGGCTTACGACGGTCGCGAAGCCCGACAATTCCTCGGCCCAGTACACGTATGACTCGCGCGGCAGCCGCCTCACTGTCCGCGATCCGAATTCAGCCATCACGACATACTCATACGACACCCTCAGCAGGCTCATCTCGATCGTCCAGCCGGGGAACGTTACGACCGCTTTTGGCTACGATAAGAATAACAACCTGTCCACCGTGACCGATGCGAACAACGCCACGACCCAGTACAAATACGACGACGCGCGAAGGGTCTATCAGGTAATTTCTCCCGACACCGGCACGACCACGTACCATTACGATCCAGCAGGAAACATGGTCTCCAAGACCGACGCAAAGGGCGTCACGATCTCGTATTCCTACGATGCGCTCAATCGACTGACGACCATCGACTATCCGACAGACGTTGACACTGTTTATACCTACGACACCTGCGTCAACGGCAAGGGCCGACTCTGCGCGATGGCTGATGCCTCGGGAACCACGAGCTACGAATACTCCCCAAAAGGTCAGGTGACGAAGGAAACTAAGGTCATCGACAGCCATACCTACATCACCCAGTATACCTACGACCAGAACGGCAACATGAAGACCATGACCTATCCATCCGGACAGGTCATCACCTACAACTACACCAACGATAGGGCGACAAGCGTCCTGAACGGGGCGGCAAACCTCGCCACAAACATCGCGTACAAGCCCTTTGGTGGTATGTCGGCCATCACCTATGGCAACGGACTTTCCAGCTCGATCACCTACGACACCCAGTATCGCCTCGCTACGCTCACAACCGGCACCTTCCAGAATCTTACCTACGGCTACGATTATAACGGCAATATCACCAGCATTACACCGGGAAAGACCTACACCTACGACGCACTTGACCGGCTCGGGACAGCAACCGGTACGTGGGGCAGCCTGGGATGGACCTATGACGGGGTAGGGAACAGATTGACGGAGAACGCGAATAACTACACGTACACCCCGAATACGAACAAACTCTTCAGCGCCAATGGGACGGTATTTGGTTATGACAACAATGGTAATACGACCACCCAGGGCACATGGGTCTACACGTACAATCAAAATCAGAGGCTGGTACAGGTAGGCGATGGCTCGACGACGGCCAACTACACTTACAACGGCAATGGCCAACGGGTGAAGAAGAATGTAAATGGAACAGTGACCGTCTTCCATTACAGCCTGAACGGGCAGATCATTGCAGAGTCGAATATCGGTGGAACTATAACCGCGGAATATGTATACTTGAATGGACAACCATTGGCGAAGATGGAAGGGGCGAATACCTACTTCTACCACAACGATCATTTAGCTACCCCGCAGAAGCTCACCGACTCAACTGGCACCGTCGTCTGGGCTGCGGACTATAAACCCTTCGGGGAAGCGACTGTCACCGTTTCCACGATCACGAACAATCTCAGATTTCCTGGGCAGTATTACGATGCGGAGACGGGGCTAAATTATAACTATTTCCGCGACTACAACCCCGCAATCGGAAGGTATATCCAGGGAGATCGCATTGGGTTGAGAGGTGGGTTGAACCTCTATAGTTACGTGGGAAATAATCCAGTCAACTGGATCGACCCGTCTGGATTAGTACCGCCAGGGATGGTTCCTCAAAGCTTAATTAATAATGCGCAGCATGCTGTCAACAATATAACCAATAATGCATTTTCACCAAATGAACTTTCCATGTTAACGAATTTGGTTATAAAAACCATTAGTCTTAACCCCTTTGCAACTGCAAATCTTGCAGATGCACTTCGCCTTGGGAGCCTTGATCCGAACGCAAATCCGATCACTCTTGACGAAAAACAAGCGAAGGCAATTGACAACATCTTTAAATCTCTCGAAAACGACAATCTTAACGAAATACAAAAAGAGTTAGTCGAGCAGGCGCAGGCTGAATGGAACAAAGCAAAGAAAAACGGCTCCTGTACAATAAATTAATCGAAGGGAAAATGACAAGCATGTTACACAATGCGAAGCTTCTTGTGGGTATGATTACGTTGCTAATTGTTAGCGGTAGTTATCAGAGTTGCCATGCTAAACAATCTCTAAGTTTACCTGCAAAAAAAATATTATCTGAAGACCAGGGTTGGATTGTTGTCGAAGATGCAGAAAGGAAGGTGACTTTCGAGTTCGTAAAAACAACTGCCACTAATCATGCTGGTATATACATTGAGGCGGCAGATACACCGGATGGTCAGAAGTCAAGCGAATCGTTTGTTAAGAACTTGGTAGATACGTATAGTAATATTTACGATAATGTTACATACAAAATTGCCAAGAGAAATAATGTTGAATACTACGTAATTAATCAGGCGATTCTAAAAGAAGATAAACAAATGGAAACAACAATCATACCAAATAATCGTGGATTCTACATTGTTGTTGTTTATGGAATAACGCAAGACCATACAACAGTAAAGCAATATTATAATCAAGTCGTAAACGAATATATATCAACGGTAACCCAAACCGTTCGGTGAGGCGACGGTCAACAGGGAAACCATAGGGTCACCCATTTAAAGGGCACCGTCAAGCGAAAAAAGCTATCTTGTGGCGAGAAACGGTACGTTTCTCGTCGAGCCTTGTCGTTATCTTCATCCTTACCATTGCCGCAGTTTCATTCGGTTTCGGCGTCAGTCTTCACTGCACCAGTCACCCATCGGGATTAAGGCCATTGGTGAAGCTTTTTATCCATGACCCTTTCCGCCTTAGAAACTATAGACATAATGGTTGACAGTTGAAAATCAAGTGACCTGCCCCTTGCAACGTGGGTTATACTTGGGAACCGGGTTCCCAAATACTAGAAACTATAGGGTCAGGTCCTGCGGATTGACATTTCCCCTTTTCTTTGCTACTCTCCCTCCATGTCACGCCCACTCCGCATCGAATACCCCGGCGCAGTGTATCACGTCACCTCACGCGGTAACGAGAAGA
>ERZ1292625.737-Hain-H41-01um-R1-737-length-45042-cov-24_pt1 | contig 30211 bp, 21 predicted proteins | sample MGYA00564400_ERZ1292625 | MGnify/ENA primary metagenome ERZ1292625 (study PRJEB36523, sample SAMEA6512639) | groundwater metagenome | collected 2019-01-08 | study: AquaDiva: Metagenomics assemblies of 32 groundwater samples | reverse complement strand
ATTGACGCAAAACCTGAAGGCCTTCGGGTTTTTGAATCGTATACGTTAAGGTTTTGAGCAGCGGGGTGCCGGTCAGCGAGCCGAGCGAGGCTGACACAACAGCTTCCGTCCCGTGAAGGCCGCACTCTGCCTCCTTGTAGTTGATGATCAGTCCATCGAGGGAGCCGCCGCCGCCGTCATCGCCGCCGCCGCCGCCGCCCGGTCCCGGGTCTGTAGGTACGATGTTGGAATAATGCTCTTGCCCGAGGACGTCATGCGCTTTTACTCTTACCGCGGAGATGTCCTTGCCGATGCGGGCGATATCCCAGTCTAAACGGAACACGTCCGGCGGGGCATTGATCCCTTGCGGCGCGTCAAACCACTGTCCGTCCGCAAAATACTGGACATTCATGTCGACTAACGGCATGCTGATGGTCTCCAGTCCCATGAATTCATGAGCACCGGGGATCTCGAAATCAGGATGCACCGTCGTCAAAAAGTCATCGAACACAATGTACTTCAGGGCGTTCTGCCACGTGTATTTATAAAAAAGTATCGTCTCATCCACGGGGTCGAGAACGGTGCGTTTATTGCCCGCAAGATCTTCTGCGACGATCTTGAACGTTTTTCCCACAAGCCATTTGAGATCGGCAGTGGTAAAGACATGCAGGGGAATTTCACGCCCAAAATCGTCTTCGCGAACGGGGAGCGGGACATTCCCCGCCTTGAACTCGTACCACTCCCGGGGAGCAGCGCCGTCACCGTATTGAATAGCCCACTTTTTAAAATTAATATCGGTGGCGTGACTCAGCAGGTCCAGGAAGGGATCGCCATTCACCCGTTGTTCGATAAATGGTTCTTTCGCAAACGCAATATCCGCATCGGGAAACGTAGTATCGACGACGACGAACAGCTCGTAATCCAAGACGGTTATTTTATACGAGCCGTCCGGGACGATCGTTCCGCCGCTGTCGCGGCCGTCCCACGATATCTGATCCTCCGCGGTCGTGGTATAGGACTTCCTGAACGTCCGCACCAGGGCGTTTTTATCATCATAAATATTGAATTCAAGGTTCACGGGCTCAAGAACCTTATAATGGACTTCCACCGTGTCTTGCACCGCGTCACCATTGGGCGAAAAGAAGTCCGTTGATTTATAGAGGTTGGTTATGCTCGAGCCCAGGCCCCAGGAAACCCGTTTCCTGCTTATCGTCTTGTTCCCGGCTTTATCCCATACCGTAAGCCGAACGTAGAACGTGCCTTCGGAGGGCGGGATCCAGGTCGTAAATACGCCGTTGATGACCGGAATGTCGGATGGAGGCTGTACGGGGATCCAGGCGCCCGGGTTCTTTGCATCGGCATATTCAAGCCGGTACCCGTCGAAATTGAGATCAGCGGCAATGCCTTTGAGGATGACTGCCGATTTGGCCCGCACCGCCCGGAGCTCGGCGGTAAGGTTCAAAAGAGAGCTCAGCACCCATAAATCCTCATACCCTCTGCCGTAACAGACGCTCGATATATCAACAGACTGGTAGTAAGGCAGATAATGTTCGTGGGGCGAGAGATACTGCTGAGGATTCTCATAGTAGGGGGGCAGGCGCACCTCTTTCCCCATCGGTATACAGTTCTTCTCGCCGCTCACGGCATGCAGCGAACAGATGCTCTCTATGCCCCAGGATTGCTCCGAATAGGTTGATCCTAAAATAGACACCCGGTTCGCAAGCCAGGCAAAGGGCTGCATGGTTTCCGCATAGGAGGCCTTGCTTGCTGTTCTGACATCGACAACCGCGACCCGGGGTCCGTACGTATTATTACACTCGCCGCCGCATTCAGCACACGATGCGACGCGTTCGGAAAAGGTTATTTTCCCGCTATCCGGCGACCAGACGACCGGGCCCTGGTAAGGCTCGCAATAGCGGCCGTTCGAGGTGAGTTCATGGATCGTGACGGCATTCCCTGTCGCATCATAAACGGACGTTGTGACCATGCCGCTGTCGCCCCCGTAATCATAATCCTTCGTGACGAAAACAAACTTCTGCCGGTCGGGAGCGATGAGGAGAGATCCCAGCTCGGCGCGGTCGGATACCCGCAGATGGTTTCCACTCCCGCTTGCATCAACGAGCCAGAGGCCTCCCATAGCGACAACCAGAACCAGTTTTTGCGCGCCGAGCCACTCTACCGCGCCGGCGTAATAAGCATTGTCCACGCTAAAAACATCCTGCGTATTGCCCGCAAGGTCGGCTATCCTGATGCGCTGTATATAGTTCCCGCTCGCGTCAAACATGCCGAACAGGTATGCGATGCGATCTCCGTCCGGCGACCACTTCAGATAATTAAAATCAAAATACCCTCCGGCATCAAGTTTTATCTTTCCGGCGCCGTCTGGTCGTATGAGCCACAATTCTTCCGGAGACCCTGTCGCTTGAATCCGGTACACCATATAATCACCGCGAGTCGACCATTTGAAGTCATACATTCGCGTTTGCGCATCATAGGAGTCGAGTAAAACCAGTTTGCTTCCGTCGCGGTCCATGACCCAGAGCTGGTTCAGTTCCGTCTTCCAGGTTTTTTTGTTGAATTTATTGAGGATCAATGCAACGTGTTCGCTGTCCGGAGACACGTCATAGTCGAGGTACGTATAATCATAGGTAGCGTCAACGCCCGAGCTCCAGGCAGACGGGACGATTCTTACGATGTCCTGCCCATCCGGAGACACGGTATACAGGCCGGAGGGATATTCGCGGGTATTCGGGTCATAAGGCGCCAGGGCGAGAATGCCGCTTTCATCGGGGAACCATTTCCACTGCCAAATATCAGGCAGCAGGCACGTCAGATTATTGTTGAGCAGATACTTGGTCCCCATCGCATCCGTGAGCGGTGAACGGTTCGTGTCCACCGTAACGAGGAGGCTGCCGATTACCGACCTGTTCAGGTCCCGTACCTCCATATGGTACTGTCCGTCATCGACCAGCATCCCGTTGTCGTCGAGTCCGTCCCACGTGATGTCTCCCGCCGCAATATTTTCCAGGCCTGGCCCGCTGAACGTTCGAACGGTCTCCCCTTTACCATTGGTGACCTGGACGGATACCGTGGCAGGAGGGTCGAACCTGAAGAAAAACCGCGTGCCGTCTTGGATGCCGTCGCCGTCGGGAGAAATATACTGCTCCGTGAGCCAGAGGTTGCCGTTCTGCACCCCGAAGGTTCGTGTCGCGCGATTATTGTCTTTGTTCTGCTCCCGAATGCCGTTGTCCGGGTCCGCGATTATCGTGATCTCGTGCACGCCCTGCTTGCCGGTCGTATCATAGGGGATGGAGACGGTTGCCTGAGACGAGACGGCAATGAGGGGGATTTGCCGGGAGCCGAGCTCGGCAGTCCCCTCGAACGCCTTCACGACGACATTCCGGGCGTCCTGCTGGCCCGTGTTCTGGATAGCGGCCGTTAGCGCAACGGTGTCGCCGTCTTTCGGGAATGCCGGGTTCACGCTGATCGAGTTTGTCGAGAGCGTCAGGTCGGGCAGGGCCAGGATCAGTATTGATGCAAAGGCATCGTTGTCGGTCTCATTGTATTCCGGCACCGTATTTGCCGGATCGACTTTCACATAGACAATCTGTTGTCCGAACACGGCTATATCCGCCCACGTATAGGAAACCGTCGCTGTTGCGCCGGGGAGGATGCCCGGAATGCTCCTGCTGCCCAGAAGCACTCCGTCGATGCCGGGTATCCCGCGGTAGATTGACACGTCTACGCCGTCTGCGGACGAGAAGCCCTCGTTTTTTACGAGCGCTGACAGCAGAACGGAGCCGCCCTGGTTCGCTACGGGGGGGACGAAGCTGATGTCTTTATACGAGAGCGTAAGGTTCGCCTGGGTGGACTGCGTGATCTCGAGGGAATTGTACGCCTGATTATTCGCCTCGTTGAATTCGGCTATCTTGTTTTGCGGATCAGCTACGACGTATACGGCAACGCCCGGACCGGTCCTGTTGGTTTTCCAGAGGACCTGCCGCGAGGCCGCCTCACCGGGGGCCAAATAGGGAATATACGCTGCGCCGATCAGATTGGTCGAGCTAACGGACTCGAAATAATACTCCAGGGAGATGTCCGTGGCAGCCTCGTTCCCCCGGTTGAGCACCGTTGCGGTAATCATAACGTCGTCACCGATCCGCACGGAGTTATTCGAAAAGACTATGTTGGTCGGGGCAATCGCCAGGTCTGGCGCCGGGGTGAGGGTCAGCACGATGGAAGCCTGGTTGTTCGTTTCCGCAATCTCGGGAACCGCGTTGTCGGCGTCGGCCGTTACCCGGACGGCGTACGCTCCGGTTCTGTTCGTCGTATCAAAGACGCCTTCCACCGTCGCCGACCCTCCCGCGGGCAGCGTCGCAATGATCTGCGTCGCTCCCACGGGGATGATCTCGTGTGTCGGTGATTCCGCAACGATCGCAACGGGCACGTCGGTTCCCGCTACGGTGCCGACATTTCTTACCGTGGCGCGAATCATTACCGGCTCGCCGCTCTTCGGGTGGAGCGGTGAAACGATGATATCGGTCGCGGCGATCGCAAAATCCGGCTTCAACGGCGCGATCGGGAGCACGGCCGCGGCTTGATTATCGGTTTCGGTCGTTTCCTCGATCACATTCTCCGGATCGAGCGTGATATGGATGGTGTAAAGACCGTCCCTGCCGGCAGTGTCGAAATCAACGGCGACCGTCGCGGACCCATTGATCGGCACGAACGGAAGAAGCTGGGTCCCGCCCAACGGGACAATCTGGTGATCGGGCGTTTCGGCATATGCCTGAACCGGTATATTGTAAGCGTTGTTTCTGCCGGTATTCCTGACGACGGCCTGGATCGTCACGACGTCTCCGCTCTTGGGCGATGGAAGGGAGAACGTGACATCCGAAGCAGCGAGGGACACGTTGGGTTTCAGGGTGACAAGCATGCCGATCGCCGTCGCGGTTTCGTACGGGCTGTCCGCCCAACTGCCGTTCGCCAGCTGGTTCGTGGTTATGTACTGCAAGGCGGTCTGAAATTGGAGCGCTTGAGTTTGGCCGCTTGCCAGAAGGGCATCGAGAGCATACACGGTGTCATGAATGGTTGACGGCGAACTGCCGAATCCGCCGTCGGGATTTTGCTTCGTATTCAGCCATGCAATCGCCCTGGCAACGGCCCCCGTCACTGCCGGAGTGTTTCCGGAAGAATGAAGAAGGAGCGCAATAAAGGAAGTTGCCGTCACGTCTCCGGGGCCATCAGGCACCACGCTCCAGCTTCCCTCGGCGTTCTGCGTTGCAAGAAGATAGCCGATGCCGCGCGTAATCGCCGGGGCGTTTTGCTGGGATGCGGCGCTCACCGCATTCAGCGCCACGACCGTATCATACACATCGCTGTCATATCCCGGGAAATAACCCCACCCGCCGTCGGGATTTTGATACGAAACAAGTCTCTGGATATCAGCGCCGACATCCGCGCCGGCCCCTCCCTGCGAAAGGATCCGCTTCGCGAGGTAGTCGTTGCTTTCCAGGGAGAATGCATTGATCCAGTTTACGGCGCTCTGATAGGATGCATCGGCCTGACCGAGAAGACGATAGGATTCAACGACGACGGCCGTGTCGCGGAAGCTGCTCCGCGATCCCCAGCTCCCGTCGGCCTTCTGGCTGCTTTTCAGCCAGGCGATGCCTCTCGTCACTTCGGGGGTTTGGGCGTGGGCAAAGGAGGCCGCAAGAAATGCGCCTACGAGAATGAAGAATATCTTGATCAAAGCTGATGTGCCTATTATCTTCCTACTCATAGCGGTCAATCCTTTACGATGGATGAGAACGCGCGTATTCCATTACAGTAAATATCTGCTGTCATGAACAGCAGCCGGGCCACGCGGGCAGAGCATGCTCACCGCTTATTCTCTGTTTTTTGCAAAGAAATTTCAGCCCTGAACAGCGAAGCCATCCATCCCTTGTCTCTATCTGATCTTCTTTAACAGGTTGTTGAACAATCTCTGTAACGTCATTGCGAGGAGCGATTTTCGCGACGCGGCAATCCCCAACTCATTGATTGATCAAACTGCGCGATCACTTCGCCTTGCCCGCAAAGGCAGCAAAAAGATTTTTCTACAGCCTGTTACAATACCGGAACATTAAATGGCGCATAATTTATATTCTGGACTTCTGCTTGACTGTGAAACTGAATATTTTTTCTGGTCGTTGCTGTAGCAGTATCCAGCACCTTCAGCGTTCCGGGAGACCAGTAATATATTTCTTGTCCATTCTTCGAGAATCCTACGACACGCCCCTCTTTCGGCGTATCTATCGTTGAAAGTTTCTTTGCAGTCTTTACATCAAAAATATGCACCTTGCCCACTTTTTCGGTTTTTACGAGGTTCGGCCCGAGAGGAATAATCTTTTCTTCATCCACGGCAATCCTTTTCGCATCTGCATAGAGCCGAAAATCGCCATATATATCGACCGAGATTTCCGGCGTCAGCGCGCCTGTCGATACATCGTAGAGAAACAGGCTGTCCTTAGCCCCCCCGCTTTTTGCCATGACCTTCTTCAGGAAAAGAATCTTCCCCTGAAAGGCGTCGACGTCGACGATACGGTCTTGTGGGGCAAGATCCTTAACGATTGACGTGAACGGTATTTTTTTCTCTATGCTGTTTTTATCAACATCCAGAACGACGACTCCCTGTTTCCCGTTGATATTTTCGATGCAGACTAATTTTTTAGAATCCAAAAAATGTGAATTTTTTGAAAGCGCATTACACGATATTTCCTTGCCCATTTTTAAATTATCGCCACTATACAGGTTTGTATGCGATTTCAGTTCTTGAGTGTCGAAATTTGCTATAATAATTTTTTTCCCCTCTGGAGCGAGAATCATATTGATTTGATCCGCCGGAGATGACGGGAATGCGATTTTCCCCAACAATTGTAGTGATTCCGCATCCAAAACAAATACGGCATAGTCCGACACCAAATACAGTTTCTTTGCTGCGCGATCGATGGCCCCATGGGCGACCCCGTATATTTTCGCCTTCCATACATTTCCCTTTTTTGCAACTGTTCCTGCCGTTATGTTGAGATCAACATACTCACCCTTCCCGGAAAAAAGGGTTATGCGCTGCTGAGCATACGCTGTTCCCTGTAGAAATATGATGGAAATAAGTATGCTTATTGAAAAGGCACAGATACGTTTCCCCTGGTTACTCTTCACCGCTGTTCTCCTTGTGGTAGTATTAGTTACACACCGCGCCCAACACGTTGTCCACATAGTTCGGATTCGGGCCCGTATTCACCACGGTCCATTGATTTAAAACCGCGTTATAGCCGAAATACCTTCCGCCGTTATATCGTTTAATAACATCAATGGAAAATGCGCTATATGTTTGACCATTGATGGCAACAGTTGCCGGAAACGGGGGAGCAGCGGGATATGTCCGAGAAACATTGTTAATACTTGCCTGGGCCTCTCTTCTTTTTCCGTCAATGGCGCAAAGTCCCATAGCGGTATTGTCTCTCCAGTTCCAAATCACCCGCTCCGTCAGCGGACATTGCGCTGGCGGATTATCCAGCTGCATGATCCCCCACCCATTCGGAGCACCGAACAAAGGCCATTCAGCAGCCGTAAACTGGTCAAGTGTGTGCATGCTTTCCCAGCATGCAATATTGGTTGCAGGAAAGCCCCCCAGAGTAGCATTGACTTCACCGTTCGTAGGATTCGTTCCTCGAATCTCATACTCCTTCTTGTCGCCTTTTGCCTCAACGCTATCTACCACTGCTGTAACATATACCTTGACTTCCCCACCGGCAAAGAGATCTCCCCATTCAGGAGTCCAGTCACCATTTCCCGTTATATCAGTAGTTCCTGCGTCCGGTACTCTGTGCCGGTCATTCCTCCCATGTTGGGTAAAGGTCATGTCAAGATACCATTTAAAGGTTATATCGGCAATATTGATACTCGCGGGTTTCACTTCAGCCTGAAAAGGAACCGTCGGCATCGCGGGAGCCGCCGTTATATTCCTGGCCGTGGTCGTCGGAGTAGTAATCTCCACCTTAAACACCGTCACCGTATGGCTAGTGCTCTTGGCCTTGCCGCTATCTTCCTCAGCCTCTATCACGATGGAGTACTCTCCGGGCACGACAACCTGCCCGCCGGTGTTCTTCCCATCCCAGGTCGTTGTCTGGCCTTCTCCGACGGTAAGGGGTAATGATTTTGTTCGGATCTCCGCGTTTGCGCTGTCATAGATCTTCATACTTACCGATACAGGGTTTGCGTTCCGAAGGCCCACGATGTCGTAGGTGACCGTCATCGGGGTCGGAATGGTATCCACGTCGTTTTCCGTCTTGATGCCGAGATATTTGCCCGATGCTTCCGAATCTATTTTCACGCCCCACACATTGAATGTATGGATAGAATTGCCGTTATGCATGATGTTGTAACGCCCCGGATTCCACCACGGCAGGGGCAGACCTGAACTGACAAAGACCCACGGTCCGGTCCGCACCCACAGGCCCCAGGGGATGCCGTCGCGGTCATGGGCCGTTTCTTCCACGGTCCCGTCGCTCCAGCGAAGGATCATCTTTAAGTGCAGGAAAAATACGCTGCCGAGTACGTAGGTCTTGTCGTTTTCAGGCTCAAGGGCCTCGAAGTCCATGCTCAGGAGCTGCTTCGTTCCCCACCAGGCGAAGCTGAATCGCATCATATCGAGCAAATCCGTGCTCGCCTCCACATACCCCGTAAACCCGCCTGCTGCGCTGGCGATCATGTAGCCTGCCCCGCCGGTCGCAGGGTCGTACTTGATGTACGGCACCGCGGGCAGCCCGCCGGTTTCCATGGGCACGATCACCTTCCAGCCCATGTTCAGGGCGTTATTGATGTCCTCCACGGCAATCGCGGGGAGATTCGGGTTCGCAAAGGTCTGATAAGGCTCAAGCTCCCTGATTTCTATCCCCATTGCCTTTAAGAGCGGCAACCCCTTGACCGCGGAGAGACCGGTCACCCAGAACAGGTTGTCTTCGAACGTGGCGTTCTCCTGGTACGAGGCTTCGTGGCCCTGGATCATGGCGAAATTTATCGCCTTGGCCTTGTCGTACCCCTCTACCGATACCACCGCAGTGGCCATTTCTTTGGCATCGATCGTATACCCCACCAGGCCGAAACTCACCGGAATGCCCCAGGAATTATATTTCGTGTCCTGCCGCGTTGACACCAGTGCCTCGGTGATGAAGGTCCTGCTCCGGATCTTCATGGTGTCGTTCAACGTCTGGCGCGCCTGGTTCAGCCGGGCGTGATATTTCATTGCAAGGCTGTGGAGCATCTTGGGCAGGAACGGCTCACCTGATTCTTCGACCTTCGAGATGTCGAGAAATTCGGGCCGCACGTTGCCGATGGTGATGCCAACGGCATTGTAACTGCCGACTCTGATGTGGTGATCGAATACCTCGGCTGAGCCTCCCGGCTGAGTATACTCCACATTGAAGCTTGCGCTGATACCGGCATTCATAACAGAGCCTTCTGCCGCGGGAACGCCGTCGATCCTGAGCACGGGCTTGACTTTGATGAGATAGGGAGGGGTGTCGAATATCGTGCCGAACGTTTCAATAACCGCCTGGTCTTGGGGAGTTGCGCCGGCAAACGTGAGCGTGATCCTCCGTCCCGCGGCTTCAGAAAGGCCCACGGAATAATCGAGCACCGCGGGAATGTTGAATCTCAGGCGGTGACGGAGCTCCTGCGGCAGTGCGGAAAAACGTCCCTGCACCTGCGTGACGATATACGGCAGGGCGTTCGGGAGAAAGTCGAACCGCATGGTCTTGATTTCCGATACGCGCTTCAGCGTATCAAGGGAGTTGCCCGGATAATTCTGCGCTATATACTGATTGACCCTTTCAAGATAGTATTCCCGCGGGGTCATGTTCCGCACGGCGCTGAAATAGTCATCGGAAAAGGTCTTCCAATCCATGCCCATACCCGCGGCGATGTCGGTTCCCTCCTGAAGGATTCTCTCTTCCTTAAAGCTCGGGTCCAGGGGGATCCAGAGCTTTCCGCTCGCGTCCTCACCGGTCCCCCGGTAATTGGAATACGGTACATACGCCTCGACGTAGACATGCTCCATCTCTACATGACTTATCGCTCCCCCCTGCGTGTAATACCCGTAGGGTATTTGGGCGGAGGACAAATACTGAATCGCGGCCATGGCAGTATTCATGCCGGTCCATTTTTTTACTTTATCGACCGATACGACTGTTTTTGCTTTTACATACCGGGCAGGGATATTGGAGGCTCGAAGAAGGGCGATGAGAAGAGAAGCGAGGTCGTAGTCGTTTCCCTCCTTTTCCCAGTACGTGTCGAGGGATCCTTTCATGGAGCCATAATACGGAGCATAACGGTAGTTGTTAGACACGTAACGGAATATCGTTAAGGGATGGTTGTCGAGGCTCTTTGCAAGGTTCTGAATTTCCGGGCTTATCTGGACGTCCGCCGTGGCCGAGAGGTCGTCCGCGGACGGCGGGGTTGCGCTCGTTACCACTGCCGGCTGCGAGGGGATGCCTGAGGCATCGCCAAGGAGCTGCATCTCTCCCGGCGCGATGACTCTCCACGGCAAGCGGTTTGCTGTGGATTTCAGCTCATACTTCTTTTTCGGCTTGTTGGTTTCGAGGAACTCGATAAGGCTCCGGGTCCTCTGCCTGATCGTCTCTTTGGAGGCTTTTTTCTTTTTCGCCTCTTTTACTGCAGCAGCGCGTTTCTTGAACTCCGTGGTCTTTTTTTTATACTCTTTGACGACCTCCTGGTGGCGGGAAAGGATCGTACCCGAGGCGATTCCCTGGAGTCTTTTCTCTATTTCCTCGAATCGCTGCTGGTGTTCAGCCTCTTCTGTCTCGGCAGCGTCCAGGTCCTTGAGCACGTTCTCCGTATGGATATCGGCATCCTCGTCCTTATCCAGTGCTTCGACCAGTTTTCTTGCGGAATCATGGAGGCGTTCCGCAGTGCCTCTTTCCTGTGTTCCCTGTTTCTGCACCTGGTTCGGGTGGGAATCATGATTCTTTGAGAAGGCCGGCGGGGGAAGAAGCAACGGAAGAAGAAAAACAACAATCGCAGCAAAGCAAAAAAACATTCCGGAACGCGCTCCGGGGAGGGAGTATCCGTGTTTGCCATTCCCTGGATAAGAGTGCATCCGCCGTGCAGTATCTCCGTTCCTTACCATCTTCACCCCCGAAAGGCTTTATGCTTTCACAAAATTGACGGCCTCGTAAAAAGTCGTCATCCCCGCGAAGGCCGGGATACAGAAAGCAGGAAACTGCCTGAAAAGACTGGGTTCCCGTTTGCACGGGAATGATGGAAATGTGTTTTTTCAGACTTTTTACGAGTGCATCAAAATTGCAAAATTGTTTTTCTATGATTGGGATAGAGATTTGGGGTAGAGTTACCTTTATATTATGCATTATTTTATATATCATGTCAAGACTGTCAAGCCAATTTGTCAAGCATTTCAGGCTGAATGATGCGATGATCAAGAACGCCCAAAAGATTCTGGGCTCTAAAACCGCGACCGAGGCGATTGAAACGGCGCTTGCCGAGGTCATCTATCAGGAGAAGATGCGGAAGTTTATCGAGCAGACGACCGGTAAGCTCAAGTTCGAGGGCCTCGCGTGAAACCAAAGGCGGTTCCCGATACATCCTTCCTCATTGAGCACTTTAGAAAAGAAACCGTTCAAGAAGCCTTCCTGAACCTTAACCGGTATTACCATATCGCCTTCAGCTCAGTAGTGCTCATGGAACTACTTGCGGGGGCCTTCGATCCGAAGGAGCGAAAACTGATCGACCAGATCGCGCGGAACTTTACCGTGATATCGGTGACCGCGCAACAATGGTTTCTCTGTGGCGAGATCATGATGAAGCTGAGAAGGGACAAAAAAGTCGATCGGGAACCGGTGAAGGGGCTCCCGGCCGACATCTTGATCGCCCTATCGGTCCGAGGATCAGGCGCTGTCCTCATTACCAGGAATGAAAAGGACTTCAAACTTATCCGCGAGGTGTACGATTTCAAATATCTCACGGTTGATTAATGCTTTGGCGGAGGAGAACAGACCTGGTAGCCGCGGGCTTTAGCCTGCGTAACGCCCGGGAGCTCTAATCTTTTATGAAGGAAAACCAAATTCTCCGGCTCGGCGAGGCTGTATTGGCTATTTTCATCTTGATTATTGCCAGTGCGATCGCTCTTGTGAACATTATAAGAGGAAACGTCCCGCACCCACGGATGTTCTTGATCGTAGCAGTGGGGTTTATCTTTTATGCTGTTGCTAAGGCGAGTGTTTTCAAACGTGGCACGCTATTCTCCATTGGAACCAAAGGCATGAGCCAGGCTATGGCAAACCTGTACCGCGTTGGCTCTTGGTTAATGTTTGTAGGTTGCCTTTTTACGTTCGTGAAGTGAAATGAGCAGGCTTCCTGAAAAAGGGCACTGTCAAACCGCAAGACCAGGCCCTAAGATGTTCTGGCCCTAAGATGTTCTGAAGCACGCGAGATCTACGATCGTGGGGTATTTGAGGGGAAAGAGCGCGATGATGGCATTCGAGAGATACGGTAAGATGAAGCGGAATTTCAAAGGACACTGTTTTTGGGCACGGGGCTACTATGTCAGCACAGTGGGTTTGGACAAAGGCCGGATACGGAAATACATCCAGGATCAGCAGATTAATGACCCGGTTGGGAACAGGTATGATAAGGATTTGAGTAATCCCTTTTAGGGAAGCCCGTACACGCGGCATAAAAGCCAATACACTTTGAAAAGAGAGTCGCCGGAGAATTCAACAACTGCATAATGACTTACGGTCCGCCTGGCGCAGGACGTATGGAGCGGCGCGTTCTTCTTTCGGTAATCATGCGATGACGGCTTGGAAAAACGGCTAAACCGTCACTATTTACGCTCACCCTGAAAGCATACGTGAAATATGATTTGAATCATATGACCGTCGTCATAACAGACTCTATCCGCCGCGTGGTAAATAGTTATCTGAAATTCTCCCACAGTTTATTAATAAGGAGACCCTCCCCTGCATACGCGCGGACGCTGCGCACTGAAGGGCTGAATGGAGCTGAACCCCCATGAGGCAAGACCGCTGAAGGGACACTGTTCAGACAGAAGTGATTTCACGGCGGCAGAAAACAATATCAAGAAGGAGGCATATTATGATAAGCTTCAAAAGTGCATTGAAGGAGTTGCATAGAGGGAACGCTTGGCCGGCATATCTTGGAGCCTTCTTGGTCTCTATCCATCTGGCGGCCCCGGCCTATTCAATAGTTTTGGAAAAGAAAGATCCACAAGGCGCGTCTCAAAAAGGAGATTCTACGGTTGCGGAATATATTTCCGGCGAGGTTCTCGTAAAGTTTAAAGCCGGGGTTACGGCAGCTGAGAAAAAAATATTTCATAAAGAGGCTGAGACGGAGGTCATTGCTGAAATCCGTGAGATAGGGGTGCAAAAGGTCAAATCCAAAAAGGGGGAGTCAACCGAGGCTCTCATTGAAAAGTATGGGAAAAATCCTCACGTGGCGTATGCGGAGCCCAATGGATTTTTTTATATCCACCTAACGCCCAACGACCCGCGGTTCACTGAACTGTGGGGACTCCATAATATCGGTCAAACTATTACCAAACCGGTTGGAGCGCCTGCTGACAATTTCGCAATTTCTTTCAGTGGAACGTCGGATGCTGATATTGACGCCTTAGAGGCCTGGAATCGACAGACGGGGAGTCCGGGTATAATCGTGGCTGATATCGACACCGGCATGGATTACAATCACGAGGATTTAGCGGCCAACATATGGACCAACCCGGGAGAGCTCGCAGGTAATGGAATTGACGATGACGGCAACGGCTATATTGACGATGTCCATGGATGGGATTTTGCCAATAATGACAATGATCCAATGGATGATAATATGCACGGCACCCATACCAGCGGCACAATTGCAGCAGTAGGGAATAATGGAATTGGGGTTGTCGGGGTGGCATGGCAGGCAAAGATCATGGCGGTAAAATTTATAACTGAGTATGGCGGAGGAACATGGGAGAACGCCGCCAAGGCCATTCTCTACGCCTCTCAGATGGGGGCAAAGATTTCTAATAATAGCTGGGGATGCACTGGTGATAGGCGGTCGTGCTATTCAAGGACGCTTGAAGATGCCATTAAAGCGGCGAATCAGCGCGGCATGCTGTTTGTGGTATCCGCCGGAAATGCCAATAATGACAATGACGGCTCAACCATCTCCTACCCCTGCAGCGCAAGCTCGCCCAATGTTTTGTGTGTGGCAGCCACAGATTATAATGACCAAAAGGCGGATTTTTCAAGTTATGGAAAGTACACCGTGGATTTAGGCGCCCCCGGGGTAGATGTCCTATCCACCATCCCAAATTCCATTGAGCCATGGAGAGGAGGTTATAGGTTTGCAAGCGGCACCTCAATGGCTTCTCCCCATGTATCCGGGGCTGCAGCGTTGGCCCTTAGCAGGTTTCCGTCTCTTACTGTTGATCAGCTTAAAGGCCTCCTCATGAACTCGGTGGATAAAATTCCGGCCATGGATGGCATTACCGTAACCGGGGGGCGGCTCAATGTCAATAATGTCCTGGGGACGAATTTCAATGTCATCGCCGCACCCTACAATCAACGCATCACGATCGGCAGCTCAACCGCTTACACCATTACGGTTGCATCCGCGAACAATTTCAGCGCGCCGGTCGCCTTAACCCTTGCATCTCCTGATACCGGCATCACAGGGAGTTTCAGCGCCACGCCGGTCACCCCTCCGTTGAATGGCACTGTCTCGTCAACGCTCATGCTTTCTACGGCAAGCGCCACACCTATCGGTAATTATGTCTTAACCATAAATGGCCAAGACAGCGCAGGAGAGGTCCGCTCAGCCAATGTCGTATTAGAAGTAGTCCCGGATACGGATCTGACAGTTACGCAAGTCAATGGGCCCTCCAATGCTGTAACAGGGGGAAGCATCACCATTACGAATACGGTCCTCAATCAGGGGACTGCGGCTGCGGGTGAGTTTTCCATGAATATCTATCTGTCGCCGGATACTTTAATCTCAAAAGAGGATATTCTCATAGGTCAGCGGGTAGTTAACGGGCTATCGGCGGGTTATAGCGACACAGAGGAGACCGCTCTCACGCTTCCAGCATCATTGAGTCCGGGCACATACTATCTTGGCGCTGTTGCGGATTTAAAGAATGTGGCGCCTGAAACAACCGAGGACAACAATACCCTTGTCGGAAATATGCTTGCAATAAGCATCGGGCCGGACCTGATAGTGACGGCTATTAACGGGCCGGCCAGCGCAGCAGCCGGGGGCAGTTTCACCATTTCAGACACCATCGCCAATCAGGGGACTGGAAGCGTGACCCAGGCGCCTTATTACGTGGGGTTTTACCTGTCCCAGGATGCCACGATTACCACCTCAGACATCATTATAGGCAGACGGACATTAGGAGGCCTGCTGTCCGGTGAGAGCGGCACCGGCACAACTACTGTAACGGCGCCCTCTGATATTCAGCGCGGGACATATTATTTTGGAGCGGTTGTGGATTATGATGGTCAGATTACGGAGAGCAATGAGTCCAATAATATTCTGCCTGGCAGCATGATTACCATCTCTACTGCCATTATCGTACAACAGCCGGATCTCATGGTCACAACGGATTTTGGCGGCACATACGGATACTACGAGGCAGCTACTGCCGTTGCCGTCCAATCAGATGGAAAGAGCGTGGTCGGCGGGAATACCTCCGAAACTCCATATGCCACTACTACGGTGGCTGCCCTGGCGCGTTATAACCCTGAGGGCAGTCTGGATACAGCCTTTGGCACAGGCGGCAAGGTGATAACGGACCTCGGCGGTTACAGCACAAAACTTTCAGCAGTTGCCATTCAGCCTGACGGCAAGATTGTAACGGCAGGAGGTTATGTTGAACTCCCAGGGGGAGTTCCGGATTTTGCCGTAGTGCGCTATAATGCCGACGGCAGTCTGGATTCAACCTTTGGCGCCGGCGGCAAGGTGCTAACGGACTTTAGAGACTACTTCGGATACGGTGACGAAGCAACTGCCGTAGCCATCCAACCAGATGGAAAGATCGTGGCAGGAGGGTATTCCGCTACTGCCCTGGGCCGCGCCTTTGCTCTGGCGCGCTACAATCCCGACGGCAGTCCGGATGCGAGCTTTGGAGCAGGCGGCAAGGTGGCCACTGTCATTAACTGCGAGGAGAACCGCATCGCCATGACAATCCAGACCGATGGTAAAATCGTAATGGCAGGGTCGGCGCTCAGAAGCGTAGCAGGGTCCTTTTTCCCGGACTCTGATGTTGCATTGGCGCGCTATAACCCCGACGGCAGTCCGGATGCAAGCTTTGGCGCAGGCGGCACGGTGATTACCGACTTTGGTCTTGCAGATCAAGCTTATGCTGTTGTCATCCAGTCGGATGGTAAGCTCGTGATAGGAGGGAATATGGTCACATCCGACACCTCTTTCTATGACTTCCTCCTCGCGCGCTATAATCCGGACGGCACACTGGACAGCAGCTTCGGAAATAAGGGTATGGTGACTACCGATATCAATAAAAATGAAGATAGGGCCAATGCCTTAATCATTCAATTGGACGGCAAGCTTGTAGCCGGAGGGTATGGAATATCCGGCTGTTATTCTCTCATCGGATGTATTTCTGATTTTGCCCTTATTAGGTATAACACAGATGGCGGTCTTGACACCACCTTCGGCAGACGGGGGGTGCTGACTACTGACTGGGGAGGGTATAAGGATGGAATCAACGGCCTTGCAATCCAATCGGACGGCAAGATCTGGGCAGCAGGCGGCACTGATAATGATTTTGCCCTGTCGCGCTATTTGCCATGGTAGATCCCTTATGGGTAACGCGCAGTTCGGCATCACCCTGAGCCGGAAAGAGGTCGACGGGATCGATGCATTCCTCCACCGTGCGACCGGCAACAGCAGCCTTCGGTCCTGTGTTCCATCCTGCCTGCGACCACGGACAACACGCCAAGGCCGAAGCTGGATCAGCCCAAGTTCCGCAGTTGTGCTCAAATGTCAGCTTTTTGAACATACCGGGTGACGTTGTTGCACCCGTTGCGCAGCGCTCTCCATCGCCATCAGGCAACACCTTGGACGAGATGGCCCACGGGGCCGCCTCCTCAGGAAGAAATTTTCGAAAGCCGCGCCTTAATGAGGACGGGCCGGACAAGACGCCGGCCCGCTGCTCTCCAATGCTATGCACCTTTTCGATCGCTGCGTTCCCTCAGGTTCGGGTTTGGTTGTTCGACGCAGCGGGTGACTGCGACGGCCTTCCCGACCTCGGCCCCGAACCACCCGTCCGCGCGCGCTTGAGGAGCTTCCGCCTTCGCTTCTCCGCCTCCAGCTGCTTGTTCTTTTTTTTCACCGAGGGCTTTTCGTAATGGCGCCGCTTCTTCAGTTCCCCGAATAGCCCGTCGAGCTGGAGTTTCTTTTTCAGGGTACGCAGGGCCTTTTCGATGTCCCGGGACTGGACCCTTATCTCCACGACCTTCCTCCACCGCCGCCGCCGCGATCACCCCTACCGCCGCCGGACCCCGAGCGTTCAGTCTTCGGCTTGGCCTCGTTCACCGTGATCGTCCGGTCCATGAACGATGTGCCGTTCATGGAAGAGATCGCCTTCTCCGCGTCCTCATCCGACGCCATCTCCACGAAACCGAACCCCTTGGACCTGCCGCTCGCCTGATCGACGATCAGCGTGGCGGACACGACCTCGCCGATCTTCGAGAAAGCCTCCCGCAAATCCTCCTCTTGGGTGTTGTACGACAGATTTCCGACATACAGTTTCTTCGCCACGATGTGCCTCCTGTGTGCTTCAAGTTCGCGCTGACGGTCGTTGCCGCACAGTCGCGTTTACGTCTTCTCCGCGGTCACGCCGCGTCCCCAAAGAGGGGGGCGCGGACTCGCGTAGGTGTCCGCAAAACCGCATCGTTCGCCAACCAAGCACGCTGCCGCTTTTTTACGTGAGAAAAGGGTGAGAGCAGGAGGAGTCAGTGATCGATGATGAGGCGCGGACGACATCTCGTTCCAAAACGAGAGGGCCTGGCCCCGTTGATGGTATGTATGGTTATTATACCGCTTTCGCCGTCAGTTGCAAGGGTTTTCCGAGAGCCGCAAGAACTATTTTCGGGTATTAGCGTGACGGGTCGTTTGTCGTTTGGGTCAGATTTAGAACTTAAAATTCTATTTCACCCTGAATCTGCCGGATGACTGCCTGCCTCCTTGCATCTTTCTGTGATCTGATAGAAGCCAGTCACCACCATATGGGTTTTTGTTAAGCACAAAGCCTTGTCATTATTTCTCATTTTAAGTCGGACCCCCTACAGTCCCCTTGTGACCCCTTATTCTTGACCCCTTATCCTCCTTTGCCGTCGGATGAAACGCCGTGTTGGCACGTTTGCTGCGATACGAGAGAAGCTCTTCCGCGAGACCCTATTTTTCCGGGAGCAGCGGGAACTTCCCTTTGCAAGGACCCAGCGAAAGGCTTCGGCCGCGCTTTTTTTCAAAGAGCAGGTTACGCGTATGGTACGCTTTCACGGGGATAAGAACGAACGGGGACTGAGAGGCGGCGACAGAAGATCACGAGCAAAAGCTGTTATGTCCGCACCGATGTGTTCCGGTGCAGCATCATTTCATTGTATCTGTTTTCCCCGATTTCCCGGATAAATTTCTTTTTTTTCTCAAGAAGGTCAACCAGAAATCTCGACTGCTTGTAAAAATGGATATGCATTGCGGCGAGATTGACTGCTGCTTCAAGGGCAGGAGGGTTTTTCATAAGGACCTTGAAAATCATCGCCCAGAATAACAAGGCGGTTTCTCTCTTAAGGCCTATCAACCGGCACAGCCTGAGAAAAGACCTGATGTTCACGAGCACCTTTTTAAGGCCGGGTTTGTATTTGGCGGCTGGTTTTAAGTGACAGGCGGTATACAGCACCCTCCTATAATAATTTTCCGGTTCATAGATATGCCGTACAATATCGATGTAATCGCTCAGGATGCCGGGACGGGGCCTTAAGGTTTTGAAATTCAATCCGCTGGTGGTCTGGTCAATCTCGTTTGTCGTATCGGCAAGATGGATGCCGTCATCAAAGAGTCTTCCTTCTTTCTTGAGCCTTCTCGTCAATTGCGTATTCGGCAGAGCAACGAGCATGCCCACCATGGCCATGCAGATGCCCGTATCCTGAATGAACGTGACCATCTGTCCGGCGGACCTCTCCGTCTCGCTGTCAAAACCGATGATGAATCCGGCGTTCACGATCATGCCGTAGTCGTAAAACAAGCGTATCGAGTCGGCCATGGAAATATTGACGTTCTGCCATTTCTGTGCCTGTTTCAAAGACTCTTCATCGGGGGTTTCGACACCGATAAAAATATACCGGAAGTCCGCCTCGCGCATCAACTGAAGGAGTTCTTCTTCTTTTGCCAGGTTAATCGAGGCCTCCGTGCTGAAGAAGAAGGGATGATTCCTCACTTCCAACCATTCGTTGACGGCCAGCAAGGCCTGCTTGACGTCTCGTTTATGCCCGATAAGGTTATCGTCGACGAAATCCACGTGGCCCCGGTACCCCATGTCATACAGCCGCTGGAGCTCTCGAATCACCTGGTCAGGGGTCTTTGTCCGCGGCTTTCTTCCGAACAGTTCGATGATGTCGCAGAATTCACAGTTATGGGGACATCCGCGGGAAAACTGGACCCCGATGTGCAAATAGTCCTTAAACCTGACAAGGTCGAACCTGGGTATGACCGCTTCCGCCATGTCGGCCTTTTCGGCTGATGCATAGGTGCCGGAGGTTACCTTGTTGCCCAAATCATTGATGAACGGGGGAATGGTCACTTCCGCCTCGCCGAGCACAAGGAAATCCGCTTCGCGGTAAATGTCCGGTTGAGAACTCGGATCAGGTCCTCCCACGACAATCGGACGGCTTTTTTCATGCGCCTTTTTTATGATGGCGAGCAGCCGATCTTGCTGGGGGAGCATGGCCCCGGCAAAAACAATGTCCGCCCAATCGAAGTGCTCGTCCTTTAATGGTTCGACGTTCTCATCGATCAGCTTGAAATCCCAATGCTGGGGCAGCAACGCGGCCAGCGTCATTAGCCCTAAAGGCGCCGCGGGGTATTGGGCGCCCGCTATTCTGCACACATCCCGATAATTCCAGAAGCTGAATGTTGAGAACAGCGGCTGGATCAGAAGGCATTTTGTTTTTTCTTGTAATAAGTCTTTCATGAGTTCAATGGGTATCAGCTACAACCTCGGCGGAGTCAGGTCTCCATGGCCTGTTGCCCAAAGCACTTTATGGCCACGATCAGCGCCGTCCCTGCCCGCCGGGCCGCTCACGGTTGGAACTTCCGCACCTCCAGGCCGGCTATTGTCCTGAAGCATTTGTGGTTCGCGCTCACGAGCGTGTCGTCTTCCTGCAGCGCCGCTGCCGGGCGAAACTTTGGGGACGGTTCTCAGGATGCTTACGTTATTTCCTTGGTCGAGTGGAACATCTGGGAAAAGGAGTGTTTACGTTTACCGTTATGCGCGTAAACTTCATTTGTTCATCTCCTTTTTCGCTTTTGCCCTTAGCCGAATAATAACATAGATCCGAAGCCAAAGGGAAGCGCTCTTTGCGCCTATCAAGCAGTAGGGGCAATTGAGGTCAATTCTCCGATGTCGACAGATTCCTCTCTATCCGCCCCATAAGCCCCCGTTGTCCCGCTGTAATAACCATGGGGCTGGTAGAGCTACTCCGCCGGTATGGCTGGTAATCCTCGTTGCCGGAAGGTTTCATAACTTCATTCCTTCCAGTATATAACACCCGTTTCCGGCATGTTATTTATTCTGCCCGGAATTGCCTCGCTTATCGCAACGATAGCTAAATAAGGGCCCCTCTGTTCACTTAAAAAATTACTTTTTGTTATATTTCCCCTTGACAAACACCAATCTTTATTATAAAAGTAAACAAGTGTTTTAAAATAGAAGGATTCCATAATGGCTACTTATATGATAAAAAAGCGATTACCCGCAATGTCAGGACTCGTTGCTTTTCTTATTTCATCCACTGCCTTGGCGCAGTATCCCATCGTTACTGCCGAGCAGGTCAAGGCCTGGATGGGCGGCAAACAGAAAGTCGTCCTCATTGATACCCGTCTTCCCGAAGAATTCACCGAAGCGCATATCCCCGGCGCCGTCAACATCCCGGCGGAGCGGATGAAAATCGAGAAGGCCAAACTTCCCACAGACAAATCAACCCCCATCATTTTCTATTGCCGCGGGACAGGCTGAACCCTGAGCACAATCGCCGCGGGCGCGGCGCTCGAGATGGGCCATACCTATCTGATGATCTTTCAAGGCGGCATGCCGGAGTGGACCATGAAGGGGTATCCGGCGAAAAAAAGATGATCAGATCTTTTTCCCTTTGGTGGTTGCCCCTGATGGCAAGGCATTACGCAAACAATTATGTGCTCCTGATAGTAAAAGCGAACGATACGCTTGTCCACAAAACGCTTAATCTGTGTAATCTTTTAGTATATCCGTCTGGTCATTTTTTTCAGGCAAGGAGTTTTGAGCAATGAAGAGAGAGAAATCGAATTACATGATCCAGTCGGTATCGCACGCCCTGGACATCCTCGAGTCCTTCACGAAGACCGAAGACGAACTCGGCGTGACCGAGTTGTCCAAACGGCTCAGCCTCCACAAGAACAACGTCTTTAGACTGCTCGCGACCCTGGAGCACCGGGGCTACATCGAGCAGAACAAGCAGACCGAAAACTACCGCCTGGGGCCGAAGACGCTCCAGATCGGCTCCACCTTCATCGAGCAGCGCGAATGCCGGCGCCAGGCAAGGCCCATCCTTGAAAGCCTGATGGCCGCGTCGGGCGAGACGGCGGTGGTGGCGGTCCTCCGGGCGAACAAGGTCATTTACATGGACAGTGTCGAGACGAACAGGACGGTGCGGGCGATCTCGCGCATCGGCGCAATGCTGACGGCCCATTGCACGGCCGTGGGCAAGGCGCAGCTTGCCGCGCTTCCCGCGGCGGAGGTCGAGCGGCTCTATCCTGAAAACGACCTTCCCACCCTGACGCCCAAAAGCATCCAGACGCGCGAAGCCTTGTTCGCGGAGCTCAAAAAAACCGCCGAAAAGGGCTACGCCGTTGAGAATGAGGAGTGCGACCTGGAGGTCAAGAGCATCGCGGCCCCGGTGCGGGATTTTTCCAGGAACGTCATTGCCGCCGTGGGGATCGTGGCGCCGGTGAACAGGCTTGCCGACGACAAGCTTGAAAAGAGCGGCGTGGTTCCGCTGGTCCTCGAAGCGGCCAGGGCGCTTTCGGCGAGCCTGGGATACAGCGCGGGGAAGAAATAAAAAGAAATGCGGAATGCGGAATTCGGATTAGACAATGACGAATGAGGGATTAAATTCGAATTGAGAAGAGGAGGAATGGTTATGAGAAAGCTTTTCGCTGCTGTTCTGTTTCTGATTTTCGTATCGCTACCCGGCATTGCCGCGGCAAGCGACTGGGACCTGGCCAAGAATGTAAAGCGTCTTGAGCGGGTCTCGCCCGATTACGCGGACGATAAGGCGATTGACAGGAAGTTCCTCGACGTGCTGGACCTGACGGAAAAGACCCGAAAGGGCTCCGAGGTGTACGAGGAAGCCAAAAAGATCGCCGGGAATACCGCTCTCACCCAGAGCAAGTATATTGACTCATTCCTTTATTATATGCTCGTGAAGTCCGCCGGCATGTCCAAGACCGGCGCGGCCGAGGTCGATTACTGGCTGGGCATGCTCAAGACCTATGACAAGAGCCATCACCTCCTTGCGGCGCAGCTCATCAGGCTGCGGATGCTGCCGAAGAACTCTCTTGATATCCGCACCAATACCCAGGCCATTGTGGACTGGCTCAAAACACAGAAACCGGAGTTCAAGCTCCGCAGCCCCGAATACTCAAGGTCCCTCCTGCTTGAATACAAGCCCCGGAGCGATTTTGCCGAGGGAGACCAGCTGAAGCTCTTTACCCTCTCGTACTACCGGGATTCGGTCGCGCCGCTCGCGGGGTTCCTGGAGGACGACACGTACGTGGCGCTCCTGGGCCGGATCAAAGAAGGCCGGGAAGACATCATGAACGAGATGATCGCCATCTACAAAAAGGCCAGGAAGAAAAAAGAGGCCGCGGACATCCTCTACCAGCTCGCTATGCTGAAGGCCACGGCCCGGGAGTTCGAGCAGGCCAAGACGCTCCTTGACGACGCGGTGAAGCAGGACCCCGACCATGCCCAGGCCAAGAAGGAGCGGGACCGGATCAAGCTTGAGCTTACCTACAAGTCTCTGGCGCCCGCGGAGGCGCCGGCCAAGGAACCTGCAGCGGCCCCGGCGCCGGCGTCGCAGGAGAGCGCACCCGCCGCTCCGTCTGCGGAGACGAAGGCGCAGTAGTCAGAATTCAGGAATGCATGAACGCCCCTCCCTCTCCGCGAGGGAGGGTGCTTTAAGACGCCGATCGCAGTAATCAGACGGATTTTCATTAGGTTATTGACACTCCCGCCGGTGCTGTGCTATTATCGCGTAGATGGTGATTGATCGAAAATGGGACCGTCTCACAGCCCTGCTCCGCGAGATGAAGCTCGCGGTGATCGCCTATTCAGGGGGAGTGGACAGTTCCGTTCTGCTCAAGGCCGCTGCCGGGGCCATGGGGCCCCACCTCATCGCCGTCACCGCCGTTTCCGAGACCTACCCGCCGGACGAGCTCGCTCCCGCGAGGGAATTCGCCCTCTCACTGGGCGTCTCGCACCGGGTCCTCCCTACCGAAGAGCTCACTTCCGAGGAATTTATCAGGAATTCTCCCGAGCGCTGTTATTTCTGCAAGCGGGAGCTCTTCATAAAGCTCAAGCAGATCGCCGACGCCGAAGGGATCCCCTTCATTCTCGACGGCTCCAACGTGGACGACCTCAAGGACCTTCGTCCCGGCAGAAGGGCGGCGCAGGAACTTTCCGTGCGAAGCCCTCTTGTGGAGGCGGGGCTGTCCAAAGCCGAGGTCCGGGCACTGGCGCGCCGTCTGGACCTGCCCATGTGGGACAAGCCGTCCCTTGCCTGTCTTTCCTCCCGCATTCCCTACGGCACCAGGATCACGCTGCACATCCTGAACAGGGTCCGGAATGCAGAGGACGCAGTGCGCGGCTTCGGTTTTCGTCAGGTGCGGGTGCGCCACCACGGAGACACGGCGCGGATCGAGGTGACGCGGGAGGATTTCAGCCGGCTGCTTTCCGGCGACGTTGCTTCGGCAATCGTCCAGGCCCTGAAGGAACTGGGCTATACCTATGTGTGCCTTGACCTCGCAGGATACCGGACGGGAAGCATGAACGAGGGGATGGGGAGGCCGAAGGTAGCAGGCAGTAAACAGTAGGCAGGGAGCAAGATGAGGAGGAGATTTCCCCTCGCTGCTACCTACTGCATACTTAATTCAAGGAGTGTATCCATGAAGGTACTCATCATAGGCGGCGGCGGGAGGGAACATGCGCTGGCCTGGAAGGTCTCCCAGAGCCCGCGGGTCAAGAAAATCTACGCGGCGCCGGGGAACGCGGGCATTGCCCAGCTTGCTGAATGCGCGCCGGTGAAGGCGGAAGACATCCCCGGCCTGCTGTCCTTTGCAAAATCCAGGGCCGTTGACCTGACCATCGTCGGGCCCGAGGGGCCGCTTTCCGCGGGCATCGTGGACGAGTTCCAGAAAGCGGGCCTTCCGGTCTTCGGTCCTTCCCGGAAGGCCGCCGAGATCGAGGCGAACAAGGCCTTTACCAAGGACCTGATGAAGAAGTACGGCATCCCCTCAGCCGATTACGGCGTCTTCACTGACAAGGCCGCGGCTGAGGACTATGTGCGGCGTACGGGCGCTCCCATCGTGGTGAAGGCCGCGGGCCTTGCCGCGGGCAAGGGCGTGGTCGTGGCAGAGACCGTGGACGAAGCGATCGCCGCCCTCGATATGATCATGGCCAAGAAGACCTTCGGCGCTGCGGGCGACGTGGTGGTCATCGAAGAATGCCTGAAGGGAGAAGAGGCGTCGTTCATGGCGTTCACCGACGGCAAGACCGTTGTGCCCATGGCTTCGTCCCAGGACCACAAGCGCGTCTTCGATGCCGACAAGGGCCCGAACACGGGGGGCATGGGCGCCTATTCTCCGGCGCCCGTGGTCACGAAGAAGCTGGAAAAACAGGTCATGGACAAGGTCATGATCCCCACGGTGCGCGCCATGGAGAAAGAAGGTCGTCTCTTCAAAGGCGTGCTCTACGCCGGGCTCATGATCCATGACGGCACAGCAAAGGTGCTGGAGTTCAACGCCCGGTTCGGGGACCCCGAGACCCAGCCGATCATGGCGCGGCTCGAGAGCGATCTCATCGACCTCATCGAGGCCATTCTCGGCGGAAGACTTTCGAAGATCGATATCCGGTGGAAGCCCGACTCCGCGGTCTGTGTCGTCATGGCCTCGGCGGGCTACCCCGGCAGCTATGAGAAGGGCGTGGAGATCACGGGCCTCGAGAAGGCCGCAGCCCGGCCGGGCGTCATGGTCTTTCATTCCGGGACGGCCCAGAGGAACGGCAAGGTCGTGACCGACGGCGGCAGGGTGCTCGGCGTGACCGGGCTCGGCGCCAGCGTGGCCGCGGCCATCGACAGGGCCTACGCCGGAGTGCGCGACATCTACTTTGAGGGAGCGCACTACCGCCATGACATAGGGGCGCGGGCGCTGGAAGAGGGGAATTGACATCGAAAATTGAAGATTGAAAATTGATGAAGTCGTAAAAAGTCTTTTTTTTAACCGCAGAGACGCGGAGGCACGGAGAAAAGCTCCTAAATTTCAATACGTTCTTCTCAGCGTCTCAGCGCCTCAGCGGTGGATTTTTTGTTTTTACGACTTCATCAAAATTGATGGTCTCGTAAGAAGTCCCCAGTGCTGTCATTGCGAGGAGCGGAGCGACGCGGCAATCTCGTTTTTTCAGACAGTTACAAACTACGAGATTGCTTCGCTACGCTCGCAAAGACGACTTTTAGAACTTTTTACGAATGAATCAAAATTGGAAAATGCAAAATGAAAAGCGACAGATCTCATTTTTCAATTTAAAATTTCCAATCTTCAATTGTATGATCTGCGAAGGGAGCCCATATGGCAAAACCAGTTGTCGGAATTTTGATGGGGAGCGATTCAGACCTGCCGATCATGCAGGAAGCGGCGTCCATGCTCCAGGAGTTCGGCATCGAGTACGAAATGACCATCGCGTCTGCGCACCGCACGCCCAAGAAGGTGCTCGAATACAGCCAGAGCGCGGAGCGGCGGGGCCTCAAGGTCATCATCGCCGGCGCCGGCTGGGCCGCGCACCTGGCGGGCTTCATCGCGTCGCAGACGACGCTGCCCGTGGTCGGCGTGCCCATCGACTCTTCGGCCCTCAAGGGCATTGACGCGCTGCTCTCAACGGTGCAGATGCCGGGCGGCGTACCCGTTGCCACCATGTCCCTGGGCAAGGCAGGGGCCAAGAACGCCGGCATCTTTGCCGCACAGATCATTGCCGTGGGCGACGTGAAGATCGCCAACCGGCTCAAGGTCTACAAAGTGGAGATGGAGCGCGAGGTGGAGGAGAAGGCAAGAAAGATCGCCGCCGTCACCGCTCCGCCCGTCCACAAGGAGGCCGCCGCAGAGGCCGCTCCGGCCAAGAAGAAGTCCCGGCGCAGACGGTGGAAGAAAAAACCAGGCGCGGCGCCCGCCACGGAGCAGACGCCGTGAAGACCGACCTCGAGTGTCTGCCGTGCTTCTTCAGGCAGATCACGCGCACCCTGGGCTATGCCGGGGTGAACGGAGACCGCGGCCGGAGCATTCTGCGCAGGGCCGAGGCCATCATTGAGGCCGCTTCTTTTGATCAGGCGCCGGCACGGATCACGACGCTCCTCCATAGGCTCATGCGCCGGGAGACCGGCGTCGATCCCTATAAACAGGTGAAGGACGCGTACAACCGCATTGCCCTCGAAAAGCTTCCCTCCCTCAGGCACATGGCCGGAGCAGCATCCCCGTCCCGCTCTTCCGGGCGGGACCCCCTCGAAGCCGGCGTGAGGCTCGCTATCGCCGGGAACGTGATCGACTTCGGCATTTACGAGAATGTCGATCTCGACCGCTCCATCCAGGAGTCGTTCCATCTGCCGTTGCCACCCGCTGATTACCTCGAGTTCTCGCTCGCCGTGCAGGAATCCCACAAGATCCTCTACCTGTGCGACAACGCCGGCGAGATCGTCTTCGACCGGGTCCTCATCGAAGTCCTCCGCGACAGGGGCAAGGACGTTACAGCGGCGGTCAAGGGCATGCCCGTCATCAACGACGCCACGCGTGAAGACGCTGCGGCAGCGGGATTGGCCGAATCCGCCGCCCGGGTGATCGACAACGGAAACGACGGGATCGGTACGCTCCTCGAGGCATGTTCGGAGGAGTTCATGGACGCATATCGTTCCGCGGACGTGGTCATCAGCAAAGGCCAGGCAAACTACGAAACCCTGGTCCGGGAACGCCGTAAGAAGATATTCTTCCTCTTCAAGGTGAAGTGCCCCGTGGTGGCCAGGAATCTGTCCAGACCGGAGGGGGACATTGTGCTCATGGGGAATGAATAAATGGAATGCGGAATTCGAAATGCGGAATAATAAACCCGAAGTTTTCAACCCCCAAATTCGCAATTCGCAATCCGCAATCAACATATGGCAGCAGAGATAATAACCATTGACCCTGCTCATCCCGAGATCGCTTTCTCCCGCTGCCGGGAGGTGCTGGGCTCAGGGGGCGTCATCGCCTATCCCACGGAGACCTTTTACGGGCTGGGCGCTGATCCGAAAAACGCGGCGGCGGTGCGGAAACTGTTCGACATCAAGGGCAGACAGGCGGACCAGCCCCTCCTGCTTTTGATCCAGGACCTCTCCCAGGTGGCGGAATGGGCTGCCGTGATCACCCCCGCGGCGAAGAAGTTCATGAAACAATACTGGCCGGGCCCGCTGACGCTCGTGTTCGCGGCCAGGCCGGAGGTGCTCCCGGAGCTCACCGCGGGGACCGGGAAGATCGGTCTCAGGGTGCCGGGGAGCGAGCTGACGCGCAGGCTGCTCCGCGACCTCGGCATCGCCCTCACCGGCACGAGCGCAAACCGGTCCGGCATGAAAAGCCCGCAGACGGCGGAAGAGGCGGCCGCGGAGATCGGCGACGGCGCGGATCTCATCCTCGACGGAGGCAGAACCCCGGGCGGCATGCCGTCCACCGTTGTCGATGTCAGTGAAGAGCCGCCTCATGTAATTCGCAAGGGGACGCTTGCGGTTATGATATAATGATCCAAGGCGCCCGGGAGGTCCCGGCGCCGCGTTTTCAGGGGAGGTGGGATGAAGATACTGGTGATCGAGGACGATGCGGTAGTGCGGAACACGCTCCTGGACATGCTCAAGTACAAGGACCACGTTGTAGAGGGAACAGCCAGCGCCGAAGAGGCGCTCAAGAAGCTTCCCGGCGACTACGACCTTGTCATTTCCGACCTCCTGCTTGAAGGCATGGACGGCATGGAGCTCCTCTCCCGGGTCAACGGCATGGAGCCGCGGGTCCCCGTCGTCATGATTACGGGATGCGGGGACTCCGTGCTCGATGACAATTGCCGGCAAAAGGGCGCCGCCGGATTTCTGAAGAAGCCCTTCACGGTACAGAGTCTGCTGGGCGTCGTGGACGAAGCGGCAAAGCGGTAGCAGCAAAGGGGTTCTCACATTACGGCGAAGAAGGATGGACGATGAAAAAACTATTTGTACTGGACACGAACGTACTGCTGCACGACCCGCGGGCGATCTTTTCCTTCCAGGACAACGACGTGGTGATCCCCATCGTGGTGATCGAGGAGCTGGACAAATTCAAGAAGGGCATCGACGAAATGGGCAGGAACGCCCGCCAGATCTCCCGGATACTCGATGAGCACCGCCTCAAGGGCAAGCTCTCGCAGGGCGTCCAGCTCGACGGCGGCGGAAACCTGCGCGTTGAACTCAACCACCAGTCGCCGCAGCACCTGCCGCCGGAACTGGTCGCGACCAAAGGGGACAACCGGATCCTGGCCACGGCGCTCAACCTGAGCCGGGGCCAGAAGGAGCTTCCCGTTATCCTCGTGACCAAGGACACGAACCTCCGGATCAAGGCCGATGCCCTCGGCCTCACGGCGGAGGATTACGAAACGGACACGGTCACGATCGACGAGCTCTATTCAGGCGAGACCGAGGCGACCGTGGGACCGGAGGCCATCGAAGAATTCTATACCCGCGGCGAACTGCCGCCGCCGGAGCAGAAACCCTTCCCGAACCAGTTCGTGCTCATCAAGAATTCCGCCAACGCCTCGCAGACGGCGCTCGGCCGGTACAACCACCAGAAAAACGCCATCCTTCCCCTCATCAGTTCGAAGCACGGCGTGTGGGGCATCACTGCCAGGAACAAACAGCAGCAGTTCGCCTTCGACCTTCTCCTGAACGACGACATCCGTCTTGTGACGCTCGTGGGCAAGGCCGGCACGGGCAAGACGCTCCTTGCTCTTGCCGCCGGACTTGAACGGACCATCGAGGCGAGAGTGTTCCAGCGTCTCGTGGTCTCACGGCCCGTTTTTCCTCTGGGTAGAGATATCGGGTTCCTGCCCGGCGATATCGAGGAGAAGCTCAGGCCCTGGATGCAGCCCATCCGCGACAACCTCGACTTTCTCATGGGGACCTCGGCAACGGTGGCGCGGGGGAAGGGAAGAAAGGACCTCCAGAGCCTCTTCGATCTGGGGATGATCGAGGTGGAGCCGCTCACGTACATCCGCGGCCGGAGCATGCCGAACCAGTACCTCATCGTGGATGAGGCGCAAAACCTCACGCCCCATGAGCTCAAGACCATCATCACGCGCGCGGGAGAGGGCACCAAGGTGGTGCTCACGGGCGACCCGTACCAGATCGACAACCCCTACATCGACTCGTCGAGCAACGGCCTCACCTTTGTTGTGGAACGGTTCAAGGAAGAGCAGATCGCCGGCCATATCACCCTTGTCAAGGGCGAGCGGTCCGACCTCGCGGAGCTGGCGGCCACCCTGCTGTAGAGCACTGTGCAGAGGGCAGAGGGCAGAGGGAAGAGGGAAGAGGGAAGAGGGAAGAGGGAAGAGGGAAGAGGGAAGAGG
>ERZ1292625.1326-Hain-H41-01um-R1-1326-length-30238-cov-112_pt1 | contig 30238 bp, 40 predicted proteins | sample MGYA00564400_ERZ1292625 | MGnify/ENA primary metagenome ERZ1292625 (study PRJEB36523, sample SAMEA6512639) | groundwater metagenome | collected 2019-01-08 | study: AquaDiva: Metagenomics assemblies of 32 groundwater samples | reverse complement strand
ACGAAGAATAAGGTTAGTGATATTTTGCATAAGTACACGACGGGGTTGGTAATGTCTACATGGCCCAATATCATTCGATTGCCCGATATAAATAATAGACCAACATATGTAGTTCACGCGGGAGTGAATGGGAAATATCCCATTGATCATCAATTATTGGAGACGTGTTTGTATGCTCGATATTTTGGAGGTTCTTCCTTCCTAGATTCATCAGGAGAAGTGTGGTATTCAACTTTGGATGGTTCCTACAATGTGATTAGTGGACATATGGTGCAAGAATATGCACGATTGCCAGATCATGACCATTTATTTTTATTGGATGGAGGAGCTTTCTCTGGTGGGATGTTGAGAGGATTGATTGTGGAGGATGGATCTTGGAGAATTGAAGAAGTCAAAAGCTATCCTTATTTGGATAGAGAACTTTATCGTTCCCCTGAAACTCTTAAATTGATTGAACCCATTCGAGCAAGAGATGAGCTTGTAGATCAAAAGCTTTTGCGGTGTGATGATAAAGAAAATCTGCGGATATATACTTATACAGATGAATGTGTTTATTCTGGAGAATGGAATGAGATTACTTTAAATTCGAGAGGAATTATTCTTAACCGAGCTACTGGAGAAGTGGTTGCTCGCCCATTCTCTAAATTTTTTAATATGGGAGAAAAGGTAGAAACCATGGAATCTAACCTCCCGTGGAATGAAGAATATCAAGTTTTTGAAAAAATGGATGGATGGTTAGGGACGTTGTATCGATATTGTGGAGGGTATCATATTGCTACTCGTGGTTCATTTGATGGAGATGGAGTCGCTCTTTGGGCTACGGAACATTTAAACAAAGATAGAGATTTAACTTCTTTGCCAGATGAAGTGACTTTAGTATTTGAGATTATTAGTCCCAGAACTCATATTATTGTGGAATATGGGGATAGATCGGAGTTAATTCTTCTTGCGGCTTTTAATAGGCATACTGGAGTAGAATATAATTGGGAACAGGTTCAATTTTTTGCGGAGAAATATAAATTCAATCTACCGAGAGTGTTCGGTAGTGACATAGAAGAATGTCGCAAATTATTGGAGACTTACTCAGGACGAGAGTTAGAAGGATTTGTTATTAAATTTGCGAATCTGAGAGTTAAAATCAAGAGTTCCGATTATACAAGGAGGGCTGCTATCATTAGCAATCTAACTCCTTTAGCAATATGGAAAGCTTTAGAGGAGGGTAAGATTAATGAAGATTATAGAAACTGTATTGACGCAGATTACCATGAAAGGTATGATTATTTAGTTAATACATTATCGACTCAGTATCAAATAATTATGGATGAGATTAAGGATGAATATGCTTATGTGAATAAAGATTGGCACGTGCAAGATCGTAAGAGTTTTGCATTAAAAGTCCAATCATTGCAATTGAATCATCAAAGTGCAATGTTTTCTATGCTGGATGGGAAGATGGATGCTATCATTCGGTACATCATGAAAATGATTAGACCTAACTCAAATATTTTGGGAGATTGACTCATGCGTGGGGATTTCTATATCCAGTTGACTCGGAAAGGTGTTAAGGTTGAAAAGCCCAAGAAAATGGATGGAACTATTTCTGTTCAGAATAAAAAATTAACTTGTTTTGGGGATAATCATTGTTTTATGTTAGAAATGGATGTTTTAGATTTTATGATTTCTGCTGATGGAATTCTATTCAAAGGGATAGAATACTTAAATGGCAGAAGATTATATCAAGAAGTGTGGTTTGTCCCAAAGGTTGATATTTAAAGAGTATAATTGAACTGCTTTTAAAGGAGTTCAATTATGCATAAACGATTTGCACTCGGTATAGTTTCTTGTGGACGCTCTGATCTTACTCAAAAAACACTTCAAAGCCTTTACCATACCGACCAATTCAAAGACTCTTACGATCTCTATATCATTGATAATGGATCAGATCCATCGGATGCTGCTGAATTGGATGAATGGGTTCAGTCATCTATTGTTCCAGTCAAAAATTTAATTCGTACCTCCCGATTACCTATCGCTCCTGCATGGAACTTATTCTTAGCACTAACCCAAGATTATGCATATAGAACTAAATTAGATAATGATCTGATTTTTGCAAATACTCCTGTTGCAGCTAAACCTTTTGAAAAAACTACCAAAGGTTTACCTCGTCCTGATTATAGCCCTGATAACTTAGGCCCGAATCCAGGTGCTCCTAAAGTAGCGGGATTTACTATGGGAGCAGGTCACTCAATCAAACAAAAAACAGATACTCATCATACCAGATTTTTAGAACATGTAGAAGATGCTATCTTAAAATCAAATCTTGGAATTTGTGCCATTCCTACAGTTTCTATTTCTCGAACGTTAGAACAAACTATGCCAATTCTGGCTAATAAAAAATGGAGAGGAAAAGCAGTCCTATGTGGCGGATGTATGACTATCACTAAGAAAACGTTCGATACATTAGGTTATTTTGACGAAACTTTGTTGGCTCATATTGATTGGGAATATTCTCAAAGAGCTATGTTTGGAGGTTCTGGGATTAATTGCGGTTATACTCCTGACTATGCCGTTATTCATTTTGGTGAAAATTCTCCTACTTTGCCACCAGATATTTTTCAGAAAAATGAAATGGAAGCAACTATGTTAGCCTCAAAATTAGACTTTAAACGAGATTTTGTACCTTCTAAATGGCAAAAAGTGGCTTCTAAGATCATTAAATCTGCCAATAAAAACACAGTTATTAATTTACAGTGACATTTTTGACACAGAACTTTAAAAAATAGAAAGGAGGAAGAAATAGGGAAATTGTATATTTAAAGATCGGAGGGACGTAAATATGCACCGCATTTTGCTCCCGGTAAAACGCTTTAAACAATTTCCATCTGAATGTTCTATAGCTTCCACAACTTCATTGGCTAATTACTTTGATGAGTCTGTGAACTACAGCGAAGTTCGTAAATTAATTCCTAAAAATTTGAGGAAAGAAGGATTTTATTCCTCAGAACAAGGAAGATTACTAAACCAATTAGGATTTACAGCGGTAACTATTGTAACTGCGGATTTAGACTTAATAGATTATAGTTGGGCTCATTTACAAAAACCGAGCCTTATCAAAAGAATGAAAAAACTCAGAGTTCATTACGGCAAAGCTCAAAAACCCGCTCTATATGATTATGTTCATGATATGATAAAGTGGTTAGAAGATGAACGGTATGATAATAACCTTGTCATTGATAATAATTTTAAAAAGTATATCAAACGCCAACTCAAGAAAAATGTTCCCGTAGGAGCTGCGATTAATTGGACTTCTGTATTCAAATTCAAAAAGAGTGGAACTCTTAAAGATTCAGACATCAAAGGAGAAGAAGAACATCATTCTATAGTGTTAAGAGGATGCGATACAGAAGGAGTTTTTGTCGTAGACTCGCATCATAGGCACTATACTGGCAAAAGAGCTAAATATCACGGGGGTTACTATAAAATGTCATGGGAGAATTATCTCGTTAATACACCAGGAGGAGATCTAATATTGATATGAACTGGTTAAAAAAAATATCTCAATCATACTCCCCAGAACAAATTATTGAGGGAGTTCTTAACAATACAATGGATGGAAGCGGCCCTTCTCCGACGTTACCTGAAGGTGGTTTCGCTTATCAACAAATGCGATTAATTGGAGCCCAAGCTTGTGATGCAATCAATTATGCAGCAGGAGTGAATGCTGCTGCAACGAAGAAGATGAAAATTTTATCAGAAGCGGCTGGATGTCAATGGAATCCTGCTCCTGTACAACCAGCAGCACCTGTCCCAGGTGATCCACAACAAATGCAAATGCCACAACTTGGTCAGCAAGACAAACCTATGGAAAATCCAGAAATTGAGGTAATGTAATTTTGAACGAAATTAAAAATCATAAAATTAATCCAATTCCTGCTCCTGAGGTAAAAAAGAAACCGAGAAATTATTCTTTCCAAAAATCCCGTAAATTATCGCAAGATAAAATGACCGAAATCAACGGAATAAAGATCCCTTCCATGCCAGGTTCTTGTTACCATGCGATTATTTCTTCTTTAGCAGAAAATAAAGATAAGTTCTGTCCTTGGATTAAGATCATTGAAAATACTCAAAAGTATATGCGTATGTACGGAGGAACTAAAGCATGGGAAGACTTTGTTAGTAAAAATGAAGTTAAAACCTATGATCAACGTATCAAAGATAATACTCACACCCTAACTCGTGGAGGAAGAGATTGTTATGGCTTTAGACTCCATGAATTAGGCATGTGTATCTATTACTTTAAAGATGGAGCCATACTATATACCAATGGCAAAATGGAGATCAAAGGGAAATATTATGATGTGGTGTTTCCAAGTGGATTAAAATTACAAACGCGGTATCGTGGTACGGGAATGACGTATCGTGAATATGGAAAATTTTTGGAAAAAGGATATATAGATAAAACAGGGCGGATTCTCAACGAGAACGGAATTAAGTATCTACGTAGATTTGGATTAGAAAGTGTAGATGGATTGCCATTTCAGGCGGATGTTTTAAATGTTTGTGTAGAATTATCTGATACATTTGATCAGAAAACAGCAATGAGGCTAGAGAAGATAGGATTCATTGTGGAACAGGGATTTGATAATGAATTATTAGGAACAATTTTGGCGAGTAAATTATCTAAGCTTAAATCTGATAAAGACGTTAAAGAAGTTATTGTAGCAGGGGAGTGACTCTAAGGTCCACTCCCCTGCGACATGTCTGAATAAATGTCAAGGTTTTAATGGATGGGCCTTAACCACGGCCAGTCTCCAATAATTTCGCCTCCTGACAATAAGTGCTGTTTCATTATTTCTCCACTAAGTCCATCAAGACTTTTAGATCATGTAGCTCTCCATGAAAACATTTAGAGACTACCGGCAGCGACCGAGAAACTTCCTCAATAATTTTAAAAGTTTCCCATTCTCGTTCGACTAAATGGCATACAGTATTAGGGCCAAAAATACCATGTTCAATACCGTATTTCAAGCAGCACAATTCTGCTCCCGGTAATAGGATGACTTCTTTCTTTCTAGAAATATCCAACGCCCATTCTCTGGCTTTGTTTTTTAATAGATGTTTTGACCATTTAACAAGCATACTGTTCTCCTGACTTACGTAAAGTCTCTCCATGGAACATAGAATCATCTGTAGGAAGTAGAACTCCAGATTCACCGCGATGTACAGCATTAAAAGGAATTTGTATTTTAGTTATCGTCAACTTCGGATAACTGTTTTTAGTCTTGGGAGCAGTCAATCTATAGTAGAGAGTAACATGAACCATTTGACCCACATCATTTTCACTATTAGCAGACCTATTCACATTAGAATTTCTATCATGATTTCTATCTCCCATATTCGCAGGTGAATCTGTCAGTCTGTGACCAATACCAGCCGATATCTTCTTCTTTTGTTGATCATATTGAGCATAACATTTTGGATTATCCAAATCTTTTGGATAATATCTTACGAATGAAACGCTAGTAAATTTACCAGAATTAACTCCATGACAAACTAACTCAGGATATTTTTCTAACTCATCAATTAGCGGATTAAATATTGGCCATAATTTAGCTGAATCATATTTTTTATCAGCCTCTAAAGGACTACGCTCACTCTCTCCGGGTCCATATTTTTTACCTACCTTATACAATTCCCCATTGCTACTTATCCAATGTTTTTCTCCATTTTTATCCCACCACTTATTCCAATGTACTGTCCGATCATTTTTTATTTCCCGCAATGCAGACATAATAATAGGATGCTTCTTATAATCCCTAATATGAACTGTCCCACTTACAGCCGTAGCTCCTTTCTGATATTTTGCTCTGGAGTGAAATTCACCATACCATTTTCCAGTATTGTAAAGTTCAATCATTTTTGCCGCAAAAGTTCTGGACAAGAAAACTGCTGTACGCTTGAAATAGCCTGTTGCTCGACCAGAAGTCCCCTGCAATGCACTTGCAGCAAGTACTTTTTCTCCATTACTCAGTTCAAGGAAATACCGACAATGTTTGGGGAAAGAAACCCCCATTCTAGCTGCATTTGTTGCCCATAAAACATAAGGCTTATTATCTGGATTATTTTGCTTAATGTAATCTTCAACAAGGCTATTTTCATTATCTGTCTTAGTATCAAAATATTGGATGAATTTTACTTCACTAGCCGCAGCCCCTAATATTTTTTCTATTTTCTTCATCATAACAGAAGCTCTTGCGTTACATTTGTCGAATCTAAAAAACATACCGATTAGTGATTCCCCATTACTAAGATCATATGGTTTTCCTTGTACTTTACGATCAATAATCAATGATTTGATAATGAGGGCAATGTTTTTCTCAAATTGTACTTGATATGCTTGCCATTTATCTTCGCATTCTCTAGGAAAATTCTCCAAAAACAATTTGGCCTCTGGTCGAGTTAATCCCATTTGATACATTAAAAACTGTAAAGGTCTGTTATAAGAAGATATGCAAACGTCATCTATTCCAAAAAAATCTTGAGTAGCATAAAAAGAGGGACAAGTTGTTTTAGCAGGTACTCCTGGGCTACTCTCAAATGCATATGTTTCCCCCTGCGGCGTTACATATATATTTGGGCCACAATAGCCTTCGTCTAGATAATGCTTAACAGTTTTAATTTCCGGCAAATTTATTTGTTCATAATTAGTTGCAGATATAGTTGCCAGGAACGTATTACTGTATTGAATATCCAGTACGCCACTAATCATTTGAGAAACAACTCCATCTTTATGAGTACCATAATGACCCTCATCGTGATATAAATCTAAACCATCTATACTATTATTGTTTTTTGCTTGCTTAAGCTTTTTAATAACGTCACTGATGTAGAAGGTGTTTGCTTTTAATATTTCTTTAGGGTTGAAAACTTTTACTTCTTCGTCACTACACAAGTCTATAAAGTACTGTCCAAGGGTACATTCTTGACCCGTGTCAGTATTTTTAAATTTAAAATCCTTATGTATCTCATAGAAATACTCTAGATCTTGCATGCCTTGACTCTTAAGGGCATTTTTATTTGCTACAATAATGAAAGGTTTAGCTCTCCTGCCAGTATGTATATAACCAATTACAGTACCTATAAAATACATCGCAGAAAGCGTTGAAGTCTTACCACTCATTGTAGTACCCAATATATTCAAATGGTGGTTATTGCGTATATATCTTTCTTTATAACAATCTAAATTAGTCATAATTTGAGCACTGTGCATTCGCCCAGTCGCTGATTTCCCTCTAAACACATGGTGAATATTGTGCTGAAATCCCGGCTCAGCCATATGCTCTGCAACAGAAATATCAACTCTAGAAGGGAATCCTATAGCTTGTGCGGATTTATTGTATATTTTTGCAAATTTACGAATATAAGCTAAGTACCTTGCTACCGCAGTGTCCTCCTCAGTGCCTACTATACGCAAAGGAGGTTTAGACAGGTTAGACAAGCCACCATTACTTGGATAAACTTCACGAAGCTTAGGACACGCACTCATAACATACTCCTCATTGTTAGCACAATAACATATCCACAGTGGATATCAATAAAGGGTACTATAACATAAACGTAATGAATGTCAAGGGGCAAACAAAATAATGTTTGCCCGTATAAATATTGAGGACCAACCGAGAATAATTTTAGAGATGTAGAGAAATATTAAAGGTGTGATTTAATCAAAAAAAGTTCTATTACGGGCACTTATTAGCTGTTGTTGTGCTACTTTATACCAATCTTGGTTCAACTCAACGCCGATATAGTGTCTTCCTGAATGTATAGCTGCCACTACCGTAGAACCACTACCCATACAAGGATCAAATACTAAATCATTAGGTTCAGAAGATGCCTCAATTAATTTCATCATAAGCTTAATCGGTTTTTGAGTAGGATGAATCTTAGAGGATCCAGAAGGAAACGTCCACATATTATGTTCACATGAAGGTTTAAATAACGCTCTCCCATGCTTTGCAAAAACACAATTTTCAATAGCAGATAACCATGTATAAGAACCATTCAGGGGAGAAGGATTTGTTTTGTGCCAAACACAATGACGTGTAACCATTTTATTTTTGCGGAAAAAAGAATAAATAGGGCTTACTTGTTGTATCCCGCAAAATATATAGATAGAACCTGACGTTACTCGTGTAATTTCCTCTAAGAAATGTCCTAAATCAAACGTTAAGGTATCTGCATCCCTTTTATCTATAGTTCTTAGTCCATTAGATTGCTTATTACACTCTGCATAAGGTATATCTGTAAGAACCATTTGCACAGACTTATCCGCCATAAATGGTATAATATTCATACAGTCGTCGTTGTAAATTTTGTTTTTAACTATTTGCATAATTAATTATTCTCAGGAACTAATATTACTCCCTTTAGCAGGGGTAATTGAATGCTTTGAGAACCTTCAAAGTTGTGGCGAAATTTATAATGACTTGCTGTTCACTTAATTTACTCTGAACCATTAATTTAGGAATTTGCTTAATAATAGCACTCATTTCTTTTGTATTCTCAATATGATAAAATCTATTCATCGGATATTGAGTAAATTGACCTTCTCTCATTACGCTCGCATATAAAATAGGAAAATAAATAGACGCCCCATCATTGGCTACTTTATTCAAATACACTAAACAATTGCCTCTTAATGTACTCCCAATAACGAGAATTCCCCACTCTATTGTATGGCGAGCTTCATTGCCAAATGCTGGCATGTCATTGACCAAGGGTATGGCTGTTCGAAAAAATATACTGTGAGCATTTCGGATGAATGCCATACACTTTCCTGCAGCTAAATAACCTTCCAAATCTAACGCTTTCTTCAAACTATCCGTATCCATCTCTAATCGTATCCGAGATTGATCTTCAGAAAATAGTATAAAATGAGGGAGAACAGAATTACCATTTTTTAATTTAAGTTTAGCTTCTGCCAAAAGATGCTCTGCAGAAACCTTAATGTCATCCAAAGAAGTCATTGTTTTTTTAAGATTATCCAATAGAAGAGTACTAGACAGATCTATTTCTGGTTCTAATAATCCTTCTATAAATCGAATAACAATCGGATCACTGTAAAGATTGGGATCTAATAGCTCTCTAAATTGCATCTCGTCCATTAAGTGTTCCTAAATATTCAAATTGACTTTGAGGAGAAGCTAATGAATAAGCTCGAACTAAAGTATTGGGCCAATAATCGTGAGCTTTTAATTGTAATGCGTGTTCTTTAGGGCATTGAGCAATCAAAAAATAATGTAACATCAAACATACGGCAGCATGAGAGACAATAATATTGAATGAGTGTGTTTCAAAAAAACGTTGCTGAACAACAAATAATCCAGTGCGGGTATGAACGTCTAAAAAACTATCACCACGATGAGGTTTGTATTGTAACCCTCCCATTCTATCGTGAAAATGTTCTTCTGCGGGTCGATGTTCATATTCTTCTACATTGCATCCTTCTTGTTCTCCAAATGAAATTTCAGATAAAAGTAAATTAGTCTGAATCGGAGGGTCAATGTTGAGTCTGCCTAAGATTTCTTTTGTTGTATTTACACATCGCAAATAAGGAGAAGAATAGACAGCAATATTATTCTGTCTTTCTTTCGTATTATCTGCATGATCTTTAATAACAGAACCTGCGGATCGTGCTTGAATCCCTCCAAGTTCAGTGAGAGGAATATCTGAACTTGTATAAGCTTTGTATTGTAATGGGTCTAAGTTTGCCACGCTTTGACCGTGACGAACTATATATATATAACTCATATTTTCAATTTCTGTTGTTCTGGAAGTTGACCAAATTGGGCGTAATATTTTTGTGGAACCTTTTCATTTTTTGCAGAAAAAGCTTTCGTGATACACTTCCATCCCACATCATGACGAATAATACGAGACAAGCATAAGACATATCCTTCCAGAGCAGGTCTATAGTTCTTTTCAATCATAGCAGAAATATCTGCAACAATAGTGTCTTGCATTTCTTCTTTGATAATGCCAAGAACATCTGCTACAATTTTAGCGTCTGGTTTTTGAAATTGCTCTCGTAGACCTTTGACACCTGTTTTTTCTATATTATTTGGTTTTGGTGGTAGACTCATTAAATAGATTAGTTGCAGTACATGCTTGTTGTATACCAGCAGCTACTGATTTAGCTACGCTGAGAGCCATCGCAGTCTTGTCTTTCTCTATGATAGCGGCATAGTGTTCCCACGCATAATTAAATGCTTCGGTTAATGCTATATCAACCACTAATGATACAGCAAAACGTACAGTTGCATTTTTAATTTGCTGATCAATGTAATTGTTTACATAGGTTCTGATGGATTCGAATGTCGCATTCTTATCGTCATATTTATCGAGAAGAATTGTGAGTTTATCTATTTCCGCACAAATTTCTTCGCGATGAGGAGCTGCTGATCCCGTAGAAAGAGCAAAGATAGCTACATATTTAACTCGTTTAGTAATGACTGCCGCTTGATCTTGAGGCGTTTGTGGGTCATGAGGAGGATTGCCGGGACTGACGCAGGCGGTACAAAAAAGGGTTAAACAAAATAGAGAGAGTAGTAAATTACGCATCATGAGATTTCTCCTTTTGGGTTAAATAGTCTTCCATTTCTGAAGTTCTGATACCGCCAGAACTAAATTCTTTAATTTGAGCGATATAAACAGGCAACCAATCTTCCCAACCTTCTTTTCGAGTACTTGGTCCTGTCTCAGAATATTGTACAATATAAACTCCTGTTTGGCAACGTATTAATTCACAACCAGATTTTTTTTCTATTAAAGATAAAGCCGCTTCGAACACCTCATCCGGGACTTCTGGTTTGGCACGATCATCAATATATTCAATTTTTTTGGGGAAAATAGATATAGAAGCTCTAGCCATAATCCCATTATACAGTATAATAATATATCAAAAATGAAATGGACATTTTTTAAACAGCAATATAAATTTGCATTATGCGAATTGATTAATTACTTTGCCCCAAATGGAATTGGAGTTGAAATTGGGTCTCATCAAGGAGAAACTTCGTATGAAATACTTTCGACTACTTCCGCCAAACATCTTTATAGAAAAGCGGCAAGAAAACTCCGTCGTCTTTAGCGGCGGAGATGAATTGCCGCATTACTCCTAAATTCATCCATCGCTTTGGAAAGATTCTCAATCATATAATTATCATCCAAATTGTTCTGTTTAGCTATTTCTGAAACCTCACCAAGTTGTCTGTTGTCAAAGGCAGGAGAATTACTATTCCCGTTATTGGGCATGCGTCTGGTTCCGTTTGTTAAAATAACTCTAACTTCTTCATTGTCCCACAATAATGCATACCAACCGTCCCACATGTTTTGTTGAAATAGTTGTTCCAAAATATTAATTTCTGATTGTTCTATTTTAATATATCGAATGTGCCATTGCTGGTCTTCAGGGTCTTGCTCTTCAGGATGAAGTTCTATTTTAGACCAAATCTCTTTGGTTGACATTTGTATCTGCTTGAGTGCGGCAGGATTTTTGATAGACTCGTCTTCGTACACTCCGAACATTATCTGCTTTAAATCCTCTTCTAAACCATTATCCAGCAGATTCTTGCGATACTTGGTAACGAATATCATGTGTAATTTAATCATGTATTTGCAATGACTTTTTGTATGGTATGTGGTCGCCATAAATATCATACAAAATATTCTTTAAAATCCCTTTACAAAAATAAAGGAACTTTGTAAATGCATCTGTATAATAGTTCATGCTGCTGACAAAAACGTTCAAATATCGCATTTATCCTACAAAAGAACAACAAATTCTTCTTGCTAAGCACTTCGGAGCTAAACGGTTTGTATACAACCACTTCCTTAACGAACGTAAGACATTATACCTCTCAAATAAAACTACTCTCAACTACTACGATAATGCTAAAACACTTACATCTCTCAAAAAAGAAGAAAATTACACGTGGATGAAAGAAATTAACTCACAAACGCTTCAAGCATCTCTAAGAGACCTTGATGTTGCTTACAATAAGTTCTTTCATAAACAATCTAAATTTCCACGTTTTAAGTCCAAGCATGATAAACAGTCTTTTAGAATTCCACAGTTCGTAGTATACAAGACAGGTAAGTTATGGATACCTAAATTCAAAGAACACATAGAAGTAAAAGAGGACCGTCCACTCACAGGTAAAATACTATTTGCTACCATCAGTAAAAGACCATCAGGAAAATATTATGTAGCTATTACAGTAGAAACTGAGCACATCCCATACCCTACAACAGATAAGAAGATAGGAATAGATTTAGGAGTAAAAGACTTTGTTATCTGTTCTGATGGTAAAGTGCATCCTAATATCAAGACGACTAAGAAATATGAAAAAAGATTGACGTATGATCAACGTCAGTTAAGTAAGAAAGTGAAAGGTTCAAAAAACAGAGGGAAGCAACAAGTCAGAGTTGCTAAAGTCCATGAAAGGATTTTTAATATTCGTCATGATTATTTACATCAAATATCTTCACAAATAGTTCGTGAAAACCAAACGATATGCGTCGAGAGCTTGACTGTAAAAAACATGATGAAAAACCACTGTTTAGCAAAAGCTATTGCAGATGTAGCTTGGGGAGAATTCATACGCCAACTCAAATATAAATCTGAGTGGAACGGTAGAAATTTAGTTCAGATTAACAGGTTCTTTCCATCTAGTAAGATGTGTAATAAATGTAAACACATAAATCAAAATCTCACATTAGACGATAGAGTTTGGACTTGCTCTAAGTGTGAATGTGAGGTAGATAGAGATGTTAATGCTGCTATAAATATATTAGAGCAAGGTTTAATGATATATTCTGGTTCTGGAATAGAGTCGGAATTAAAACAAAAACGTGAGGAGGCGTCTATTAGTAAACTAGAGTCTATGAGTCACGAAACCCAATCGTCTTTAGCGGTTGGGTAGTTCATATTGGTTTAAACTGAGATCAGACAAACTAAACTTCTTTGCCTTTTGAATGAATAATATGAGAAGGAATTTCGCGGATATCTTTTCCTCCATTTGCTAACACTATTAATGCATTTCTTTTACTCGATAATTGCGCGTGTTCCCAATCTGGCTTCTTGCTCTGCATTTTTTGTGGTAATTCTGAGGTGTCTACAACATAAGATGTACCATTAAGAAAACGCACTACAAATCGCTCTTGTTTGGGATTATAGCTGAATTCCACAATACATTCAAATTCAGAAATGATCTCTTCTTTTTTAAGCTTAACAGGTCGAGTCGCTACAACTTTCTTCTTTTTTGCCACCCTTCATTATACCGCATCAAATCAAATTGGTTATGGATTTCTAATCGGTTTACCCCAGAAAGTTGACGGAGGAAAAATGGGCTCAAGTAAAGTTCCGTTGATCCAATTAAGAACAACTTTTCCAGTTCTGCCGTTGCCATCTACAAATGGATGGATTTCAAGAAGTTCTCTGTAAAAAGCAAATGCTGATGTATTTTTATTAAGTCTCGCAACAAGTTCATCAAGCATTAATTGTACAATTTCTGGTGGTGGAAGTGATTTATCGCCGACCCATACTTTGACCTTTCTGATACCTGTAGCATTTTTCTTTTTCTCTATCAATTTGCCGATTTGTAGAATATCTGTTAGTGTTGGGAGTCTGGATGCAGAAGTTTTTAAGGCATAACACCATGCATCTAGCATCCAACTAACACGCTCGATGCCATCACGATAGTATATATCATGATTTTGTCGTTCCACTTCTTCTGTGCAATATTCAATAACATTCATATTAATTTCTCAACGATTTCTCAGTGGTACGTCATCCGTAACAATCTCGTGCTCTATCCCATTTCGAAGATAGAATTTTTCTCCTACCCATGAAGGAGTGACATAGATTCGTTCAACTTTTTGAATTTGAGCTATTTTTAATCGTTCAAATGGATTGTCAGGCAAAGCAAAACGATTGATCCCAGACTTTTGCCAAAAATATCGTATATGCCCTCGACGGAAATGAGGAGTAATCTCATTCACATCACCAGAAGGTTCGATAAAAGTTCTATAAAGCCGATTATAAGAAATTACGGAGAAAATAGGTTTCTCTTTCGTAACTCGACGTAAAGAGCTTGTTCCAAATCCATCTTTGAAACGAGATCTAACGAAATAATGACATGGTACAGCTATATTTGAAAGAGAGGCAAGAATATCAGAAGCTAATCCCATAGTCGGAGTTTTGCTAGATTGGTATTCAATATCTCGAAACTCCCTTGTTACTCGTTCTTTAGATGATTGAGCTAACCATGCTGACGTATATTTATATTGAGAATAAGAATGCCAATATTGTCTTATTTGTTCTGACTCTTGTGGAGTTTTAACTAAATTCCTTAATTGGATCAATTGATTTGCCGCAGAAATAGTTTCTGGAACAATAGCATCAATACGAGAGTGACTCATTGTGATTGATTGATTAAAAGATTCCATCCCACGTGTAATTGGGTTTATAAACAAAGCATACATTTTGAAATGTTCAACATTATCTATAACTGAATCTAAATCTATCAAAAATGAATGTTCTTTTTCCCGAACAATAAAAAGAAACAGGGTTGTATCTTTACCCAAAATCGCAGTTAAATGATCTTCCGTACAAATAATGCAGTTATCATCTGGCCATGGAAGATGAGGAATTCCATGGAGAGCATGAATAGTTAATCCCAGTTGTTTGATGTTCTCTGGATCTGCAGGATCATTTAATGGCAAATAATAAACAGGATAAGATAATGCCTCTGGCATATCTTTATAGATACGAATCAATCCCTCTTTAATGAAACGCTGTGACGATTTATCAATCATTTAATACCGCCGCCGATCATCATTATCTCTATATTTAAGCTTCAACATAGCACTTGAATCGGCACAACTTGCGCGGTTTAATTTTAATTTCCCCTTCCGCGATTTTAAAACAATTCCCTCATGTAATGTATTGCCAGTTTCTTCCCAGTCAGTTTTTAACTTATTATATAATCCCAAGAAATCTTGATCAATTGTGGTGACTACATGAAACATTTGGTCTGGTAAAAATAAATCGCGGCATCTTTCAAATCTTTGTTCAAATGGCTCATTTGCTAACCAATCTCCATTCCATGCTAACATGTCAAAAATATAAATGGCAGGTTCAAGTTTTCCACGTGGCCCAATAAATTCACAATCTAAAATTGTACCTGCTGGAAGCAAATGACCGTGAGACTTAATCTCTTTGAACCCATCTTTAATGGAGGGATTGAATAGAGCCCCAGTATCTTCCATCGGTCTCCCAACTCGACTTAGACAGCGAATTTCAGTAGGAGAATCAATAAATGCCAACATTCGCCAACCATTATATTTCGGTTGAACCAGCCAAGAAGATTCAGGGAGTTTTCGCACAACTTCTTGGGTTGTTGGGATTGGTTTGTCTGGGGATCTAAAAGGTAACAACATGGTTGTAGTATACCATGTTATAGGTAAATGTCAAGCTCTTAAAACTCCCCGTGGTGGGGTTTGCACCCACACATTAGCACCCTTTGTATCGGGCTGTCTCTTACTTGGACTACACGGGGGTTCCCCAAAAGAAACAAACTCATGTTTTATAGCACAAGCCTGTTTCAGTGAACTACTCCAGAGATGAATCAGCTTACATCATGCCCATATTAGGATCCTGCCCCATGCCACCACCATTGTCTTTTTCTTTGATTTCACTAATAGCACAATCAGTTGTGAGTAACAGGCAGGAGATAGATGCAGCATTAGAGAGAGCAACTCGCTCCACTAATTTTGGAACGATGATTCCCATCGTTATCATATCCCCATACTTCTCGGTGAGAGCATTATATCCAAAATTCGGATCGGGGTTCTCTAAGACTGTGTGTAGAACAATAGATCCTTCTTGACCGGCATTGATTGCGATTTGTCGAAGAGGATAAGAGATAGCTCTTGACACGATCTCTGCACCAACTTTCTGATCTCCCTTCAATTTCTTAATAAGAGGAGGCAAAACTTTATTTGCCGCTCGAATGGCTGAGACCCCGCCACCGGGCAGGACTCCCTCAGCGATAGCGGCTCGGCAAGCATGTAGAGCATCTTCGACCAATGCCTTCTTTTCCTTCATTTCAATTTCTGTAGCTGCTCCAACATTGATTTGGGCAACTCCACCAGAAAGTTTAGCAAGACGTTCTTCCAGTTTTTCACGATCATAATCGCTATCCGTCCCCGTAATCTGCTGACGGATTTCTTGAATTCGTCCCTTAATCAATTCGGATTTACCTGCACCCTCAATGATTGTACAATTATCTTTGCTGATTGTTACTTTCTTAGCTTGTCCAAGGGCCGCTATAGTAATCTTGTCCAGTTGAGTTCCAAGATCACTCATAACTGGAGTGGCTCCTGTAAGGATGCCAATGTCTTCCAACATTGACTTGCGACGATCTCCGAATCCTGGAGCTTTTACTACGCAGCACTTTAAGTTTCCACGCATGTTATTGACAACTAGAGTAGCAAGAGCTTCTCCTTCGACATCTTCGGCGATAATTAGCAAGGGACGTTGTTCTTTAACTATGGCTTCTGCAAGAGGAATCAAATCTCGCATGGCTGAGATTTTCTTCTCATGGACTAGAATGTACGGTTTATCCAGCACACAATCCAAAGTTTCTCGGTTAGTGACAAAGTGGGGAGAAACATAGCCCTTGTCGAATTGCATTCCTTCGACATATTCTACATAAGTTTCCAGCCCTTTGCTTTCTTCGACCGTGATGACCCCGTCCTTGCCGATTTTGTCCATGGCTTGGGCAATTTGTTTGCCGATTTCAGAATTTTGATTTGCGGCACAAGTTCCTACTTGAGCGACTTGTTCTGTTCCTGTGACATCGGTCTTCATGTTGTCAAGTTCGGCATTGATTGCTTCTACGGCAGCTTCAATGCCTCGTTTGAGTTCCATTGCTTCGGCACCAGCAGCGAGATTTTTACATCCTTCTTGGAAGATTGCTTCCGTGTACACTGTGGCTGTGGTAGTTCCATCGCCAGCAATGTCGGAAGTTTTGGAAGCTGCTTCCTTAACCATTTGGGCTCCCATGTTTTCGAATGGGTCTGGAAGATCAATTTCACGGGCGACGGTGACTCCGTCTTTTGTGACTTGGGGTGAGCCAAAGGATTTTGCAATCGCCACGTTACGGCCACATGGCCCTAATGTGGATTTAACTGCTTTTGCGAGTTTTTGTACGCCGCGAAGCATTGCTTCTCGGGTATCTGATTGATAGTTAATCTGTTTTGCCATTTATTTTCTCCTTGTTTCAATCCACGCACTTCAAGTGCGATGTCCGCGCATCCTGCATTATTCAACAATTGCCAAAATATCTGATTCGCTCATAATGATGAATTTGTTTCCGCTCACTTCCACTTCTGTTCCTGCATAGGAAGTGAACAAAACTTGATTTCCAATTTGGACTTGCATTTTACTTCGATCTCCATCATCTAAGATTCTTCCGGGACCAATCCCTCGTACTGTTCCTTTCTTTGGTTTCTCTTTTGCAGTATCTGGAAGTACTAATCCTCCTGGGGTGCGATCTTCTGCTTCCATTCGTTCTATAATTACTTTGTCGCCTAGTGGTTTCAATCCTGGTTTAGCCATTTTTGTGTTCTCCTTTTGTTATATTCCGTTCAATCCTCGCCTTATATTGCTTACATCTTCTTGATTCTACTTGGGTATAGGTCTCCTTTCAGTGATATTTTCTAGCCCATATGTATAGAGCACATCTCCGACAGTTATGGCATGTACTTTTTTAACTCCATTTTGAGTAAGTGCAAAAATTTGTTTTGATAATTTAATTTTGTCTGGTCTATTTGCAAGAATAAATAGACGATGATCCATTCCTTCTTCAATTTTTGTAACTGTTAAGTCATGTGCCATTTTTAAGCTCGTCTGCGTCTTTGTTTACGTCTTATTTTTTTCAATTTTCCCATCGGGGTGACTTGGCTCACAACCTCTTGCGGTAACTCTTCAATTGATTTCTTAGATTTCTTAGATTTTTTAGCAGATTTAAGAGCTTCTGTAAGAGCTTCTTTGTCGATGGTTGTATTTGGTCCGAATTGAGAAATTAACCACAAAATATCCATCGAAAACTCAGATCTTCCAATGTCCCGAGTTTCTTTCTCTACGATTTCAAAATCTAAGTTCTGCCACCAGCTTAGAGCTTCTCCGAATGTCTCAAAATTTTGTTTTGAAAAGCATTTAGCAACGCTTTGATCTACTCCCTGAAGCGCTTCAAGTTGTTTTATAGGTGATAATGCTTCAATCATAATTTAGTACTGTAGCTCCCCCTTGTCGGATTTCACTGAATGAGTGCTTAAAAGCTCCCGGTGGAGTATCTTGTCCTGCACAAGCATTCTCGACTACGACGGTCTCAAATGCATGATTCACTGCATCTACTGCTGTGGTTTTGATGCAGTGATTGGCATCGTAGCCTACAATGTAGAGTCGTTTGATATTGTTTTTTTGTAGTCGGCTTAAAAGCAAAGGATTATCGAAACAGCTTTCTTTCTCTTTTGGAGAACGTTTTAATGAATATACTGGATTGGGTAGTTGTAGGGTACTTTTCTTATCAAGGTTCCCTATAACAATAATATTCTTGGGGGAAAAACAAGCAATCATTTTGTTGATTATTTCAGCATGTGCCCCTAAAATATTTATTTTTGAAGGAACAAATACGTCACAATTCACGATAAGTAGACCGTCAGTTTTCTTTTGTATCATACTGCTATTGTACTATAGATTTTCTAAATTTGCAAGAAGGATTTTAAAATTTAATCTTGGACCAAAGAGACGCACAATCCACAAGTTACCAATTGCTCATTTATGAGTTCTGCTCGTTCTAAGTGAGTTGATATGAGGACCGCTTTATTTTTTTCTGTTGCTTCATGCACCTTCTCTTGAGCTATAGGTTGTGCTAAGTGAGTATATTTCATGACTTTAGCGACTGTATCTGGAACTGAAACGTCTGGTGGTCCTGCGTGGAGAAGCACACTCCATGTGGGCAGTTTATCTTTATAAGTAAAGCTAGATTTGCAGGAAGTTGCCATATTTTTGCCTCTATTTTTCTTCTATTGTAAGTTTATTTTTTGTTTTTTTAGAAGAAGGGTTCAATTTCACGTGTACAAATTTAGAATGAACAATATTGCCACCTTTATACCAATTAATTCGAAATCTGTGCACATCTTGATCTGCCCACAAGGGGCAAAGATAGATTTTACCTTGAATTTCAGGAAAAGTGCTTTTAATAGCGGATAACAAATCGTCTCCGGCAATTGATTTTTGAGTTTCTGTGGTTGATTTGTCCATTTTTTTCACGGGTTTTGTTGCCATGCTTAATTATACAATAAATTTTGCAAATAAAAAAGAGGGAAAGAAGATATTTTTATTTAAGATTAAATAGAACTATCTCTAAATGGAGGATAATCCTAATGGCATCTGTTAACATACAAGCAAATCCACCTACTGTAGCTGTTGGGACTAAGGATCAAGAAGCTACAATTATTACTTCGGGTATCACGACAGGTCAGTTGGTCATGTACCAGATAGAGAAAATTGCAACTCAAACCATCATTAATATCAATAGCAACGCTTCTTTGGTTAATGCTGGAGGCGTAAAAGGAGGCAACATCACCGCCGTTAGTAATACTTCTTTATCTATCATATTAGAGCCTCGTACCAAATATAGAGTTCGGGCGAAAGCTCAATATGATGGTTGGGGGCCTTCTTGGGTTTATTTCAAGACCCGTGATAAACGATATCAAAGTCCTGATTCTATCACTCAATTAAGTGATGATTCAGATGCGACAGCACAAACTCAAGGAATAAAATTTCTTCACAGTGGTAGCAGCGGAACGGTTCCTCAGGGTGGCAATAGAACAATAGTTGTTACCAATAGTGGTAAAGCCACTGAAGCAGATAATAGCCCTGCGGCATACAATCAACCTCGTAATTGGGGGCCAGTGACCGTAACAAACACAGATACCATTTATAATGACGGTCAGTTACAGGCGACAGGAGTTGTAGCAGGGATTAATGTACGTCATCCGATAGCCTATACTGCCCGTGGGGCAACCGTGATTAATATACCAGTTGGGAAAGATATCCCAATCAAATACACCAATCGCGGAGCAACAATTTACACGAGGCTTGATTCGCCGCAGGCCAATCATTAATCGTTAAGCACTCTTCTTTCGAAGAGTAGCCGTAACTTGTTTGCCTGCTGATCGAATCGCCTCCATTATATTTACATCCCGACGAATAGCGGAGAGAATGGTCTTACTGAGATCATTCTCTCCATTTCTATATGGAGTCACTCCTGACTCATTCTTATAGAGCACATATCCAACCCTATGAGAGAATAATTCGGAGCCATAGACTTCCTTGGCGATGCGACGAGCCGAAAAGCCAATACGAGCCAAGCTGAGTACCTGATCTTCTCTCATGTCAGGTTTACTGTTCATTTTAAGATTACGCATTGCGAACGATCTCCTGTACTACTCCAATATGGGCACTAGATAACGCTCTAACCGTAGAGCGTAACATTTCAATTTGAAGAAGAAGAGCTTCTCTTGGAATTTCTAACATAGGAAGCACTTCCATTTTTGTGGGTGGGGTTTTTAAGATAAATTTGCCAGAATTATTTCTAATTTCACCATCTTGCGATGCCATCTTTACCACGTAGCTACGACCTGTGACGCTTTTATACCCCTTTTTGTGAAGAACTTCCATAAGCTCATTTAGGGAGGCTCCATCAGGGAAATCTATCAATGCTTCTCGAATTCGCTCTCTAACATTCAGTGTCCTGCTGGTTCGAGTTTTGCGAGGTTGAATTTCTTGTACTGCGATAGTAGATTGATTTCTCTTGCCGCTTGAAGTTTTCCAGCTTTTACCAACAGCAGTATGCATACGAAGATGGTGCAAGTTGACTCCCATTTGACTCTTGAATTCTTTTGAGCATGATGTACATTTAACCATATTTCTTTCTCCAAAAATTGACTATTTTTGTAACGATACTAAAACTTCGTGCATTGGATCTGTTAATTGTTCTAACTCATCATCAACCTCCTCATTGAATGGGTCCAAAAGATTAGCTAAATCTGCGAATATTTTTTTTAAGGGATGTCCATCGGTTATCTGGCTTGACAAAAATTCACAGGTAGAACGTTGAATTAATAGAGTAGTAAAATCACCTTGCGTATTTATTCCTGCTACGCATACCCCTTGATGAAAAGAGACTTGAGAAGTTTTCTGAATAGTTCTGTTATTATGTTGAAATCTATTAAGTTCACTAAGTTCGAAACCTAATTTAGCAACAGCTTTGTTAACATCTCCATATTTAATGAAACTTTCCGCGACGAATGGGATAAGAGTAGAATGAAGAGATACTTCTGCTCCGTCTCTATCTTCTTTTAATTTAAATTCAATTTTGTAATGTGGTTGATTTATTAGATTGGTTTCATTTCTAAAAATTTGTATACATGCCAAGCCTAAGTCTACTACTTCTGGATTGGGACAAGTACTCAATCCGCTTTGTATAAACGGCAGTAAACTTTTGCCTATCCATACTTGAGCACAACTTCCTTGCATCTTGAGGTTTGCAAAACCTGGCATCCGTTGATATGGCTGATTCAATGATTTATCTCTCTCGTAAAAATAATCAAAATACAATACAGTGCAACTAAACCATAATACCTCAACTTTCATAAATGTCAAGTTGGCAGAATCAAAATGGCAGATTTTTCTTGAAAATTTATATGCTTTTTTCTTAACCTCTTTATTCACAACTGGTTAAGATTTTAAAATATTTGGCATACGACATGCTCTAACATAAGCACAATGTAAGAATTCTTTTAAAAGGAGAACAATAATGAATTCGATTATCAAAATGCGTCCCATGAAACTTTTTAGCGACTTTTTCCAAGGAATTGATCATTTATCGGAATTTGGAGATTTAGGTTCAATGCTTGAATTCCCAGTTGATGTTCAAGGAGATGCTAATTCTTGGATAGTTAAGGCAGAGTTACCGGGCATTTCTAAAGAGAACATTAACATCAGTTTGGAACATGGATTATTGACGATTATTGCGGAAAAGAAAGAAGAAATTTCGCGAAAAAATACAAACCAATACATTTCTGAACGAAATTACGGGAGTTTTACTCGTTCTTTGCGTTTGCCGAATGACGTAGATGAGAAATCAGTAAGTGCTAATTTAACAGATGGAGTATTAGAAATTCAATTAAAACGAGCGGAAACGACTAAGCAACGTCGAATTCCAATTAGCTAAGATGGAGTTATTTAAAGGAAGAGCCACAAGATTCTTGTGGCTCTTCCTTTAAGCCAAATAAGACGGCAAAACAAAGTCGTCATAGTCTTCCTTAGGTTCTTCCAATTGACTAAACCCTCGTACTGCTGCTCTATCTGCAAAATCTTTACGATGTTTATCGAACACCGCAAATGTAGATTCGAGACTGAGGGACTTGCCATTGATAAGATCGAAACAGAATAGTTTGCGAATTTCTTCTATTTCGGCATAAGAGTATTCATTGGTTTTTGTAATTAATTCCTCTATGGTGATATCATTAACGAGAAGCTCTGGTTGAAATTTTTGAACAATAAATTTGCGGCGTAATGCTTCTGTAGGTTCTGAAAATTGTAGCCATAAATCAATTCTTCCTGGACGGACAAAAGCCGCATCAAGTTCTTTGATATAATTTGTAGTAAAAATAAAAACAACACCATCAACTGTTTCTAACCCGTCTAATTCTGATAGAAAAGTGCTTAATTCCCCTGAATTTCCAGCCACTTTACGGTTTTGAACCATTGCATCCATATCATCAAAAAATATAATACCCGATTTCTTAGCAGGGAGTTTAAATAAGGATCTAATATTACTTCTAGCTCCTGCTCCTCGATAATCTTCCATGGTCACAACTTTGTATAAAAGGTTGTGTTTGATACATTCTTCTCTTAACCATTTGCAAGTTAACGTTTTACCAGTATTATGACTAACAATTCCGTTAGCATAATAACTATGTTTATCGTGTAATACTTCGAAATCGAATGTGTTACGAGTTCCAATATACTCTCTAGCTACAACCTCTCTTTTACCAGATATCGTATTAATAATTGTTTGGTTAATATCTAAGCTTTCTATTTTTTCCCATCCATTTTGCGTTTCTACATAATGATCATGACTAGCTCCGAGCGAAGTCCCGTCATTAAGACGTAGTAGGTAGCATTCTTTTTTCTTTTTGACTAAGTTTCCTAATGTAATCCACCCTTCTGGGGTTTCCACTTCGTAGGTGCCACCTTCTTCTTGAACAAGATTAAAAAAATCACTTATCTCAATTTCTTTTATTTCGCCGAGTCTCATATTCCTCCAATCGGGATGGGTCTGATAGAGTTATTATTTGTTTGGCACACAAATTTTTTAATTCAGCAAATTCAATAATTTTTACATCTACCATTCGGTACTCATAACCATTTTGTGAGCAAAATGAAATTGCGGCCTCTTTCTTTAAACGATTAGCTGGAGTTTCCATTAATTTTTTAGGTTTTACCTCAATTATGATGGAACCGTTTAATAAAAAATCTGGTCTATACGTCCGTTCTGCTCCATCATAATTTGTATAGGGAATGCTTAATTTTTCTCCTCTCTCCCATTGGTATTGATTTAGTTCGATTACATTGATCATATAAGAAAGTTCTCTTAGGCTACGAAAATACCATTCTTTATACCATCCTCCCCATCCGTTACCTGCTCCGTTAGGAGTAGGCTTCCCAAACATAGGGTTTTTTGAGCCTTTGGTATTTGCGGATTGTTTTTTTGACCATTGAGATAACCGTGCCTTGGCTTCGGTTTCTCCATATTTTTCGAGCCAAATATCATATACCTTCCTATTGTACATCGGGTTCTTCTCGCCAGCAGTAATTTTTGACATTTTTTCTTTGAATTCTTTAGTTCTGTATACAGAGTTGTCTTTATTTTTCTGTGCGTTTGACATCCTCTCCAATGAATCTTTGCTATGAGTGTGTCCATAAAATGGGTTCCCTACTCCTTGATTGTGTATTCTGTTGTATTCAGAGAGTTTCTTTTTAGCCTCTTCTCCTGCGGGAGTTTGATAAAATAAAAGTCTGGCACAGTTATAGCAGTGCCGTTGCTTTTTCTTTGCGGAGTTCCTGTTCTTCTTTGTAGTGTGACTAAGTTCTTTCCCGCATTGCGGGCAATTTCTGTAATACATGATGTATCTCCTGCCTCAGGATAATTCCTGGTTTAGGACTATACATCGTAAATTTTATGAGTTCCTTCACTACTTTTTTTGCGAATTCGTATTTTTGTATTTCCTAACACACAGCCTGGGTTTCCGCTGAACATTATGCCGCGTTTATAGGGAATTTCGTACTTAGCATATTCTTCTCTTTTTGCTCGACCTTTCAGGAGAAAATGAATGGAATTGTCATAGATTTCGTTGATCATTTCTTGAGGAAGAATAGGTGGTTTTGCACTTTGAGCATGAGCATCTTTTGTTAAAGATCGAATTCCTCTTAAAAAACTAAAAACATTAGGTTTTTCAACGAGGCAAAATTGACGATCCCCTAGAATATAGACATCTTGATCTCCCATCCACACCCAAAAACGAATGGGGGATTCAATGTGAGGTATGCCATATGTCCGTTTTTGATGAATTATGGATGGAAGTTCAAATAATCCTAATCCGATTTCTAAGCGTTGAATGGCACTATTTGTGCCTGAATAAGAATTATTGCGGTATTTTTGTTTTTCATCTTTAAAACTACGTGTTAATTTTAGTGGAATATAGGGTTTGCCATGAACTGGGGCATATTCTTGTTCTACGAATAATTTAACTTCTATTCTTTGTTTGAACTTTACGACATCTGGTAAATCTTCCAGAATGGAGACACAATCCATAATTGCAAGATTGTCTTGGCTTATGTGGTGTGTGTCACAAATTGCTTTAATCGCGGCGGCAAAATGAGCAGAACTTGTATCTGAGATAATTCCCATAAGAGAAGTATACTATTTATTTAAAAAAAACAAAAAAAGAAGGAATCTTAATTTAGAAAACACTAAATGAGGTATGTTATATCTAAAATCACATTACGAACACCTTGTAGAAGCAGGACCGGCTTGGGATGCTACTAAAGGCGTAACTCAAGATGCGTGGAATGGGGTTAAAAAATTATTCAACCCTCAACAACCACAAGCTCAACCACAAGCTCAACCACAAGCTCAACCACAAGCTCAACCACTTACGCCACAGATCGCCGCCCAAGTACAAAACTTAATCACTCAACTGAATACTGCAGCACAACAATCTAAAGCAAGTCAATTCACCGAATTATTTACTCAAATAAATCAAACGGCTCAGGCGGTATCTCAAATGTTAGGAGGGGGAGGAGCTGTCCATCAGGGGAATGCCTCTAATAGTACTAATTACGCATTTGCTGCGTATAGCAATAGACCTAATCCTGGTGCTAATCCTAGTAATAATCCTCAACAATTACTTAAGGCCCTTCAAACTGCCATGAATAGCTTTGCGACTCCTTTTAATGAGCAAATTAAACAATATAATGCAACGATGAAGATAGTGTTACCGATTATGAAAGTTCTACAAGCGATGCCACCTGCTGCTGAGGTGCCATTTGGAGCAGGTGTTCCTACAGAAGCCCCTGCTACTGTTCCTTCTATTGCTCCTGCTGCTCCTGCTGTTCAAAAGTATAATCGGGATCCTCGTGGGAGATTCAATCGGCGGCAGGAAAATAAAGCTGCTTCTGTAACTCCAAGATTCTCTTTAACTCCACGAGCTGCAACGGCGTCATCACTAATTTTAGCCGTTAGTGCATCTCTCTAGCTCTTGTTTCTTTTGCTTACGAATATTGTATCCTAATGGAGCAATTCGACAAGGTGCTGATTTTCTATATCCTAAAGCAATCAATAAATCAAATATTTGAGTGTGACTTGGGAACGAAATATCGTTCTTTTGTTTAAATTTATCAATAGCTACAACAAATTCCATTATTTCATCTGTATATCTTCCATTATCTACATCTTCTCTTCTCGCCGTTTTTTGTCTCCCTACTCCTCTTGGAATAATAATAGTGCATGGCAATAAATCGGGAGGATCTTCACTCTCAGGAGAACCAATACCATTTAAAAGCCAATTTAGACTTAAATTCCACGTATTATTAAGCCGCCAAATCAAGTTCACATGAACATTTTCACAAGAATCCCGATTTTCCATATTTTCAAGAGTTTTTGGAGCTATTTCCATTTCCTCCGCAGCTACTTCTATAGAAATAGCTTTTGATTCACGATATGTTTTTATTCTCTTTCTAATGGATGTCCAATCAATGTTCTCTGCTTTTATTTGTTCTATAGATTTGATTATCATTTTTTGCCCCCAGAAAAGGGAAAACATGTTTTTTCAACAAATACACTAACTATGCTCATTGTTAAAAGTGTGTCTCAATACAATAACATCCCTTGGCTTCTAGTCAATGGAGATTTTGTGATGGATTCTCAAGAAAATTTTTTGACCACCCAAAAGAACCTTATGTTAGAAAACGGTTGGGATTGGTTTAAAAATCTTGTTCGCGGTCGATTTTTCCCCGAATTAAATTTAACAACTGCTACTACCATTAACTCTGAGAAAAATCCAGAACAAGGTGATGCTTCACTCCCATTAGATCAAATTCATCAAAAATTCCCAGGAGCTACCATTGTATCTCTTATCGGCAGACCTCATGCGATAGGAAAGATTCTTTCTCCCAATTTGCTTCGGCAGATCAATAATACGGCTAAATCGAATAGCTGGAAAACAATTATTGCGGAGAAACAAGAAAGCACTAAATATCTCTGCAAAACTTATGAATTTGACGTGGCTGATGTGGATCGTTATATTACAGATAAATATGCTGCCAGTGTAACTTTACAAGAAACGTATCGAGGCTATTCTGTGGGCTTTCAGGTTTATAATAATCAAGTAGGTCTCGTTGGAAGAGTGCAATACTGGCGTTACTCTGATAAAGAAAAAAATAAAGCAGAAACAACGTTTAATAAAGTTAAAACTATAATTTCTAAAGTTATGGAAGATATTGGATATTATCGCCCACCGATGGCTCTAATCTCTCCGATGATGGGACACGCCATTCAAAAAATTGATTTACCAAATCAAGAACGTAGTGGAGTTTATCATTTTAATTGGTCCAAAGAAATAGAGATAGAACCTGATTGGAGAATATCTATATATGGTGATCGTTATCCAGAAGTATCATCAGCAGTCTTAGAGGATAATTGGAACATTGATGAAAAAAGTAGAAAAATTGTGAGTGAAGGAAATCACTCTCGGTCACGAGTTTTAAGGTATAAACCATATGAACCAATAAATATCAAAATAGCAGCTAATTATCAGGATTTGCTTCAAATAATTAAAGATGCATGGAAAATTGGAAGTGCTGGGGCAGCAGGAGCTGTATTGGGATGGTTGTTAAGTTTAGGACTTTCTCCCTCTCAAATTCAAACTTCTATTCAACAAGGCTTAAGCCCTCAACAAATTGCCCAAGAAGCTCAACCACAAGAACAATCACAACCTCAAGCTATAAGCAATCAACCTCAAGAACCTCAAGTAATACCACAAGCTCAGTCTTCTCTTTCTGTGAAAGATATGCAATTATCTGATGCTGCTGTGCAAAATATCATGGGGAAAGAGGGTTTTCGTCAATTCCCATACGAAGATCCAAATGGACATTGTACTATAGGTTATGGTCATTTACTACATCATAAAGCATGTACTATTCAAGATAAACAGAAATATCCCAAAGGGCTTTCAAGGTCAGAAGCTTTTGATTTAGCCCGTTCTGATTTAGATGAAAACGCAAAATATGTGAAATATTATCTTAAAACTGCTGTTTCTCAAGATCAATTTGATTCTCTCGTTTCACATGTTTACAATAGGGGAATCGGGAATGTTGTTAAATCAGGTCTTTTTGAGGCAATTAATGAACAAGATTTTAATAATGCGGCAAAAATAATTAGAAATACTCCTACCCGTGGACTCCGAGGTCTTGAACTACGACGAGAAAGCGAAGCCCTGCCTTTTGAATCTTCAAACCAAGGTTAATCGTGCTGCAAATATGGTTAAAATCGCAGCAAAAATAATTCAATTTTAATTGCAATTTCCGATAAAATCTCACTTTTTGAGTGAATTAAGGCATTTTCTTAACCTTTTTGCAAAAAATAACACCAAATTTGTTTAAACCTCTTGACACTTACTCTAAGTCCACTATAGTAAAGAGAGAAAAACAAGGATGTATGAGATTGATTGCAATGGATAGCAAAATGGTCAGATCGCACCATTGTTGGTGAGATTGAAACAAACAACGGGAGAATTGATATGATAGCAACGAAGAATGCTCTCCGCATGACGAGAGGAAAGGGGAGTGAGTCTGTTACTCATTACTCTTGCGGAATCGTAGAGAAAGCTAAGGCTAACAAAGCCAAGCTTTTGATTACGAAGACTACTAATGGAAAGGTAGCAGAAAAGGCAATCCCTCCACGCATTGTTCACCGTCCTGATTTGTTCGCAAAGTTTGGTGAAACCCATAAGCTTGCAGGTGAAGGAAAATTCATTTCCAATGAAGCAATCCCTGCGGGTGATCCGCATCTCAAGAATGCGAATACCAATCCTGTACGAGTAATTGGAGCTCAGCATGTTAATCCCTATCTGCGAAATGAAGGGGCATATGCTACAATTATTCAAACATTTCTTAAAGATATTGGAACCAAGAATCTTTCATCTCTTAAAGCTCGCGTTAAGCGATCTTTTGAGGCGGGGACTTATCTGGCATGGGAAGGGAAACGAGATTCTGAAGGCTGCGTGGCAGCTTCTGGATGGATGCTTCCGCAAGAAATTTTGGATAAGGCAATGGAGATTAATCCCGATCTTGCCAAGACCATGAAGAAATCCAGAAGTGGTCGCAAGGGAGCCACTCATAAGAGTGCTGCTGATAAGTTCTTCGGTGATCTAGATGTTCTTCGACGAGCTACGTGCGTAGTTAATGTGGCTAATGGAGAACGAGAGTTTCGTGGTGGAGCTACTCCATATTCGAAGCCTTTAGAGCAAGTTGGGTTTGCGATTGACAAGCGGTTTTTGACTTATAAGTTGGATTCTGATAATGAGCATGAGGGGCAATACTACTATCGTTTGGTCATTGGTCGTAGTGAACCTCACATGCTACGTCGTCGGGATTGGGCTCGTGAATACAATACCTCCGCGATTGTTTTCAAGGATGTAGCCCTTTTGCGACGTGGATTGAAACGCATGTAAAATGCGTGGATATGTGAAACAATCTTCCTCATGTGCAAAAGCTATTGCACATGAGGAAGATTGAGTAGGTAGAATTACCTATCAAGAAATATTTTATTTCTGTCTTGACAATTTATCCCATTATGATACTATTTGCTCTGTCGTAATTTCTCAATAACAACTTGGCGTTGTTTTATGAAACGCCGAGTTTTTTAATATAAAGTGGAAGCAAAAATGTCGGCAATCAGTGCTGCTTTAAAGGTTGAATTACAGCGTCAAGAAATTTGGGCTCAGGTTCAAGATTCAGTTAAAGATCGGTTAGAATGGGTTCTTAATAATGTAGAGCAAATAGGTACGTGTTTTGCACACACTTTTATGGCCATATTTCGTCTTCAATACGAAAATCGTAAAATTGAAGGCAAATCATTTACTCATCCTATCAATGGTATTCTTCTAAATGCTCTTGGAATGCCTATTTCCGAAGAAGCATATCAATGCGGAATTCTGGCAACTCGCACAACTTTGGACTTATATGATTATTTAAGCCCAACAGATGTGGATGTCGCTATTTGTTTATATCTGTGCCAGAAAATTGATGTATTAGAAAAGCACGAAGCTTTATTGCCCCCTTATAGTACTTGGAAAACAACTCCGACAAAGCTAAATGAGCTTATAGCTTTTCGTTCAAAATCTGAAGCGTTAGGACAGGTAACGAAGGAAGAAGTGGTTGTTTGGAGTTCTGCTTTGCCCGTTATTCCTAATTAAAATTAAACATTTGACAGTCGTGGCGAATCTGCAAGCCTTGGGGTTTTCAACCCCAGAGGTTAAG